>JAEEGL015655418.1_pt1 | contig 10119 bp, 6 predicted proteins | sample 9134231 | NCBI WGS metagenome assembly JAEEGL01 (sample SAMN16246548, study PRJNA631951) | gut metagenome | biome: gut microbiome; feature: rumen; material: fiber-attached | host: Bos | place: Iran: Karaj | collected 2018-10 | reverse complement strand
TGGTAATTTCTTGGAGGGTGATTTCTCTCAAATGGAAGCTAGCGACAATCCCGATGATCCTAACTTCATCGCCGCTCAAGGTATGGGTTGGTTCCCGGGTTATGCAATCGATGTTGAGACGGGTTGCCGTTTGAACATTGCTTTCGGTGAAGACTCGTATCTTGAAGACCTCAACGGTCGCGACATGATCTTTAACCCTGCCAAGTTGATGAAGACTACCGTGGCTGGCGACAATGGTGAGTATTCCCAATTGTTAGACCCTGCTGTCATCCGTAAGTATGGCTCCGACGATGAAGCCGTGTTCGGCGGTAAGCACTTCGTCTATATCTGGCGTATGGACTCTATCCAAATGATTGCCTCTGCTCCTTATAAGGATGTGAAGAACTATGCTTATGACGGTGGTAAACTGTTGTACAACACGTTGAATTACATCCAGAATGCTCCTTCGAATGCTCAGACGAACATGAATATCAACTTCTACAAACTTGCCATGTGGGTTGGTATGCCTATGGGTATTGAAGGCACAGAATGGCTGCAGGAAGGCAATGATTGCCGCATCCGTATCCGTGTTGCGAAACCTTACAATGCTGGCTATGCTCCTATGGAGTTGAAGGAAAAGAATGATGATCTTATGATCAATAATCTGAATCCTAAGTATACGTTCAGCATTAAGGGTTTGACACCTACCATGAATGAACCTGAAAAGACTGAAAGCGACCTCAATCTGATCACTATCGTTCCTAACCCCTACTATGCTTACTCAGCATATGAAGGAAATGCACTGACCAACAGAGTCAGAATTACGAACCTGCCTGAGAAGTGCGTGGTTACGATTTACACCCTCAGTGGCACTAAGGTACGTCAGTTCAAGAAGGACAACAGCGATCCTTATATCGAATGGGATCTCACCAACTTCGCGAATACGCCTGTGGCCAGTGGCTTCTATCTGATCCATGTCAAAGACTACACGAGCGGTGGCGAAAGAGTAATCAAGTTCTTCGGAGCTATGCGTAAAGTTGACCTGAACACCTTCTAAATTGAATGTAATTGCTAACCCTTAAAATCACATTATCATGAAGAAATCATTTAGATATATAGTTTTGAGCCTCGTGTTCTTATTGGGAATGAGTGCTCCACAAGCATTTGCAGGAAATAAGGACCGTTCAGGCCAAGCAGGCGCTGCCGAATTGTTGATCAACCCTTGGGCTGCTTCCTCGGGTTGGGGCAATGCAGGCATGTCGTTTGTGCATGGCGTCGAGGCCCTTTATGGCAACGTGGCTGGTATCACGGCTTGCAATAGACTCGACTTGAACTTCACCCACACCAGCTGGCTGGTGGGCAACGACTCCGATCTTGGCATCGCTGCTTTCGGTTTGCTGGCCCGTGTCGGTGAATCAAGCGTTTTGGGCGTGTCTATGACGAACTTCAGCCTCGGCGAGATTCCGATCACTACAACTGAGAGCCCCGATGGTGGTCTTGGTACTTATAAGCCCAATTTGATGAACATCAATTTGGCTTTTGCCAAGGCTTTCTCCAACAGCATCAGTGGTGGTTTCAACTTGAAGATCATCAGCGAGTCCATTAAGGATATGGGTGCCGTTGGTGTTGCCCTTGATGCTGGTATCCAGTATGTGACTGGTCCTTTCGAGAATGTTCACTTCGGTATTACGCTGAAGAACATTGGACCTACCATGAAGTTCTCGGGTGACGGTCTCTCGTTCAGAGCGTTTCTCGTTCAAGGTAGCCAACAACAGTTCACTGTCGTTCAACGCGCCGACGAATTCGAGCTTCCCACTCAGTTGAGCATTGCTGCTGCTTACGACTTTATCTTGGGTGAAACTTCCAAGTTGACTGTTGCCGGCAATTTCTGCTCGAATTCATTCACCAACGACCAGGTTACCCTCGGTCTCCAATACGGTTGGAAGGACATCCTTCTGATCCGTGCCGGCTATACCTATGAAAACGGTATCTGGTCAAAAGGTGGCATTGAAGACAGCAATGATTGCATGAATATTAATAGAGGTTTAAGCGCTGGCTGCTCCATCCAAGTTCCCCTCTCGAAGGATGAAAATGGTATGAAGCTCGCTGTCGACTATTCCTACAGAGACACTTATACCTTTAAAGGTACGCACAGTGTCGGCGCAAGAATTATTTTCTAATACTGGTCGCTGTATTGAAATAATTTAGTATTTTTGCAGTCGCAAACCAAAAGAAGACCCTTATTTCGGTAAGGGTCTCTTTTTTGCAATTTGTTTTGAAATAATTAAAGTTCTTACTATGTCAGAAATCAAATACTTTACCCCTGAAGGGTTGCAGAAACTCAAAGAAGAACTGGACGACCTGATACTTCGTGAGCGTCCTCGCATTGTTCAAGCCATTCAAGAAGCCCGCGATAAAGGCGATTTGTCGGAGAATGCAGAATATGATGCTGCTAAAGAAGCCCAAGGCTTGCTTGAAGCTAAAATCGCAGAGCTCCAGGATCTCATCTTCAATGCTCGCATTCTTGATGAATCCAAAATGGACAACTCTAAGGTGTTGCTATACTCGACTGTGAAGATTAAAAATGTTAAGTCGGGTATGATGATGTCTTATGCCATCGTCCCCGAGAAGGAAGCTAACTTCAAGGAAGGTAAACTCTCCATCAACTCACCCATTGGCCAAGGTTTGCTTGGCAAGCAAGTGGGTGACATTGCGGAGATTCAGGTGCCTGCTGGTAAAGTTCAGTTTGAAATAATCGAAATCACCCGTTAATCCTTATCGCTATGGCTACCATTTTTTCAAGAATCGTAAAAGGAGAGATTCCTTGCTATAAGATTGCTGAGGATGAGCGTTTTTTCGCTTTTATGGATATCAACCCAGTTGCCATTGGACATACACTGGTGATTCCCAAACGCGAGGACGACTACATCTTTAACCTTGATGACGATGAAATAGGCGCCATGATGGTATTTGCAAAAAAGATAGCCAAGGCTCTTGAGAAGGCTGTTCCATGCAAACGCATAGGAGTGGCCGTTATAGGCTTGGAAGTGCCTCATGCCCACATCCATCTGATTCCAATTTCGCAAGAAGGCGATATGGATTTCAAGAAAGAGCATGTGCATATGAGCGAAGAGGAGTTCCGCGAGGTGCAGAAACGCATAGTGGAACAGCTTTAAAGAGGAGTTTTCATTTCTTAATTGTAGAGACGGCGTACACGCCGTCTCTACTTTTTTATTACCTTTGCGCAAAATACCGACATGATGAAAAGAATCACCTTATTATTGTTAGTCCTAGGTTTCGTATTAGGCGCATCTGCCCAGGATTTTGATTTTCCATGTGGTAACCTTAACTACAAACCCGAGGTTCAAACCGTGCTTCTCTTTGCTGACGACAACCCTTTGAGCGATCCTATCATTCCATTGGATGACATGCTGGGCCGACTTACCCTTTCCTTCGACATTATCGATGGCCAAGGAGAGGTGCTTAATTATACTTTTATCCATTGTAGTCACGATTGGCATCCTACCGATATTCAACGTATCCAATATGCTTCTGGATTTGAATCAGATCGGCTGGACAACTATAACTTTTCGCGCAATACCTTGATAGAGTATGCTAACTACCAACTCAAATTTCCTAACGAGGACATGATGCCGCTAGTCTCAGGCAACTACCTGCTCATTGTTTATGGGGATGACCTGAACGACCTATACTTTACCCGTCGTTTCATGGTTGTTGATGAGAAAGCCCACGTCGGCGTGACTGTGCCTCGCTATCCCGATGATTTGGCTTTGACAGACACGCATCAACAGCTTAATATTAAAGTGAGCATGAACGACTACCTTTCAGGAACTCTGCAGCAATATAGTTTTTTGACCATTCGTCAGAACGGGCGTTGGGATAACGCTGCTGAAGGCCTGAAACCTACATATGTTTATCCAGACTACATTTCCTTTGAGCACCATCCACAGACTGTCTTTGAGGCCACCAACCAATATAGGCGCTTTAATACCAGTAATTTTTATTTCCAATCGGAGAATTTGGCCCATATACGCCAAACCGACGTGTCATTCGAAATTGATATTGCCACCTGTGAATCAAGGGCTCGGAAAGCCTATGCGACCTATGAGGACATTCATGGGGAAAAGTTTGTTTATGTCGAAAATGAGAATTTGGACAACTTCACGGAGGCCGACTATTGTCGAGTCAATTTTTTCTATAAAAGTGAAACCCCAATGGATGGTAACGACCTTTATCTATTAGGGGCACTCAATGATTGGCGTTTCGACGTGAATAATAAAATGGAATACAATTACCAGTTGCGCGGCTATACGTGTTCTATGATGCTCAAACAGGGTTATTACAACTTTATGTTTGCCACTGTCGACCGAAAAACAGGAGAAGTAAGGACTGATTTGACAGCTGGTAACCATTGGGAAACCAATAATCTATACAAATTGTATTTCTATTATTATAACGCCACTAAGGGTTATGACGAACTGATTGGCTATACCACAGTCAACTCGCATTGATATGTCTTCGGAGCGTCTCACATTATTTGCGGAAATCCTGCTGCCCATCCCGGTACCTGGAACCTTTACCTATCGTGTTCCGTTTGCCTTAAACGATCAAGTGCGTGTGGGACAGAGGGCTGTGGTTCAGTTCGGTAAGACCAGGGTCATGTCGGGATTGATTATCGGTCTGACAGAGGAAGTGCCTTCTGTGGAGGTCAAGTTTCTTACTGATTTGATTGACGACCAGCCTTTGGTCAATGATAGGCAGTTGGCATTTTGGGGATGGGTAAGTGCTTATTATATGTGTTACCTTGGTGAGGTAATGCAGGCAGCCTTGCCCTCAGCGCTTAAACTTAGCAGCGAGACTACTGTGACGCTATCACCTGATTTTGTTTTGGATTCCATGGCTTTGAACGACTTCGAGTATCTCATCGTGGAAGCATTGCAGGTGAAGCCTAAAATCACTGTCAGCGAAGTCAGTAAAATCATCGGATTCAAAAAAGTGATGCCATTGGTTCATTCCATGATGGAGAAAGGCATATTGATCATGGAGGAAGAACTAAACGAGAAGTATAAGGCCAAGTACGAGCGTTTTGTTCGACTTTGTGCCATTTATCGTGACGACAACAAGCTTCAAGAATTGATGGATCAACTGACCAAACGTGCCTATAAGCAGTTGGAAGTGCTACTTGCCTTTATTACTCTTGGTGGCAATGCCGACACAGACATCATGGCAAAGGACTTGCTGCAAAAGGCCAATGCTTCCTCTGCAATATTGAAAGCCATGGCGGAAAAAGGTGTTTTTGAGATGTATGAGCGCAAGGTCAGTCGGCTTAAGGATTTCAAAGTGCAAACAGACGTTGATAGCATACAACTTACCGATGCCCAACAGAAGGCATACGGTGAAATCAAAAAAGGTTTCGAGGATAACAAACCTGTGTTGCTTCACGGTGTGACCTCAAGTGGTAAGACTGCCATTTACATTAAACTTATCAAAGAAGCCATCGATCAAGGAAAGCAAGTCCTTTATTTATTGCCAGAAATTGCCCTTACAGCTCAGATAATCAATCGTCTGAAAGAGTATTTTGGCGACAAATTAGGTGTGTATCATTCTCGTTATGGCACCAATGAACGGGTAGAGGTTTGGGAACAGGTCCGCGATTTCGACCAGACTCAGTCGCAGCGACATCAAATCATCATAGGATCACGTTCAGCCATATTCTTGCCTTATTCCGATATTGGTCTTGTAATCGTTGATGAGGAGCACGATAGCAGTTTTAAGCAAATGGATCCCGCTCCGCGCTATAATGCCCGTGATGCTGCCATCGTGTTGGCCGCTATGCACAAGGCCAACATTGTGTTGGGTTCCGCTACGCCGTCGTACGAAAGCTATTACAATGCCTTGAATGGTCGTTATCACTTGGTGGAGATCACCGAGCGTTTTGGTGGTGTGCAGATGCCAGAAATCATACTGAGCGATATGCGCGTGGAGCGACGTCGTAAGACCATGAAGGCCGACTTCGGCAGCGCTCTACTCGACGCCATGATAGAGACCTTTGAAGAGCACAATCAAACTATTTTGTTCCAAAACCGTCGTGGTTTTTCGTTGCGTCTGGAATGCGAGGAATGCCATCATGTGCCTCAATGCATTAATTGTGATGTGAGTCTGATCTACCACAAGAGCCAAAACGTATTGCGTTGCCATTATTGCGGCTATACTGCCAGTGTGCCTGCCGAATGCCCGGTTTGTCATAGCCCCAATATTCGTATGCATGGTTTTGGTACGGAGAAGATAGAAGAGGACCTGAAACTTGTTATGCCCGATGCTAAAGTCGCCAGACTTGACCTTGATACCACTCGTTCAAAAAATGATTATCAAAGTATTCTCGAAGCTTTCCAAGATCATGAGACAAATATTCTTGTAGGTACTCAAATGGTTACCAAGGGTTTGGATTTTGACTCAGTGAAAGTGGTTGGCATCTTGAATGCCGACAACATGCTTTCCTATCCTGATTTTCGTGCGCACGAACGAAGTTTTCAGTTGATGGCGCAGGTAGCAGGACGCTCAGGGCGTAAGGGCAAACAGGGGAAAGTCATCATTCAAACATATGAACCGGCGCATCCCGTTCTCCAAGACGTGTTACGCAATGATTTTCGCAGTCTTTATGAAAAACAAATGGTCATTAGGAGTCAATTTGGCTATCCCCCGTTTTATCGGCTTGTTTTGATCCGTTTAAAGCATAAGGACTATCAAAAACTCAATCCTGCTGCTGCTGAAATGGCTTCGTTGCTACGCCCTATTTTCAAGCAAGACCTGCTTGGGCCGGAGTACCCAGTTGTTTCAAGGATAAAGAATATGTATATCAAACAAATGATGGTGAAATTCAGAAGGGAATACAATACCCAAAGAGTTAAGGAGTTGATCGCGCAGCAGATTCGGGTATTTCAGCAGGATCCTGAATACAAGGCGGTTCAAGTACAGGTCGATGTGGATCCTATGTAGCGTTTCATGTTGCTGCTTGGGTTGGACAGTTAGGAAATTATTGTCCAACAAATCCATGGTGTTATTGTCCTAAAAGAACTATTTTTGCGTTTTATTTGAGCAGAAACAGTTTATGAAGAAATACATACTTTTTGCATTGGTAGTGGTGCTCTTTGCCCAGACTTCATTTGCCGCCATTACCGTGAAAGGTCGTGTGTTTGACAACGCGACAGGTCATCCCATGGAATATGCTACGGTGCGTGCCTGTGTCCTTCCAGATTCCACTTTTGTTTCGGGTTGCATCACCGATCCTTCGGGTGCTTTCTCTCTTCCATTGGAAAAAGGGCGTTATGCCCTCGAGGTTCAATACATGGGCTATATTACAAAATATAAGAATGTCAATTTGGATGGTACAAAGAGCATGGTTGATGTGGGCAGAATCAATCTTTCGCCTGACAATCGAATGCTTGCTGAGGTAGATGTGGTGGCCGAAAAGAGCACATATGAAATGACTCTCGACAAACGGGTTTTCAACGTGGGTAAGGATGTAAGCAACACGGCGGGAAATGCTATTGAAGTGTTGGAAAACATCCCAGCGGTCTCTGTTGATGTGGAAGGTAATGTGAGTTTGAGAGGCGATGATGGAGTGCGTATCCTCATTGATGGCAAGGAATCGGGTCTCTCTGGTATGAGCACTCAGGATGCCTTACGTACCTTGCAAGGTGACATGATTGAGCGCATTGAGGTTATAACGAACCCTTCGGTGCGATATGATGCTGAAGGGTCGGCAGGCATCATTAATATCATTTTGAAGAAAGACAAACGCCAAGGCTTCAACGGTGCAATCAATATCAGAGGAGGCTATCCTTGGATGTATGGCGCAAGCCTCTCGGGAAACTATCGCTTGAAACGTTGGAACTTCTTTGGAAGCTATGGTTTCAACAACCGCCATAATATAGGAGGCGGAGTCAATAAGACCAAACGCTTCAGTAATGTCATTGATGGTGATACCCTTTTCACTCAACTCACTGACCAGACCACGGAGCGTAGGATGAACCGAATGGGTCATAACGTGCGTGTGGGTGCCGACTATTACATTACTGACCGTGACATCGTGAGTGCCGCATTCGTTTACCGTTACGGCAAGTTGGAGACGCATCCAGTGGTGCGTTATTCCGACGTGTATCCGATTTGGGATTCGACGTCATACGATGTGCGTGCTGAAGACTATTGGGAGTACGACCCGATGTATGAGGTCACTTTGGACTACGACAAGACCTTTGAACGCAAAGGTCGTAGCTTGAAAGCCAATGTGCGCTTCTTCACCAATTCCGAGAATGCAGGTTCTGACATTAACGAGTCGCTCTATCCTAATTCGGATGCACAGCAGGCTTTGTGGACCATTTATCAAAAGACGGGTAACGACCAACGCATGCGCAACCTGCAGGCCAGCATCGACTATGTGCATCCCTTCCTCGCCAAGGCGCAGTGGGAGATTGGTGCGAAATACACCAATCGCAATATTTTGAGTAACGATAGTGTATGGCAGAAAGAAGGAGATGTTTGGGAACCTTTGGTCAACTATTGTTATGACTACGAATACAACGAACAAGTTGCTGCGCTATACACCAGCCTCGGTAACGATTGGGGACGTTGGTCGGGGCAGGTGGGCTTGCGTGCCGAGATGACCGACATCATGACCAATCTTAAAGGCTATGCCCACGATGGCACCGATTCCATCAATGGTGGCAAACCGTATTTCGACTTCTTCCCGAGTGCCCACATCAACTATTCGGTGAACGAGTTCAACCAGTTTCAGGTGAGCTACACGCGCCGTATCCGCCGTCCCGGCTTTTGGCAGATGAGCCCGTTCCGTTCCTACAACGACAACCGTAACATACGACTAGGCAACCCTGCCTTGACGCCGACTTATATGGACAGCTATGAACTTGGTTACATACACTTTTGGGACAAGGCCAGCTTCAACTTCACGACCTATTATCGTCATGGCACCAACATGATCCGTCATTACACCTACGAAGATAATGGCGTGTTCTATAGCATGCCCATCAACTTCGGCAAGGCCGACGACTTCGGCGTGGAGGTGGTTGCCCAAGGTCAGATGACGAAATGGTGGAACCTTAACGGCAACGTCAATTTCTTCCGTTCCCAGTTCAAAGGCACAATCAATGACAAGGTCTTTGACGATGCCACTTGGATGCTTTTCGGGCGCGCCGTGTCAAAGTTTAAGGTGAGCAACTGGTTCGACCTACAACTGACTGCCCATGTCATGGGCCCTCACAAAGAGCCCTTGGGAATGAGAAAAGGCAATTGGTGGGTTGATTTGGCAGTGAGTAAAGAGGTTTTGAAAGGCAATGGCACCATAACATTCAATGTGCGCGACCTCTTCAACTCTCGCAGTATGGGTGGCGAATCGTGGGGCGATGGCTTCTGGCAATATAACACCAGCACATGGAACCGTCGTTCGTTCTCACTCAATTTCAATTATCGCATCAATCAGCAAAACATCAAACGTAACCGGCCCGAAGAAGGCGGCAGTGATGATGACGGAGGCGAAGATCAGCAGTCTGACGAGACCTATTAATTTTTTTTGTTGATTTATATGCGGGTTTGTGACAAAGAATCCCGATAAAAACTCTATCTTTGCCGTATCGTTTTATGCATAAAACTTTGCGCTTATGATATGTTTTTTCCAATCTGATAATCAGAGGGTTATCGCTGTTGATTCCAAATTCGAGCTTTCAGGGGAAACCATTTCCAAACTCACTTGGCTTTTCGGGAATGCCGAAAGAATCGAAAAAGACATAGTGAAAGGCCACTTTGTCGGTCCACGTCGTGAGATGATTACGCCATGGAGCACCAATGCCGTCGAGATCACCCAAAACATGGGCATCAAGGGCATCGTTCGCATCGAGGAGTTCCAAAGAGTGGAGTCGAAGAAGGCCCCCTACGATCCGATGTTGCAAAACCGCTACGAGAATCTCGACCAGAAGGTGTTCTCTGTCGACCGCAAGCCCGAGCCGCTGAAATACATCGACGACATCGAGGCCTACAACCAGCAGGAAGGCCTGGCGCTGTGCAGCGAGGAGATGGACTACCTTAAAGGCATATCTGCAAAGATTG
>JAEEGL015562600.1_pt1 | contig 10119 bp, 8 predicted proteins | sample 9134231 | NCBI WGS metagenome assembly JAEEGL01 (sample SAMN16246548, study PRJNA631951) | gut metagenome | biome: gut microbiome; feature: rumen; material: fiber-attached | host: Bos | place: Iran: Karaj | collected 2018-10 | reverse complement strand
TTCACCCCGGTGGTCACCGATCCTTCCATGACGGATTTCCCCGGTTTTCCAGTGCTGACCGGATACCAGGCGGCCACGGAGAAACCCCTGGCTACCGTATCCCTATGCAGTGACCGCCAGGATCCGATTCTGGCCTGGTGGCAGTACGGCGCGGGAAAAGTTGCCAGCTGGACGAGTGATATACAGGGAGGCTGGACCGGAAGTTTCCTGAACTGGGAAGAAGCCCCTGCTTTTTTCGGAGGAATGATTTCCTTTGTCCTGCCGGCACAGGGACACAGCGGCGAAGCGGAACTGGAAAACGGAAAGCTGCGCTTTACGGCGGAGGCTGACGAGGAACTGCTGAACCGGGCCGCAAAAGCGGAAGCCGTAATTCTCCGCCCGGACGGCACAAAGGAAACGGTGGAGCTGACCCAGGCCAACGCCAGGGTTTTTGAAGGAGAAACAGACACTGCCCAGGCCGGCGCTTACGCGGTGCATGTATCCGTGCGGGACCGGCTGGGAAACGAACTGCTGGCATCGGACAACGGCGCGGTTATGGGCTGGAGCCGGGAGTACGACCTGCGGGCTGAAGAGAGCGGAATCCTGGCGAAGCTGAGCGGGGAAACCGGCGGAAAGACGGCGGAAAGCACGGACGGACTGCTGGACTTCCCGGATACCAGCGCCCGGAAACGCCGTGACCTGACCTGGATCCTGGCCCTGATCGCGGGGCTGCTGTTCCTCTTTGACGTTGCGCAGCGGCGCCTGGACTGGCTGAAAGAACCGGAAAAGAAGGAAGAGAAACCCGAAACGGAAAAAGAACTGCCAAAGCATGAAAAAAAGAAGGCGGAGAAGGTGAAGCCGGAGAAGCCGCAGGAAAAAGCGGCGGACGTGCTGTGGGAAAACCTGCAGAAAAAGAAACGGCTGTAACCGGAACCATGACAGGCCGTCCGCGGAAGCGGACGGCCTGTTCAGCGCAAAAACCGCTTGAAACACGGGAGAGGGCAGGTTACAATAAACAAAAGGAAATGTTTCAGAAGGCCTGCCGCGGAAGCGGCAGGCCCGGAGGGAAAGGGAAAACGTGAAGAAGAGACTGCTGATACTGATCCTTGCCGCGGCGCTGCTGTGCCCGCTTCCGGCAACGGGGACCGGAACGGAATACCGGACGGATCTCCGGATTCCCCGGGTCATCACAACGTTTGAATGCGGCTGTGAACATACTTATCTCGGCGCGATGGTCGGGCGGTACGGAATGGTTCTTTCCCCGTACTCCATCTACTGCGGCGAGCACCGGAAAAAATACAGGGAAATAAAATTCGAGTTCGGTTTCACGGAAGACGGAAAACCTGCAGCCGAGTATTCGGGGAAATTCTCCTTCGAAGCATATGAGGCGCTGCAGAAAGCCAGCCCGAAGTGGGAGAACGTTATCGCCTATATCAAATTCAGGGAACCTGTCGGAGACGATACCGGATGGTTTGAATGCCGGGTGTTTCCGGATGAGGAACTGGAAGGAAAGGAACTGATCCGCCGGAGAAACGTAACAGCCGGGACAGATCCTTCCGGCATATGGGAGGACACGATCAAAGTTTCCGTTGCCGGAGAAAAGGAACTCTCCTATGAACGGGGCGATTTTGTTACGGGGACTCCGGTGCTCATGAAAACGGAGGACGGCGGGGAGATCCTGGTCGGACTCTGCAACTGCTGGCACGGGGACAGGAATTATGTCCGCCGGATCACCAAACGGGTATACAATGATATGAAAAACGCGGGAGCTCTCCCGAAATGAAAGCAGGTGGAACATGAACGCATTTCTGCGGGATGCCATGGACCGGGAGGTTCCGGCCGGTACAGCCGTACTCTGGCGGCTCGGACAGATGGGCCTGCTGGCCAGAATAGGCAAAACGCTTCTGTGCATCGATTATTTTGCTTCGGAACTGCCTGAAAGGCAGCTGCCCCCTCCGGTTCCGGCGGAAGAGACGGAAGGAATCCACGCTTTCCTCGGCACCCATAACCACCTGGACCACATCGACCATGAGGCCTGGCGGATCTGGGCGGGGAGCTGTCCGGACGCGAAGTTTGTCTTTCCCCGCCTTCACCGGCAGGAGATTCTCGCGGACGGGATTACCGAAGACAGGTGCCTGGGGCTGAACGACGGGGAAAGCTGCCGGATCGGCGACGTTACCGTTCACGCGATCGCGGCCGCCCATGAGTTCCTGGATCGGGATCCGGCGAACGGGCTTTATCCCTGCCTGCAGTATATCATTGAGGGGAACGGCGTCCGGATCTACCATGCGGGCGATACGCTCCGCTATGAAGGAATGCTGCCGAAGCTGAAGGCTTTCGGGCCTTTCGACGCCGTGATCCTGCCGATCAACGGGCGGGACGGGAAAAGGTACCGCCGGAACTGTATCGGGAATATGACATTCCAGGAAGCGGCGGACCTTGCCGGAGAGCTGAAGCCGCGCCTTGTGATTCCGGGGCACTGGGACATGTTTGCCGACAACCCCGGGGACCCGGAGGCTTTCGCGGATTACGTGGACGCCAAGTACGGAAAACAGGTCCGAGTTATTCTCCCGGGTGTTCAGGAACCTGTGCGGATCGGCCGGTGAATTCCGCCGCTATCGCTTCAGCCGCGCGAACCGCTTCCTTCCAGGTATCCACCCGGATCATACCGCCGGCTTCCGCATCCGCCGCTCCCGGCACAGGCTTGGCGCTGCTCCGGAAGCCGGGTTCGAATTTCCGGCCATCATACCATGGAAAGGGACAGGCAAAAACCGTGAAGCACGGAGAACACAGGAAAGCAGGGAGGAAAAAACATGCCGTTTGAAATTGTCCGGAATGATATCACCAGAATGCAGGCGGACGCCATTGTCAACGCCGCGAATGCTTCCCTGCTCGGAGGCGGCGGCGTGGACGGCGCGATCCACGCGGCGGCCGGGCCGGAGCTGCTGGCGGAATGCAGAACGCTGGGCGGATGCGAAACCGGGAAGGCGAAAATAACCGGCGCGTACCGCCTGCCCTGCAGATATGTGATTCATACGGTGGGACCTGTCTGGCAGGGCGGGAACAGCGGGGAAGCGGAACTGCTGGCTTCCTGCTACCGGGAATCCATGAAGCTCGCGGCGGAACACGGCTGTGAATCCGTCGCGTTTCCCCTGATTTCCTCCGGAGCGTACGGCTATCCGAAGGACCAGGCGCTGAAGACGGCCACGGACACCATCCTGGAATTCCTGGCGGACCATGACCTGCACGTTTACCTGGTGATCTACGACCGGACGTCGTTCCTGATCAGCCGAAAGCTGTATGCCAATATCCAGGCCTATATCGACGACGGATCCATAGATCCGGATTACGAAACGCAGGAGATGAGGCGGCGCCTGTACAACCTGCAGGCTGCTTCCCTGGCGTCGGAAAAGGCGGCGCTGCCCAAGGGAAAAGCTCCCGGCCTTTTTTCCGGGTTCGGGAGGGAAAAAAAGGCGCGGAAGGCAGGGCCGGCGGCAGAAACGCGGGACAAGGACATACTGGCGGACGCCGCCGCGTGCGAAGCGCCGTGCGCGATGCCTCCGGACCTGGAGAAGTATGTTTCAGAGCTGGACGAGGGATTCCGGGACATGCTGCTGCGGAAGATCGACGAAAAACGGATGACGGACGCGGAGTGCTACAGGAAGGCCAATATTGACCGCAAGCTGTTCAACAAGATCAAGAACCAGGCGGACTACCGGCCGGGGAAAACGACGGTGCTGGCGCTGGCGATCGCCCTGGAACTTCCCCTGTGGGAAATCCGGGAAATGCTGGAGAAGGCGGGATTTTCCCTGACCCACAGCAGCAAGGCTGACCTGATCGTCGAGTATTTCATCCGGCAGGGGAACTACAACATCTACGCGATCAACGAGGCGCTCTTTTCCTTCGACCAGAAGCTCCTGGGGTCGGTCACATACAGCGCGTGACAAAAAAATGATTTGTCGCCCGGCAGGCGACCTTTCCTTCCCCTCCTCCTGATATGCTGTACCTGCAGGACGGTTCCTGCGGAAAGCGAAGGGAGGAGTTTTACATGAGAAAAAACCTGACGGAAATGGTATTCATCCTGGATAAGAGCGGATCCATGTCCGGCCTGGAGAAGGATACCATCGGCGGCTTCAACAGCATGATTGAACGCCAGAAGAAGGAAGACGGGGAAGCGTTTGTTTCCACGGTCCTGTTCGCAAACGAGAGCACGGTGATCCACGACCGGGTGGATCTCCGCAAAATCGAGCCGCTGACTGAACGGCAGTACTATGTGGGCGGATGCACAGCCCTGATCGACGCGATCGGCCAGGCCATCCATCACATCGGCAACGTGCACAAGTATGCCCGGGAAGAGGACGTGCCGGAGCACACCGTGTTCGTCATTACGACGGACGGGATGGAAAACGCCTCGCACCGCTATTCCAGCGAAGAGGTCAAGCGGATGGTGAACCGCCAGAAGGAAAAGTACGGATGGGAATTCCTGTTCCTCGGCGCGAACATCGACGCGGTGGAGACCGCCGCGCACTTCGGGATTTCCGAAGACCGGGCCGTCAAATTCCACAACGACGCCAGGGGGCAGCAGCTGAATTACGAATCTGTCGGCGACGCCGTGCGGTGCCTCCGGCGCAGCGCCCCGCTGGGGAGAGGGTGGAAGGACAGGATCGAACAGGATTACAACAGCCGGAAGCCCGGCAGATGAACCCGGGAAAAACATGGAGCCTGCGGATCTTCGGAGCCGCAGGCTTCTTCGCGTCCGGCAGCCTTGCCCTTTTTGGAAAAAGATGGTATCCTAAAAAAACAAAAAAACGATTCGGAAAACAAGATCGGAAATATACAGAGACATACGGGGGGACCGGAATGAGAACTCGCAAAACGATCCGGCTGCTGGTTCTGGCCGCGGCGCTGCTTCTGGCGTTACCGGTTTCAGCGCTTGCGGAGGAAAAAACAGGCGCAATCGGGGAAAATGACGGTAAATGGACTTTTAATAACGGGGAGCTGACTATCAGCGGCGCCGCGGATCTCAGCAGTTTCCGGCCTGAGAACGAGCTGGATTTTTACAGGGAGATCACATGGGTGTCATTCGGGCCGGAGGTGACAAATATCCGGACGGACGCGTTTGCCCGCTGTCCGGTTGACGGTTTTTCGGTGGCTGAGGAAAACCCGGACTATATAACCGTGGAGGGAATACTGTACAGCAAAGACGGGACAGAGCTGCTGGGGGTTCCTGCCGCGAAGACCGGCACGCTGGACATATGGTCCCGGGTGACTGATATCGATATGCTCGCTTTTTCCCGCTGCAACATCAATGCGATTAATGTTGACGCGGGGAACGAAAACTACTCATCGCTGGACGGCGTCCTGTTCGACAGGGATAAAACCATCCTGTACTGTTATCCGGCCGGGAAGGGAGACAGCCAGTATACGCTTCCGGGGAGCGTGGAACTGATCAGCGCCTATGCGTTCGCCTCGGTGAAAAACCTCAATGAAATCTTCCTGTTTGACTCTCAGAGCCCGGACCCGGCAAATGAACTGACCATTGACAGCAACGCTTTCTGCGAATCCTCCCTGGAGACCGTTCATTTCCCTTCGACGCTGACAAGGATCGGGAGTTCCGCTTTCCAGTACTGCAGCAATCTGACCAGCCTGACGTATGAAGGGTATGCTTCGGAATGGGAGGCTGTTGAAATCGGCAGGCACAATACGCCGCTGTACCTGTATTCCGTTGCCTGCCGGGCGATGAATGAGACCGCGGATCCAAGGCCGGAAGAAGGTAAGATCGGGGAGAACGTGACCTTTTCCCTGGACCACCTGACGGGGGAACTGACAGTCAGCGGCGCCGGCGCGTGGGGCAGTCCTGCTTTTGAATATGAAGACGCTGTCAGGAGCGTTACGCTCAAGAACGGCGTGACGGAAATCGGCGATGATGCGTTTTCCGGATGTGCCAATCTCGAAGAAGTCAGCATTTGCAGTTCCCTGAACCGAATCGGAGAACATAGTTTCAGCGGCTGTTACCGCCTGAGCACCGTCGAAATTCCGGCAAGTGTCAATGCAATTGGCAGCGGGGCTTTTGATGAGTGCTATTCCCTGGATGATATCGTATACGGGGGAACGAAGGCTGAATGGACAGAACTGATGGATTCCAGGGAGGACGAATGGATTGCCTGGGTTACGGTCCACTGCTCCGACGGGACCATAGACGCCACGGATCCGCTGCTCAGGATTGATCCGATCACCATTACGGACTGCCCGGCGACGGTTTCCCTGGGAGAGGACTTTGCCGTTCGGGTTCGGCGGCAGGAACATGTTTGTTTTTATTCCGCGACGCTGCAAGGGAACGGCTGGGAAATCAACGCCTGGGGTTCCAATGACGGGCTTATCAGATTCTGGGACTGGCCGGACGACGCGGCGGCTGATACATGCACCTTAACGGTCAGCGCCTATGAAACAGATGAAAATTATATTAATTACGGTACGGACGCGGAAACAGCCATTACGGTGACAGACGCCGCAAGACCTGCCGCTCCGGACATGGGGATCCGGGTATTGATGGACGGCGCTGAACCTGCGAACTGGTTTAACTGGACAACATATGAGCTTGAATTATCCTGGAATACACAGAACGTGACGGCTGTCCGCTGGAAGGAGACGCCGGAAGAGCCCTTCATAACAAGCGCCAGACGGGCGGTCGAAGAAAACGCCGGCAGCTTTTCCAACGGGATTTACTGGCCGGAACCCGGAGAAGTACAGATTCGGGCAAGCGTTTGCGTGAACGGGATCTGGTCCCTGTGGAGCGACGCGGCCACGATTACCGTGATTGACGATACAGGCCTGACTCCGCACACGGTTACCTTCGAAGCAAACGGCGGCCGGGGCCGTATGGCAAGCCAGACGGTGTTTGAAGAAACGCCTCTGCCCCTCGCTGCCAACGCTTTCACCCGTACCGGCATGTATTTTGACGGGTGGAATACGCAGGCGGACGGCTATGGAGCGGCTTATGGCGACCGGGAGGCGGTCAGCCTGACGGAGGATACGACCCTCTACGCCCAGTGGAAAATCAAGGATATCCATTTCTCCGTGGACGTGATCGATCAAACGAGCGGAGTCCATATGATCGGCGGAAAGGTCCGGCTGTCCGGATCCTGCGCAGTGGATGATACGAAAGAATCGCTGCCGCCGTATGAAGACTGTATCGGCGCGTCCAACTACGGCGCAGAGGGAGACGTCCGGCTGACGCTGGAGGCCATCCCGTCCGATCATTACAGCTTTGCCGGCTGGTACAGCGGAGAAGTGCTGGACGCGTTTAACCAGACGCTGGAGCCGGCGGAGCTTCTGTCCACGGATCCGATCCTGAACCTGGAACTGACAGAGTACGGGCTTGAGAACTGCACAATGATCTGCGCGGTGTACGAATATACGCCGGCCATCGGCAAGTACGCCTTCCAGGTGCCTGAAAGCCTCGCCGTGATTCCGGAAAGCGCGTTTGAAAACATCGGCGCGGTGACGGTGTATGTCCCGGATACCTGCACGGAAATCATGGCGAACGCCTTCAGGGACTGCGGGCAGCTGCGGCTGATCCGCCTGCCGAAGAACTGTACGATTGCCAGAACCGCCTTCATCGGCTGCCGGACTGATCCGGAGGACCTTGACTGGGATGAGGAGAACCAGAGGCTGGAAGACTGCAGCGACCTGCTGGCAATCCTTGCGCCGGCGGGCGGCACCACCCAGACCTGGGCGGAAACAGCCGAAATCCTCTTTATCGCGGAATAAACAGAACGGCCGATTCTTGCGGTTTCCGTGCCTCCGGGCATATAATAAAGGCGGAAGAATACCTTCGGACAACAGAAACGGAGCTGCTTCAGATGAAAGAGTACCAGTTCCCGTCCATTGATTTACTGGCGGACAGCCCGGACACCAGCAAATTCCAGCGGCAGGAGTACGTGCTGCAGAAGAAGGAAAAGCTGCAGGAGATGTTCGGCCTGTTCGGCATGGACGTGAAGATCGTGGACTGCCACTGCAATTCCATTGCCCTGCTGATCAGGCTGATGCTGGGGGAAGGCGTGACGCCCAAAGCGGTACGCGACCGCCGGAAGGACATCGAGCTGGTGATGGAGGACGCTGTCGATTTCAGGGACGATGACGACAACGGGCAGATGATGTCCGTCGCCGTAAAGGATATGAGCCGCCCGAAGATCGCACTGAAGGATATTATCCGCAGCAATGAGTATCAAAGCTGCCGGTCCCTGCTTCCTGTCGCGGCCGGCGTCGACCTGTTCGGAGGCAAGCTGATCATCGACCTGGAGGAAGCCGGCAGCCTGCTGATTGTCGGGGTGACCGGTTCCGGGAAAAGCGTTTTCCTGGGGGACCTGATCACAAGCATCCTTTTCCGGGCGCGCCCGGACGAGGTACAGTTCCTTTTCTTCGATTTCAAGGGCGTGGAGCTTCCGCTCTTCAACGACATTCCCCATCTGATCGTTCCGTCCGTCAAGGACAAGGCGGCGGCCCTGGCGGAGCTGGAAAAACTCAGGGACACGGCAAACAAACGCCTGTTCCTGCTTGAAATGGCAGGAAAAAAGACCTTCGCGGAATACAACGGGATGCAGGAAGAACCGCTGCCGCGGATTGTCCTGATCATCGACGAATTCATGTCCCTGATGGACAGGCGGGGAAAAACCGACGCGAAGTTTACGGAAATCATCCGGCACCTGGCAACGACGACGCAGCAGACCGGGATCCACCTGGTTCTGTCCACACAGCGGCCGAGCAGCGCCGTGATCAGCAAAGAAATCAGCGAGGCGATTCCCAGACGGGTTTCCTTCTATGTGATGTCCGGCGTGGAATCCCGGATCGCCATCAACCAGACCGGCGCGCAGCGCCTGCTCGGAGAGGGGGATATGATCTACGCCGATATCAACCGTGAAAAAGGCACCCACGCCCAGGCGGCCCTGATTACCGACGCGGAAATTGACCGCGTGATCCGGTTCTGCAACAGCCAGCAGGAATACGGAATTGAAGAAGCGGAACAGGAGGAAACCGGGAAATGAAGAGCCTGCTGATTACCGATACCACCCGCGAAGAACGGGAACGGATCGTAGCGGATTCCATCGGGAATATCTCCGGGCTCTGCGACGGGTGCAGCCCGGGAATCATTGAAATGTACCAGGATTATATTGACGGAAAAACGGAACTGCGGGAAATCAACGCCGCTTTCAACGCGCGGTACGTATCCGGCAGGCAGGGGCCGGAACGCGGAGAATGCGGATTTTCGGAATAAAAAAAGGAGGAAGGAACCCATGAGCGAGCGGAGCACGGACAAACGGGAAAAGGAATACGCTGACTTCATTCCGGACGACGAGACCACCGAACGCCCCGAGGCTTCAGAGGAAACCTACCGGGACGGCAGCACGAAGAACGAGTGCTGGGCGGAGAAGAAGTAATTCCGGCGAAAAAACAGAAAGAAAAGGGAACGGGCAGACTGCCCGTTCCCCTGCTTTTTGGCAAAGGGTATTATTTCATGTAGCGGTCATAGGCTGCCTGATAGACGGCCAGAACGTCCGCCAGTCCCATGCTTTCCACCTGGGCGACGTATTCGTCGAACTTGTCCAGCGGCTCCACGCCCATGATGAACTTGTCGATCATTTCGTTCATGTAGGTTTCGATTTCGGTGTATTTCTCGTTGATCACGCCCTGCTCCTCGTTGGTGAAAGCAAGCGTCGGGAAAGCTTCGCCGATGTGCCCTTCCTGCTCGTAGATGTCGCGGATCCGGTTGACTTCATCGCTGACAAAGGCACGCTCATAGCGGGCGTCCTGCAGAAGGGTCAGCATGCTCTGGATGCCGAAGGAACGCAGCGCGTCCTGGGGAGAAAGCCCGTCGGGATTGTTCATGATCAGGTCGGAATATTTGTAATCGCCGTCCACAATGTTGAAGTGCTGGCCTTCCACGCCGAAGTTCATCAGGATCATGCCTTCCTCGCTGTAGACATAATCCAGCAGCTTCAGGGCAGCCTTCTTCTGTTCTTCCGTCGCGCCGACATAGATGCCGGCGTTCCAGTCCTCGTCCACGGTGATGGGCTGCAGCTGATCGCGGGTCTGCGCGATGCCGGTGGGGCCGGCCATGGGCGCGGTGCCGACGATGTGCAC
>JAEEGL014797258.1_pt1 | contig 10119 bp, 19 predicted proteins | sample 9134231 | NCBI WGS metagenome assembly JAEEGL01 (sample SAMN16246548, study PRJNA631951) | gut metagenome | biome: gut microbiome; feature: rumen; material: fiber-attached | host: Bos | place: Iran: Karaj | collected 2018-10 | reverse complement strand
GAATACTTGTCTATAATCTGTTGGACTTTACAATCTACTGGCTCACCATTAGTATATATTCTTAAACCGCCAAATTTTTCTTTCGCTTGTAAGATTCTAAACTCATCAAGATAATTACATCTGACAAGTTCCTGTTTAATTTCTTCGCACATCATTTCGCCAAATGCTTTTTTCCAACCTATTGGAATATCATCAAGATATGTAGATGTGTAATCGTATTCTTTAACGATTTCTCCGTTCCAATTATATCTAAGAATAAGGAAGGGATATTTGCCACAAAGAATCCAATTATGTAATTGCTTCTCTGTATAATCTCTTCCTAGAATCTCTTCGGCTTTCCTTAATGCCTCAGAATATTCAACAATATTGGGAAGAGGTGTGCCTCTGTCGGTCGCCCTCTCCATAACTTCCCTTGCTTCATTTTCTGTCATACGTCTTCCTCTTTTTGATTTTCTATATAGTCAAGAAGTTCTTGAATAGTACCTTTAAAAAAAGGTTCTTCACCCCAACTATTAACTTCTATCGTTATAATATCTTCTGCTTTTCTTTCCGTTTCATGCCATGATGCCATCCAACTTTCATCAATAATTACAGAATAGTTATAATCACAGCCTCCACAGTACTCCCCAATAGGATAAATATATAAATCACCAACATCATCTTTATTGTCTCTAATATATTGTGCAGTCAAACAACCGATCCCATTCGCAATATCTCTTTTATCATTAAAAGAAAAACCATTAACAATAATTTTATTTTTTAACCATTTACATAAATCCTCACCAACTCCTTCAAGATACCCATCATATTGTTGATAAATATTTACATAAGGAATAAGTTTATCATCACGTTTTTCATAAAATGTAATCGTACTTCTTGTCCCCATTACTTTTCTCCTGTACTGCCAAATCCGCCATCTCCATAACTTCTACTGCTTGTTTCTCTGTCATTCGTTTAGCTTCTCCAATCCAATATAGTTGCCATCTTCATCCCACATACCAGTAGCGATAAGGGATTGCATTGCCAATTCTTTTGCTGTTAGAGGGTCTGTCTTCATGAGAGTTTTAAGTTCTGAGATGTGCCTGTCCATCATCTGTATAATTTCTTCATAGGTTGGATCATGAATTTCTTTTGTACCCATTAATGTCCCATATTTATCATTTAGTTTATTGATATATTTGAGCAAATCATTTGGACTCCCATCAAAAAGGACGCTGCCACCAAATTTGGTCATTTTAATTGTCGTAATTTCACTTGCATCACACGGCAATTTTGATAAATCTCCATCAATAATAATGTGATAATTGAATTTTGCATGTTTATAAAACGTCTTATCAAAGGGGATAATATACATTTCGCCAAAACCGTTCTTATGACTTTTTATATACTGTGCCACTAAACAACCGCATCCATTGGCTACACCAACAGAATTAACATCAAAATTAGCCGTAGTAATTGTTTTATCGGCAAGCCAATCACATAATTCTTGCGCAAAGTCAATCGGACTGCCGTCAAACATATAATTGATGTTTACTAATGGTAGTTCTTTGTTAATAACTTTTTCATAAAATGTGACGGTTATATCTGTATACATTAACTCTCCTTAGTATTTTTGATCTCTGAAAGAATATTTGTGAGTTTACTGCACAATTCAGTCAGTTCAATGTTTCTTATAATAATATCTTCTTGTTTTTCCAGTTCGGAAATCGCAATTTCACACGCCTCTCTAAAATCAGAATTCGTGATAATGCTTCTATAATCATTCAGTATTACTATCGCTTCTCTTCTGTTCATCTGTTTCACCGTATTCTTTATTATGTTCCCAATATGTCACTCCACTATAACTGTATGTATGATACCCAGTATAGATATCCTCGCTCTCCTTATAATCGGGGTTAGGGTTGTAGAATGCATTTGTTGGCACCCGTTCGCCTGTACTCTGCTTTGGTTCATATGGCATATCTGTATAATCAAATTTCGGCATTATTATTTCTCTCCACTAGATCCGAATCCACCAACACCACGTTCCGTCTCATCAAGTTCATCCACCTCTTTAAAGTCAGCGATTTCATGTTTGTGGATTACAAGTTGTGCAATTCTTTCTCCTGCCTGTATTGTCTTCGTTTCGGGCGAATCATTATGAAGTGCGACTTTTATTTCTCCCCTATAAGAGGAATCTATTACTCCAACGCAGTTCGCTGGTCTGAGATTTCTTTTAGAGGCAACGCCGCTTCTTGCATAAATACCGCCAAAATAACCAAGAGGGATAGCCATTGCAATACCAGTACCAATCATTGTGTTTGCGTGTGGCGGAATTTGGATGTCACAATCCGTTGCTGCGTATAGGTCATACCCGGCAGAGCCAATGTCTGCCTGTGTGGGGATCTTTGCCAAGTCATTAAGTCGTTTGATTTTGATATCCATTATTCACCTCTTGTATATGTAAGTTTTCTAAGTGCATCGTGTAGTGCCAACTGAATTGCAGAATCAGTATCTGTTTCTGTGATTGTGACAGATGCCGTCATATCGTTCTTCTTCAAAAGCACGATACATCTCACTTTGCCAACAAGAGGACGGAATGCGCCGTCCTGTGGCTTGATCTCAATACCGATATTGTTTTCTGTTGCAAAATTAATAATATCTATCATTCATAATCCTTTCGTAAATTGAACATTTTTGTTAAGAAATATTGAAACGCCACCCTAAAAGTGGTAATATATAAGTAGAAAATCACAGTTTAGTACTGTAAAATATATGTGTTAAAAAGGGGGAAAATATGGCTAATGATAATTTAATAAGAGTTCGTGTAAAGGGAACAACTCCCCGTAACGGAGAAATAAAAAAATTTAAACCGATGGATGAATTACCGATACCGGGTACTCCAATTGGAGATGGCGATTGTTACGGTGCAGCAACGCAACTTACAATGTCCATATATCAAAATGCACGGGATGAAGATAAGTTAGCGCTGTATGATTACTATGAAGTTGATGTGCTTGATATGAGATTATTAAAGCGTGGCGTTGACTATATATGTATTCCACATCACGCAAGTACCACGGTTCCTATCACTCTGTATAACGAACTTGTTAAAAAGGCGTATGAATCAACGGATGTTAACACATTTGTTAACGAGGCGATGAGTACGGAATTATGGACGAAGTATGATGCTGATAATAATGGACGTGAAGAGTGGCTTCGTCAACTGTTTGTGGCGACACATAAATCAGTCCCGGAAATCATAAAGGAATGTGGTTTATCTCAAAACAAACTCGCTAAAACTTTTGCTATACCCAAAAGGACGGTTGAGAATTGGTGTGGCATTACTCCGCCGCCAGTATATGTAATGTTAATGCTTCAAGAGTGTCTTGGCATTTATAAGAGAGGATAACGATCATGAATAAAAGGAAAGACGAATGGCAGAAACAAATTACGCCAAAATTGTTTGAATATTGTATGTCAGCGATAGACGACTATGACAACGCCGATGATTATGTCTCCGATGTGCTTAGGTCGTCGATATGGGACGAAGAAATGGTTTATAAAGACGGGCGAGATGAATGGCTGAAAACCGTATGGGATGCACGTCATAGGACGATTTCCGAAATAGTTGAGTATACTGGTTTATCAAAAGCATCTTTTTATAGATATTTTGGGATCCCAAGAAGAACTTTTCAGGATTGGATCTATGGTAAAAGTGTTGCACCAGCATATACACTATTCATGATACAAGAAATATTAGGACTGGTTACTAGATTTTGATTTATGGGGCTGAAAAGCCCCATTTTTTACATTTATTTTACAAATCGCTTTGACAAGAAGTTTCTGATATGGCATCAGTTTAGTGCCGTAAAACCTTTCAATAAAGTCGATTGTCTCGTCTGCCGTTTTTATACTTCTGTCTTTATGTATAGTCCGCAATGACATTCGCCAACTCCTTGGTCTAGAAATTCCTTGCACATACATTTTGTGTCTTCATTCTTAACCAATTTACATGGGCAGTACCCAGAATTAGCTTTGAGTGCCGCCCTAATCTTATTTACAAGTTCTGTATCGTCAGATACTTTTACTTTCAATTAATCACAACCTTTCTATGCGCTACATATTCCAGTCTCTTTGATAAATCCAAAATACTCTAATTCTGCATTTTCCCTTGCTTCTACCGCCTCTTCATATGTCTCATAACTTCCACAATTAATATTTTGATTTTTATATCCGATATATACCACCCATTTATTCGTGGATTGATGAAAACAAACACCAGTATGTCCTGATGAATTGTTTTTATATGTTTTTTGATTTATATTATTTTCAAGCGCCGTTACTATACGTAAGTTTTGTCTTCTATTATCTAGCCTATTTCGATTAATATGATCGCAAATCCTGCCTTTTGATGGAAACTCATTTAATACATACGAATGGAAAAACATGTATTTATTATTATCTTTGTCCAAAACCGTTCTGGCATAACCATGTTCCGATTCATGCCACGTAAACATATCACTAATAGGTTGCCAATCTTCTAAATCACATAAAAAATAATTATCGGTATTGTTAAAATAAACCTTAACAGTTTCTCCGTCTTCCAATACTTCATATTTATTTCTATTAATATTGGACAAACCCATCTTTTTTGCTTGATTTGTAATATTACATCCACACGATTTAGTGTCGCCATTTCTTAAATATTTACCCATCTTTACACAGTGTGTTCCGCAATCACATGTACAATTCCAATACGCCCTATTATTTTTTGTATAGGCGTAATTATCTACTATTAATTTCCCAAATCTTTGCCCTGTAATATCAACTCTTCTCATTCGCCCTCTTCTCTTCTATCGGTTCTCCGTTGATTATTCTGTACATATGTTGATTAGACGTGGCGAGTTTTACACCATATTCAATATGGTTTTTAGAGGAAAGGTTTTTATTATATTCTCCAAGTTTTAACCAATCCAAATATGGTAATGTCTCTTTAAACTTGGATATATCTGACGAACCAGAATAAACACACGTTTTGAGTCCTATCTTTTTACATATTTTAAGGGCTTCTATTAACTCACTTATATTCTGATCTCCGCCCATAAAACAAACGCAAGTAATATATCCGCTATATTTGTTTATGATTTGTTCCATATTTTCAATGAGGTTGTCACCCTCATATTCCCAAAGGTACTGAGAGTGACAGCCATTACAATGATATGGACAACCCGATATATTAAACGCAAGAGTTGTTTCGTTATACACTTCTTGAAAAACTATTGCATAACCAATAAATTTAAGAGGTTTAGGCATAATATCTCTTCTTTGCCTCTTCGATTCTAGCGGATGAGAACTTTGAAATGCGCTTAAGATAACCGATTACCCTAGTAAGATAGTCTACGTTTTCACTGCCACACTTAGGGCAATGATCTGTGTATTGTTTTGTGATGTGTCCACAGTCGTTACAAACAGTATTCGGAATATTGAATGTCAGATATGGCGTTTTTTCTTTAACGGCGATTCTAAGAAGATTCTTATACTGGTCTTTTGTAAGGTGTTCGCTACTGTTTAGATGACAGGCTGATCCGCCGTCCAAGTACTTTGTAAGTTTTCCGCCATGCAAAATAAGTTTAGTGATCAAGTCACATGACTCATCCTCGACAATATAAAAATAACTGTTATAACAATCTCTTGGAACTACGTATCCGTCTTCCTTGTCCCACTTCGCATTCTTAACGCCTAGATTTTCAGCCAATTCTGTTACTTTTGTGACCAGTTACCATTAGTCATACCGTTCCTCTATTGCTTTTCTTGCTAAATACGCTTCGTCAAATGTATCATAAGTGCCGATATAATACATTCGGTAGTTTCTCCATATAGAGGCTTGGTATCTTCCACTCTGCACTCTTTTGATACCAGTTCCACGTCCTTGGTTCATAATATTTCTTGAGTGGGTTACTATTCTTAAATTTGTTTTTCTATTATCTAAACCATTTCTATTTATATGGTCTATGTCCATATCTTGGTTGTAGTAATCTAATATATATTGATGTAGAAAAAATCTTTTTTTCGTATTATTTACAACGTAATTGGTGTTTCTGTTTTTGCGTATATGCCATTTGTATTTCTTACATTTTTCTACATCTTCTAAATCGATAATTGCTCTACCATTTTCCTCGCCGTTTTTGTCATATAAAACTATCTCTGCGTGGTCATCATGCAATATATATTCATTAGGATCGTAGATACTTCTTTCTATATTCTTGTTTTTATATTTTCTTAAATAATGCTTTCTACAAAGGCAACCATATTTTTTACTATTTATTATCCTTGTGTCTTTATCGGAGACACCGCAAATTTCACATATCATTAAACTCCAATCTGGCACTATTTGGTAACTGGCGGTCAAGGTTCTTCGACCTCGACTCATGTGTTTCTTTTATTGGTTATATCACATGTTCAGACTATCGCATCTCCATCTAAATGGAGTCTCCTTATTTAGTCGTTCACGCTGTATTTAAACTTGCGCCCTGTCGCCCACCTCTGGGTTTCCAAGTCAATTAAAGGAGATTTTCTAAAAGCAGTTTATGTATTATGCTGCTTTGTACCCACTCATTTTAGGCACGAACTCCGTATTAAACATCACATCTTTTGTTCTATCTCTCTTATTCAATTCGTAAATCGGTTTGAGAATCTTTTCGCCGTATTCGTAATATTCTTCATTCGGTGAAATATCAATACCCAAGAACTCAGCGCCCTCTACGAAACCGTTTATGCCCACAGTTAAGTATTGCTTCGCAAGCGAAATATATCCAGCGTTATAAACGCCAAGCAGATTTGATTCAAACTCTTCCTTAATAATTTCATTAAAGGCAAGGAGATATTTATGAACCTTTTCAACTTGCTCTCTAACGGCATCACTAATATCCACACCATATCTTACGGCATTCTGAACAAGTCTGTTGATATTGATTGTCATTACGCCTTTAGATCCAGTGGCAACACCGCCAGCCCCAAGCGTATATGAGAATTCGTTTTCTTGAATCTCGTTTCTAAGGCGGCAACATGAACTCAGACTGTCAACGCTATCACTCGTATATGTAAAGAAAGAGTGTCCCTCTGCATACATTTCTGCCGTGAAATCAAATGCGTCTTGGTCGATAAAGTCGTTACCATCGTTAAGAAGACTCATTGATTCAACTGGAAATGTAAGTTCAGCCTTAAGCCTTTCTGCATTAAACCATTTCATATATCTGCGCTGAAGCCAATTAACGCTCTCCCAAGTGGGTTCAGTGCCGTCAGGGAACACAAAATCCTTAAAAATACCGTGGAAATAAGGCTCATCAAAATATCCAATATTCCAAAACACTGACTGAAAATTCCTTGCTGCGGCTGGCTGATTTAACGAATACGTCACCTGTTGGAAGTACTCTGTAATGACCTTGTCAATTGTTCTTGGATTAAGAGATATTTCAACTACTTTATCGGGGTGTTTATAATAATCATCTCCATATTCTTTTCTAATGAAATAATCCATATATGTTAAAAACTCTGGAGTTGCAACTGCCCCGGCAAACTGACTTGCAATTGCGAAAACTAGATTAATAAAAGATCCGCAAAATGACTGCAAGTGTTTTGGTGCTACGGACTTTCCGCCGATGCCCTTTAAGCCATTAAACAAAAACGGATACATCGTAATGCTTACGCAATAAGGATAAATAGACGTTTCATCGTGTTTATAAATTTCGTGCGTCTCAAGTTGTCTAAGATACTCATTCGCCAGATCCTTACCGTACATTTCAGTAAGTTTATCGCACATTAACAATCTATTAATTCCAATGAAATCTTCTTTGGAAAGTTCCCCGGCAAGAGTCGTCACGTTCTTGTTCTCAACATTTGCATTTGCATCAAACTGACTTCCAGTCGCTGCATTCTGCGCAGTCCTATATTTGTTTATATATTTAATTTTCTTTCTGTAATTTCTTTCAAGACTATCAATATTATCAAGTTTACCCATCACTCAATCCCCCTCACGTATTTATTGAATGCCTCAGGGAACATCATAATTCTTCCATCAACGTCGAGTACTGGAACTGAGGTAAAACCTTTGGCGATAATCTCGTCTTCGTCTGAAATCTTTGTGTAATTAATGTTCTTTGCTTTTAATGCTGACTCAAGTTGAATACATCTTGGACAACCAGTACTATAAAGTGTAATCATTCAATTCCCCCTTTAATCAGTCATATGTTCCTCTCCTTAAATTCGAACTCACACATACATTGCTGCATAATCAATAACATCATCATAGAGATCATCGATATCATCGTAATCTTCATGGAAGAAAACTGTCGTCGCCTCATGTTTTAACCAAGGATTAACTTCATTTTCCCATTTATCTTTATTGGCAATCATAATGATTGGTTTGTTATATTCATACGCAAGCATAACTTCTTGTGCCGTACCAATACTCCCCGGCGCATTCATATTGACGATTAACACGTCACTTTTTCTAACTAAATTAGTGTCATAGACGAAAGACTCTTTATCCTCGTTGTAGAATTGATAATCACCCATAAAGAAATCTGTCGGAGAATAAACTTTCATGTCGTAAAAATTCGCACATTCTTTTATTTTATTTCTCCATCCAGTCATCTCTTCACGGGTCAACCCCGTCATGCCACCACTTAAAAACAATGTTAACAAAACTTTACTGCACCCCCATCTTTTGCAATTTCGAAAGCAGATTCAAATTTGTAATACATTCGCAACAGCAACTCACACTCAACGACTGAATACTTTTGGCAAACCCATTGCACAAACGATTCTGCGTTAGATGAAAAATCCTCGTATAGTTTTTCGCTTACGACACTGCCGATAACGCCCTCGCAATCAGAAAAATCAATCAACTCATTAAAGCAATCGCAGTCTTCGCTATATGTTTCTAACGCCCGTCTGAACCAACCATATGTGCTATATGAACCAATGCTGATACTCTCATAATTCTCGCAATCGTATACATCACCGTTGTATTTTAGTGGCTCTGCCCTGCCGGGAAACGCCTCTTCTATTTCTGTAAGAACTGGCGACATTACAAGGTAACCCTCGTCAAGTTCCTCTTTCTCCTCATTACTCATTGCGGACAAATATTCATTCTTTTTAAGTTTGCTATATGCTATAATATCTAGTCCCAATTACATCTCCTTTTTATCTGATAATTCCACCACCACTGGTAGTTGGTCTTTTTAACTTTATACACATATGCCTCATAGATGGGTCTGAGTTTGTCTGTCTAGTACAGATACCATCAATCAGATATTCTTCATCGTCAAGTTCGACGGTCAGAAACTCTGTTTGAAAGTCATCATAAAAGAACGACTGTCTATATCTCTCTAACTCCCTAATCAGCATACCAACATTGCCTATCAAGCATAATACACCCCCTTTCTAAAAAGTTTCTTCCTATTTATATACTTCTGCATTTCGCATCAAGATTTACGTTCCGCTGATTTAATTATTTTATCGGCAACGTCTGCAATAGAATCGGAGTCATTGTTATAGACAATCTTATTGGCGAGGCTTGTTGCATTTTTAAAATCTATGTCGTCCGCCCTCATGCGCCGTTCTATTGAATCGTTTTTATCTCTTCTGGATTTTAATCTTTTAAGAATTGTGTTGTGATTTGCATATAGATAGATAATATTGATTTGATAATCTACGACATATCTTTTCAGAATTGCTAATACATCAACTACGCCCTGTGGCGTGAGAATAATTACATTGTTTTTATCATCAAGGGATGCTTCAATAATTTCTTCAGTTGGTGATCCGTAATACCATGTTTTGCCATTAACATCATAAGACTTCCACTCTGCGAAATATCCGCTTTTTATTTTACTGGTAAAATCGTCTTCAGAAACATACCAGTATTCACGACCGTTTTTCTCACCACGTCTCTTAGGTCTGCTTGTATATGTAACAATTTGCGACCATCCCCTGTTTACAAGTTCTGTCACAACGGCGTTCTTACCACTGCACGTTTTACCCATTATTATTGTCAGCAAATATTAAACCCCCATTATATATTTTCCGCCTCTTTATGTTCTTCAAGCCATCTGCGCGGCCACGTAGAATCACTTC
>JAEEGL014631047.1_pt1 | contig 10119 bp, 9 predicted proteins | sample 9134231 | NCBI WGS metagenome assembly JAEEGL01 (sample SAMN16246548, study PRJNA631951) | gut metagenome | biome: gut microbiome; feature: rumen; material: fiber-attached | host: Bos | place: Iran: Karaj | collected 2018-10 | reverse complement strand
GTACAATGTCCCCATGCGGACGTCGAGCCGGGAACTTGGCGAACTGGCGCGGAAGGGCGTGTTCGTCCTCGTTGGCAAGGGAAGGCAGTCGCGGTACGAGCTGAAATCGAATCGCGCCAGAATCGCGCCAATCGCGCCAAACACGGAACAAGGCTCAAAACCCCCGAAAATCAAGGGAGAACAAGGGTTAAAGCGGAAAATGTCACCGCAAACCACCCTGGGAACTACCCTGAAAGTGTCACCGCAAATGTCACCGCAAAACATTGTGGATGATGTCGCGAAGGTTGAGTCCTTGATAAGATCAAATGACCGAATCAAGGTGCAGGAGATTGCCGATACGCTGAATGTCTCCAGGCGGACTGTACTTCGACATATCAAAGGGCTTTCAGCGGTAGGACTTCATTTTGAAGGCCCAACCAAGAAAGGTCGCTGGGTGTTCGGCCCCGAGCCCAAGGGAAAGCGGGGTGCCAAATGAAGTTCCGCCGGTTCAACGAAGCGGGCATCGCGGCGGTGCGCAAGGCGCTGCACGAGGTGGAGAAGGCGGGCGACCTCGCGCCAGCCATGTCACTCCTTTTCCGCGATGACCTGACCGAGGACATCCCCGCGCTCGCGGATGTCGACCTCGACGAGACGCGCATCTTCGACACGACCTTCGCCTTCTGCGAATACTTCCATTCGCTCATGAAGGACCACTCCCCGCTCCGCTACCGCACCGATTCCGGTTTCTGGACCTGGCTCGCCGTCGTGTATCTCAAGCAGCTGGTGAAGGTGGATAAGTCAGGGGTTGATATCGGGAAATTTTATCGTATCTTGCACAGTAAAACATATGGAGAGGCGCATAGACATTTGCTGTCTGGCCCATATTATGTGTTTTACAGGCATAAAGATGCACCACAGATATGCAAGGGACTTATGTGGAATCGGCTGCATGAGCATGGAGAGATACAGGAACAAATAATGGCTCGCCAACAACTGGTGCAAAATGCCGCCGTTGTTGGTGCGACGACCCTGTTGTATTTTGATGAGGGTTCCCAATCCTTGAAAAAAGGCAGCGGCGGTTCTGGCGCAGGGTCTCCACGCAGATTTGCCACAGTTGTTGATCAGTTAGCATTAACAAGAGACCTTGTGGAGATTAATGACGCACAAGAGTTCTTGAAACTACTTCCTAAAGAGTTCGATAGATTTAACCCGATTAAGGTGTGACAATGCGGAAGGCAGGAGAGATTAGGTTTATAGATCTATTCGCCGGATGTGGCGGATTAAGCCTCGGTATGGAACAAGCTGGCTTTTCGCCCATATTTGCGAATGAAATATGGGAGCCCGCAGCGACTACTTATCGTATCAACCGCGGGCTGTCAGAGGACCAGGTCTTTGTTGGTGACATTAATTATCTTGTTGACCACCTTTCAGATTTCAAGTTGCCGAAAGAGATCGACATAGTGTGTGGAGGTCCCCCATGTCAAGGATTTTCAATGGCAAACCGGCAACGAGTGATTGATGACCCCAGGAATCAGCTATACAAGGCGTATCTGCGGTTTCTGTCTCAAGTTCGGCCCATGTTCTTTGTCATGGAGAATGTCCGTGGCATGGCAACTCGCATTGATGAAATTGTGGATAATTTCCATACAGCTTTAGGTGATGAATATTCCTTTGCGCACGCCCTACTGAATGCAAAGAATTATGGTGTTCCCCAAAATCGGGAGAGGTTTATTTTTATAGGAAATCGTGCGGGAGTCGATTCACAAAAAATATTCGACACCATGAATGACGGAACATACCCTTCTTTTATTTTACGTGATGCCTTGGAGGGATTGCCGGAATTAGGGCACAAGCCTAGTAAGGGCACTTCGGAGGAAGAGTCAGACGCTGTAGGATATTTTAAACGCCCATTCCAATATGTACGAAATAAGTTTTTCAAATATATCAACGGGAATCGTAATGTGAGATTCCTTTTCAATCACAAAAACCGCTATAACAACGAACGGGACATAGAGATTTATACGCGGCTTCCCCAAGGTGGCAATTCGCTTCATCCATCGATAGCAGACATTATGCCGTATTCACGGCGTAATAACATTTTCAAGGACAAGTTTTTCAAATTGGAAGACGATAAAGTTTGCAAGACAATAACATCACACATGAAGTTTGATTGCAACATGTATATTCATCCATGGTATTCACGCGGTTTGACTGCTAGAGAAGCGGCCCGAGTTCAAACATTTCCCGATGATTTCGTCTTCTACGGACCGCAAAACTCCTGGTATGGGCAAATAGGGAATGCCGTTCCTGTCAAACTTGCCAAAGCAATCGGAGAGGCGATTATAACATGCCTATAAGTCACATAGAGCTTTTTGCCGGACTGGGTGGATTTAGGATGGCTATGCAGTTAGTAGCAGCGTCATCATCAACCGCATTCACTTGTAGAGCTTTTTCTGAGATTGATGCCAATGCCGTTCAATCGTACAAAGCCAATTTTGATACTACTGGCGAAATTGAAATGGGGGACATCGTTTCATTTACCGAAAGCGAAAAGTTGTTACAAACACTCCCTCATGTTGACCTGGTTACTGGTGGATTCCCTTGCCAAAGTTTTAGTATGATGGGAGAACAAAAAGGCTTTAATGATCCTAGGGGGAATCTTTTCTTCAACATCATTCGTGTAATAAAACAAGCAAAGCCCCCGTTCATTCTGCTTGAAAATGTTAAAAATCTAAAGACCCATGATGGGGGAAATACGTTTAGAATAATACGAGAATCGATAGAAAAGTTGGGCTATCTGTTTTTTGCTGACATATTTAACACCGCTGATTTTGGTCTCGCACAAACTAGAAATCGCGTTTACATGTTCGCAACGAACCATGCCGTACCTCCCTACTTTAGTTTTACTGCAAAGGACATAAGGGATTTCTATTCTAAACGATGGGGAAAAAATCTGTTTGTGCGTAGGCAAGAAAGTACACGAGACATATTGGATGGTGATGTCTCAAGCAAATACTTTCTCTCACAAAAAATCAAAGAGACGATTCTTGCAAACGGTAGCGGCGGTTTCATTTCAAAGTCGGATATCGATTTACAGATAGCAAGGCCGCTTTGCGCCACCATGCACAAAATGCATAGGGCTTGTCAAGACAACTATTTTAGCCAGGGATTCATAAATGGGGAGTATGAAGGGCCCACATCAGGTGCGAGCGCAATCGAAATGCCCATACGAAGGATTACTCCACGGGAGGCCTTTCGTCTTCAAGGATTTCCAGAGCGTTTTGTGAGCAATATAGAATCCTTAGGATTGTCCGACAGTGCCATGTATAAGCTGGCTGGCAATGCAGTCAGCGTAAATGTGGTATATGCAATTCTGGATTATCTTTCTTGTAGTTTCAATTGGGAGTTAAACCATGATTAAGATTGATCTCGCCGATACTGATGCGAAGTTTTGCGTCAAGCCCACAAGTTCACATCAAAGCGGTGTTTTCCTTGGCAGTTACAATGAAACCAAGGAATTGTTCCCAACCAACGAAATAAAGTTGGGCCTAGACTATGGGGACATTCTGCGCAGTCTAGTTGGGCATCTTCTTCAAGGTAAAACTTTTTATGTAAAAGACAACGGCAATGCACCGACAATCCTTGATCAACAGTGGCTTGCAGAACAAGTTGAAGCATTGAACAAGTCATTTCTTTCGAGGAATGAGATAGTCTGCACGGCGTCCATCAATGTCTCCACCCAGAACAGGACATATTTGACTGGCCTAGCAACATTAAGTGATGGGGCAGATGTCCTAAAGTTTAGGGAAATGCTGTTTTCGGGGGATAGTGTTTATATTTACAAAATTGATGATGTTTTCCACTGGCGCTTTTCCCAATCTTCTGAATTAGCCGCTAAAGACACTCTTCCAAGCGGACTGAAGAATGAATTCATTTCGTGGTTGACCGATGTTTACAAGAAGAGTAATGGAAGCGCCTTAACTAAAAATGCCGTCAGTAGCTATGTTCGGGCATTGGAAGCAGCTACGACACCAGACCCGAGCGGAAATGATTGCTCTGTGCATGGCAAGGTTGTTTGGAGTAATATTTTCGAATACTTAACTGGAAATCGCGCCGCCAAAAGCATATTCGATGTAGGGACAGTTGATGAGTTCCATGACTTATTCGACTGTTTCAAATCGGCAGTAGGAAAAGGGGCCGAGCCTCCGAATGTAATTAGTCAGCATTTTTCCGAAATACAACAATGGATTGCCGGGCAGACTGGCGGCGCTTTTTGCCACCGGCAATGGATCTATACGAAGATTTTCTCAAATGGCGAGAGCAGCAAACGCCAGCACAAGCGCCTCTACAGCCTACGTCCAGTGCCCAGGCATCTGCGACAATCGTCAAGGTTGGGCAGAATCCCATCAACGACTTCTCCGACTTCATCAAGAAGCTGGAGGATGACATAAGGGGCGCCGGACTCGTCTATGCCGAGGGCCTGATGCGTCGGTTCGTGTGCGCGCAGCTCGCAAAGCCTTTCGTCGTTCTCACCGGCCTGAGCGGAAGCGGAAAGACGAAGCTCGCCCAGGCCTTCACCGAATGGATTGCGGTGGAGAACACGGCGAAGATCGTCCCCGTTGGCGCGGACTGGACGAACAGCGAGAAGATGCTGGGCTACCCGAACGCGCTCGACCCCGACAAGTACGTCCTGCCCGACACCGGCGTCCTCAAGCTGATGCTCGACGCGCGGGACAATCCGGGGCTGCCGTTCTTCCTTATCCTCGACGAGATGAACCTCAGCCATGTCGAGCGCTACTTCGCCGACTTCCTCTCCACGATGGAGAGCGAGGGGACGATCAAGCTCTACGACGGCAAGGAACGCTTCGCGGACGACGGCACGCCCGTTCCGTCAACCCTGGAGTGGCCGAAGAACCTCTTTGTGATCGGCACGATGAACGTTGACGAGACGACGTACATGTTCTCGCCGAAGGTCCTCGACCGCGCGCAGGTAATCGAGTTCCGCGTCGGGAAGCAAGACATCGAGGGCTTCCTCGACGCGCCCGGGGCGCCGGACATGACGGCGCTCAAGGGTAAGGGCGCGCCCTACGCCGAGGCGTTTCTGAAGCTGGCGGAAGGGCGCAAGGGGAGAAAACCCGCGACCACCGAGCTTGCGGCGGTCAAGACCGCCCTTGCCGGAATGTTCGAGGATCTCGCGAAGCTCGGCTCTGAGTTCGGCTACCGCAGCGCCGGGGAGATTGTGAACTTCATCGCGTACTATCTTGAGGCGAGCGGGTACGGTGCGATGCCGGCGGGCACGGGCAAGCAGAAATGCCTCACGGCGGCGATCGACGCGGCGGTCGTCCAGAAGCTCCTGCCGAAGCTGCATGGTTCGCTGAACCGGCTCGGGCCCGTCCTTGACGCGCTCATTGAGAAGAGCGTCAAGAAGATTCAGCCGGCCAACGATCCCGACGCCGAGCCGGTGCTCCAAATAATCTACGCGCTGACGTACGAGAAGCTCCTGCGCATGAAGGAGCGCGTCGAGAAAAACGGGTTCACCAGCTTCGCCGAGGCGTGATGGCCTGGACCTTCGACAAGACCGAATCCACCTACTCTGCGGAGTTCCCGAAGAGCAAGGTTCGAATTGTCGTCGAAGGGGACGATTTCCAGAAGGACGAGCGCGGCAGGGAGATTGAGGCCGCGGAGTTCCTGCCGCTGATCGAGGGGCGGTACTACCACTTTGAGATCAGGGGCGGGGGACGGCTTTCGGACAAGAGTTCGTTCGTGCGCAAGGAGGGGTCGAGGCGGCACGGGTCCATCGCGCCTGGAACGGCGGTCGGCTACGGCCGGCTCTACCTTGAGGGGGCCGAGACGCCGGAGCAGTCGCTCGGGGTCGAGGTGGCCAGCGATGTTGTCAGCTACAAGAAGGACTACCAGGACCTTCTCCGTCAGCTGACCGAAGACATCGCCGATCTCCAAATGCAGTGTTCGAGCTGCGTCCAGGGGCTCGTCAAGCCGAACCCTCACGAGGTGGCGAAGAACGACGTGCAGCGCTTCTTCTTCCTGCTGGGGCTTGTGGGGAACCGCGACTTTGACGCGGCGATGCGCCAGATCGTGGAGCGTCCCCATGTCCAGCTGGCCGAAGTGGAGACCGAGGTGGATGTCCGTCACGCCGCGCGGCTGGGCTCGTTCGAGCTCAGGCAGCTGGCGAGTTCGCCGCGCCGCATCCTCATGCCGCATCATCTGGACGGGCGCTATCCGGGAGTCGCGAGCCTGCCGGAAAAGCTAGTCACAAGGCGCAATGTCGAGAGCGCCGACACACCCGAAAACCGTTTCGTCAAGTACGCCGTCAATTTCTTCCTCGACCGGTTGCAGAACTTCCGGCGAATCCTCCGGGAGAAGAAACGCGAAGGTGCGTCGATGGTCGTCGAAGTGGACATCGACGTAGCCGTAAGAATGCTTTCCAGGTGGTCGGCGCACGAGTTCTTCAAGGGCGTGGGGCCATTGACGCGGATGCCGACGGCAAGCGTCGTCCTCCAGCGGCGCGAAGGCTACCGCGAGGTGCTGAAGAAATGGCTGCAGTTCCAGGCGGGCACACAGCTCGTGTGGAAGAACGGCGAAGACGTCTACGCGGCGAACCAGCGCAAGATGAGCGCGCTGTACGAATACTGGTGCTTCTTCCGGCTCCTGAAGATCGTGGGAGGGCTTTTCGGCGTGACGACGAATGAGATCGCCGAAAAGATGATTGGCGTCGGGAGCGACGGGCTCTCCCTGAAGCTCAAGGAGGGGAAGACGATTTCGCTCGACGGCACGTTCGATTCCGGGCGCGCCGGGACGAGGTTCCGCCGGTTGGCTGTCCAGTTCAGCTACAACCGCACGTTCTCGGCCAAGGACCGGAAGATGAGCTGGACGCTGCCGATGAGGCCGGACTACACGCTCGCGTTCCGACCGCTCGGGCTGGAGATGGACGATGCCATCGAAAATGACCTTGTCACATACGTCCATTTCGACGCCAAGTACAAGGTGGAGGACCTCCGGGAATCGCTGCAGCGCATGGGCAAGGCCGAATACGAGGACGAGAGCGGCAAAGGCGACAAGGACGACGAGGATCCCGCGTCCAGGCGGGACGTCAAACGCGTCGACATTCTCAAGATGCACGCCTACCGGGACGCAATCAAGAGGACGGGCGGCGCGTATGTGCTCTATCCGGGAACGGAGCAGACCGTAAAACGCGAGGAAGAGGAAATTCTGCCTGGGCTTGGCGCGTTCCAGCTTTCACCGTCTCATGATTCGTCGGAGAAGATCAGGGGCTTCCTCGCGGGGGTGGCCAGGCATCTGTGCGACCGCGTGACGAGGTGGGAGAACTACACTTACCGCGCCTACCAGATCTACAGGCAGAGCAGGGCGGACTTCCTCGCGGAACGGGACCGTGTCGAAGAACTGGTGATTCCCGAATATGACGAAGTGGAGACCCGCGACGCCCGGCGCCTGAATCTCGACGCGACCGCCGCCGAGCGGTATCTGGATCCCGACAGGTATATCAGCGTCGAATTGAAAGAGGCCGAAAAGGCGCTCAAGTGGGCGTACGAGGAAAATCTCTTTATTCTGAAGAAAAAGGAATGGGACAAACTCGGCAAGCCAGACCCCGCGAAAGTGACGCTCATCGCCGTGGCGTGGCATCCGCCAATCAACTTGATTGTCCAGCGATTTGTCGACAGCATGCAGGCCAGAATGGTTCTCGGCCAATACCCCACTTGCCCATTTAGCTTCCAGACGGAAGAAGAAAAAGACGAAGAATTTCTCGTCTGGGAAGTCCGCGCCATCGACACAAAGACCCTTGAGACGCGACTAAGCAGGTCGAAAGAAGCGAAATCGGGAAGCAATTAATCATCACGCCATTGCGCTGTCATTTGCGTCTCGTTGCGTTCGTTTCCGTCATCGCGCATCGCCCTCCTTTCAGCCAGTTTTTCGCAGTTTTTGAAAATGACCGCTTTTGCGTACTATTGCGTTGTCTAGTCGGCAGTTTCAAATTGTCATTTTTGATTTGCATTCATCAAATGAATGTGCTATTATCCTATCATCATAAAAACAGCAAGAGGAGACGGCAGAAATGATCTTCGAGGAAAACCGAATAGTGGACGCGGGTAGCTTCGCGGACAACGCAAAAGCCACCGTACAGAGATCGGGGCGGCTAGGGCTATCTAGTGAGGCAGCCGAATTGATGCATGTCGAGAAAGATGGCCGGGTTTTAATTGCAACATGCGAGGATGGCAATCTCGGTTGTGTGGTTTTGCCTCCGGACATTGAGGATTCTCGGGGATTTCGCTGGCAAGTTGCCAGTGGCTATTACAGCGCCAACCTGCGGTCCTTTTTTGATTTCATTGGGCTGGATTATGCACGCACGGATGTGACAACGATTTTTGATATCGTGCAAACAGACGAGAAATATACGGGTTTTCCTGTCTTCAAGTTGCGCAAACGAATCGTAACGAGGAGACCGAGCAAGAAGAAAGGAGGAGCCGAAGAGCCGAATACAGATGAAGCAAGACAATAAAAATCCCTGACGAAGTGGGGATACTTCGTCAGGGGTTCGGAGATGAATCCCCGAGTGTCAAAGAAGACAATTTGACATTATACCATTTCCGTGAACGAACAGCAAGCGCGAATGTGAGGGATTTTCGCGACCACCTCCTAAACCTGCGATAGCGGGAGAAAGGAGTGTACTCTTATGAGTGTACAGATGTTGCTCCCAGGAGTACTCGGGAAATTCACCGAAGCGCGTGTCATACGCTGGGTATACGCCAGATATGTCAGACGTAACGGTCGAATCATCTACCCTCGGAACGCGAAAGTATTTCGCTTCCCGGTCTACGAATATTCGTAAGACCAGCATAGCGCTTCTGCGCTAAGTCGCGCAGGCCACCAATCTCACGGTTGGCGGCCTGCCTAATTGGTTCAGAAGTTGAATCAATGTGATTGCGGTAACTAGTTAGAAAAAGGAGTCAGCATGGAAGGACGTTACGTTGTTCGACATGGCAATGACTGGGCGAGTAAAAAGGCAGGTGCAGCGCGTGTCTCGAAAGTCTTCAAGACACAAGCGGAGGCCGTTGCCTATACACGTCCCATCGCACGCGGGGAAGGCGTTGAACTACGCATCCAAGGGCGAGACGGACATTTCCGCTCGTGCGACAGTCACGGCCACGATCCAAGAAGCATTCGTGGCTAAATGACATCCTGGCCATGCCGCCAACATGCGGCATGGCCAGGAATTTGTGCTGATTTCCCCTATGAGAATGTAAGAGAGGGAGTATCTTTGATGAACATGATTAATTTCATTCTTGGTATTTTGGCTTTTGTACTTTCAGTGTTTTCCATTATCCTTGCCATATTCCTGTACTATCGCGCTATTGCGCGGAACAATCTCATTGAAGAGATTAAAGATGTACTTGGAAAATGCCGGGAATGCAACTCATGGGATGACAGAAGCGAATTAAAACTATTCCAATACATTGGTGCTGTGGAGAATCGGCTTGGACGCTACACGTTGGAGGCGTTAGTTGAAATCCGGAACCGGACTTATGAATATTGGAAGGTTCACCTTGAGATGGATGGCAAGGGTGACGAATACCCATACCGGATTCCGTTTTGCTCTTGGAAGCAGTTTTTGAGATTTGAGTTGTTTGGAACTAAAACCGACAAGTTCATTCCATGACATAAGCGTGTGATACATGCCTAACGGAGAACAGTATATCGCAGTAATTTTGGCCACCATTGTCCGCTTCTGGTGGCTGTTCGCGATTGCACTTGCTGTAAGGCTTTTTGCCGCGTGGATGAAGTCGCCGAGCAGGAAAGGGGCGAGTGGGGAGCGGACGGTAGCGAAGAGGCTTCGGCAAGGTTTGCCGGAGGTGTACATCATTCTCAATGATGTTTACCTTCCGTTGCAGGACGGGATGACGACGCAAATCGACCACATTGTCGTGTCGCAGTACGGCATCTTCGTCGTCGAGACGAAGACCTATTCGGGGTGGATTTTCGGCAATGAGAATAGCGCCCAATGGACGCAGTCGATCTATCGGAAGAAGAGCCGTTTCCAGAACCCGCTGCGCCAAAACTACCTGCATATCTGCGCGCTGTCGGAAAGCCTTGGACTCGACAAGTCCT
>JAEEGL013448245.1_pt1 | contig 10119 bp, 7 predicted proteins | sample 9134231 | NCBI WGS metagenome assembly JAEEGL01 (sample SAMN16246548, study PRJNA631951) | gut metagenome | biome: gut microbiome; feature: rumen; material: fiber-attached | host: Bos | place: Iran: Karaj | collected 2018-10 | reverse complement strand
ACTTTAAAATACTCTTTTATATCTTCTTTAGTAGCATTTCTATTAAATGTATTCTTTACGGGATCTGCTAGTTCTGGATTATACTTATTCTTTATTTTTTCATATTTTAAGACGTTATTTATAATTATTTTATCTTCTTTAGACAAATCTTTTTCATGGTATTTAATATATCTTGCTGTTTGTTGAAAAGGAATAGATAAAGTTTCTCTAATACTAGTAGGTGTTACTTTGTAATATGGTAATATTACTTTGTTATAGATAAGATTAGAAGATATTACGATAAATAGTATTATTAAGACTTTTTTATAGTTTTTATTATTAATAAGAAGAAATGGTAAACTAAAGAGAATTATATATATACCATTATTTCTAAATAAGAAGACAAATATAGAGATGATTATTATTAGTACCATCTTTTTATTATCTAACTTATTATTTATCGTGTAATGAAGTAATAAGGTATATATTATAATAAAACAGGTATATATTACATCTTTTACTGCTGTCATAGAATAAAAAGGAAATACTGGTACTAAGGAATAGATGGATAATAGAATTATTCGTTTTATCATACTTACTTTATTTATTTTAGCGTAGTAGATGGTAATGGATAAGGTAAGTGATAGTATTAATACTTGGATAATACTATAGATAAACATACCTAAATTAACATTACCTATTGTTTTTCCAAAACTAGTTAGAGAACCTAATAATAGTGTATGTATTACAGGGTGATGATTAGTTATTATTTGAGTACTATCTATTAAATTTACATAGTATGAGTATTTATTATCTATGCCAAAGTATTGCTTTATTTGATAGGCAGCATCAGGATTTAAAATAGCTGGATAATAAGATATTATGTATGGTAACCAAAATATTAACATTATTATTAAACTAATAATTATAGGATGTTTATCAAATAATAATAGCCATTTGTGTTTAGGTTTATATTCTTTTCTTTTGCTATCTAGTTTAGAATATAATAATTTAATTATTTTATATAAAGGTATAAAGGTAGCAATAGATAAGAAAATGTTTAATAATAAATTATTCCATATAAAAGAGAAACTACCTTTTATAATAAAACTAGTTCCTGTAATTATAAATAATGTATATATTAAACTTAAAATAATTATATTTTTATTCTTCATATTTTTCGCCCGTATTAAGAGTATAATACTTTTATGAAATTATTACAATTCTATGTCTTATTGGTTTACATAGTTATTTTTTAGTATTTAAATAATCATTTATTAGTTCTTCTATGCCTTTAATAGTTCTTAATTTAGTTCTATCTATTCTAGTAGGTTGAATATTAATATTATAATCTTCTAATCTAGTAAAGAGTTCTATAAAAGCATAGGAATCTAATAAACCACTTTCTACTAAGTCTATATTTGGTTCATATACTTTTTTATCTTCACATATTTCATATAATAGTTTAGGTATATCTATCATAATTTTTTTAAAGCCTTTCTATCTATTTTACCGTTATTATTGATTGGTAATTTATCTATAATTCTTATATTATTAGGTATCATATAAGTAGGTAATGATTTTTTTAAATATTCTTTTATTGTAGTTTCATCTAATGATTTATCTATACATATAAAAGCAGTAATAGATTTTACGATGTTATTATCATTATATCTTGCTATAACAGCACATTCTTTAACAGACGGTATTTTATTTATATGATGTTCTATTTCTTCTAGTTCTATTCTATAGCCTTTATATTTTATTTGATTATCTTTCCTACCCTTACAGAATAAATAACCATCTTTTATATAACCTATATCCCCTGTTTTATAACAATTAATATTGTTTTCTTTATAATAACCACCTTTAATATTATTTAGATAACCATTAAAGACACTAGGCCCTTTTAAGATGATTTCATCATCTATTATTTCTATAGTCGTAGCGAAATTATTAGCTATACCTACTGGTAAGATATCGTATTTATCTATAGTATCAGAAGATACTAAGTATGCTGATACAGCTGATGTTGCTTCAGTTGGCCCATAAGCGTTAATAATTGCTAAATCAGGAAATGATTCTGTTAGTTTTTTAACTGTTTTTATTTCTAATTGTTCTCCACAAAAGTATAGACATTTTAAATTGGGATAAGAAGTACTATTAAATTCTTTATTAAGCAGACAGTATTTTATAAATGTTGGTGTTACAATAGCAACATCTATGTCTTTTAAGATAGTAAAGATTGATTCATCTAAAGATGGTGTGATAGATACTAAAGTGTGGCCATTTGTTAAGGCGTAATAAAAGTCAGCTACACTTAAATCAAAACTAAAACTAGCTTGATTTAAGACTTTAATATTTTTATAGTCTTTTAATGGAGTTAAGGAGTTAAACCAATTTATAAAGTTAGTTAAATTGGAATAAGTAATAGGTACTCCTTTAGGTTCTCCAGTACTACCAGATGTAAATATAATATAAGCAATATCATTTTTAATATCATATTTTTTGTTATTTTTATATTTACTTAATTCTTTTAGTTTTATAGTTTGTATTTCTTTTATACTAGTATTAGAAATAATTAAATTGTTATTTACTTGTTTTAAGATGTTTTTAAAACGATTATAAGGTATTGAAGGATCTAGAGGTATATATGTTCTTTTAGCTATTAAACAAGCTATAATAGCTGTTATTAAGTCAATAGATTTATCTAAAAGAAGAATAATATTATTAGCTGGTTGTCTTTTTAAATAGTTAGCATACATAGTAGATTTATTAAGTAAATCTTTATAAGTGATACTATCGGAATTAATAGTATATGCTATTTTATTTGGATATAGTTTTGCTATTTCTTTTATCTTTTTTATCATCTTTATCATCTCTAATTTGGTCTTTTGGTATTAATGAGTAATCATACATTACTTTAGAATGATTAGCTAGTATAAGTTCTTTTTTTATTTCTTTATTAGTCTTTCTATCTATTACTATTCTATAGACTTTAGAATTGCGATAGAATATTCCTTCTTCTTGTTTAAAATGATGATCTTCTTCTACTATTTTATAACGATATGGATATTCTTTTTCACTTCTTAGTTCACCACATAATTCACCATTTTCTACCCATACTACTATTTGTACATCTTGGTCAGTGGTATTTTTAAAACGATAATCAACACTGTTATAACAGACAGAAGTTCCTGTTCCAAAAGGCACTCTTCTTCTTTCATCAGGGAACAAAGCATCAGTATGGTGATGAAGCTCTGTAACTGTTAGTGGACTATTAAGTATTAACCAATGAATCATATTAGCCATTTGGCATAAACCACCACCATAATCAGCACCAAAGCCATTCTTTTTTATAACTAAGCCTTTTTTGTAGCCTTCCTTTTTAGTAGCTTTACCTAATGTACGCCAATAAGAGAAAGTTTCGCCAGGATGAATAACAATACCATTTATTTTTTTACATGCTAAAAGTATATTAGTTACTTTGTTCTCTTGAAGTTTTATATCTACTCCATTTAACTTTCTAACTAATATTGAACTATGACCTTTTACTATATTTGGTAGTAATTCTTGAGAAAAAGTTTTAGATATTTTTTCTTTACTAAAAAAATCTGACAAGTGTCTTTTAATTATTTCTTTACGCATAGAAATCTTATAAGTAAAAGGGCTGATTTCACAAAATAGTTTTCTAGCCATGTCATACTCTCTTTTCTATATTTTTTATTATAACATATTAATAATATTTAACAAAAAAAGATCTATAAAGATCTTATTTATATTTGTTCATTTGTTGCATTACTTGTCTTACTTGTTTTTGACTAGGTTTTCTTCCCATTTGACTCATCATAGCTTCAATCATTTTTTCATTAATAGGAGGATTTTCTTGTAGTTGTTTAGTAAACATTTTTTTAGATAGGAAGAATCCTATTATTAAACCTACAATTAGACCAAGTACAACGTATAGTATATCCCATAACATTATTATCACCTCGTAGTAATATTATATTGTATTTTTCTTTGTCTTACAACCAATTTTAGCGTGGATGCTTTCTTGAAACGTTTTCTTCTTCTTTTATATTTTCTTTTTCTTCTTGCATCATTTTTGAAAAATCGACGTATTTCCATGTAATTTGATCTGTTGGATTAATGATATATTCACTAGCAGGTACCATTATAGGTGCGTTATTAACTTCAAATACCCAGCCAGACATTCCTTCATTTTGAATACCATTAATGCTATTGATGAATCCTTTGGTTTGAACGATTTCTAATCCTGATTGTAATAATAAATCTACAACTGTAAGAGGTTGCAAATTAATTATTTTCTTTTTATAAAGAATTTCTCCAGTAGGAGATTCTACTATATAAATAATACTTTGATCTTTTGGTTCATTATTATTATTGTTATTATTTGTTATAGGTTCTATATTTTCGGTATATGTAGAATAATCATCTGGACTTATATCATAAGAAGGATTATAGACCGGTTTTGGTTTATTTTCTTTTTTGGTTATTGGTTTAGATATTGTTTTTTCTTTCGTTTCTTTGCTTTCTTTTTCCTCTTTTTTCTTGTTTTTTTGAACTATTGTTACTTCAGGATGATCATTTTTTAGTTTTACAAAATAGTATATTTTTTGAGGTTTTGATTTAGGTATAGTCTCTTCTTTTTTAATAACGTTTTTAGATACTTCTTTTTTTTGTTCAAGTTTTTTTTCTTCTTTTTTTTGCTCTTTAGGAGGTATAGATATTTTCTTCTCTTCTTTTTTAGGTTCAATAACAGGTGCTGTTAAAATCTTTTTTGGTTCTTCTTTAATTTGCTCTTCTTTTTCTAATCTTTTAAGAACTATTACTTCTTTTTTTGGTTCTTTTATAGCAATAGTTTTTTCCTGTTTTGGAAGTTTTATATCTTTTGGAGATTCTATAATAGGCTGTTCTATTTTTGGTACTTTGATTTCTTTCTTAGGTTCTTTAAGAGTATTAGTTTTTTCGTACTTAGGAATCTTTACTTCTTTTAGAGTTTCTTTCTTTTCTTTTGTTATTACTTTTTTAGGAGCAGTAATTGTTTTTGTTGGTTCTCCTTTTTTAGGTTTTAATATCGTAGATATGATACTTTTCTTTTTTACTTCTTTTTCTAAAGGTTTAGTAAGAGGAAGTGTTTTTTTAGTTTCTTTTATTATGGGAATGATATTTTCTTTTACTCTTTTTATCTTTTTTTCTTTTACTACTTTTTTTACTAATGGCTTAGATACTTCTTTTTTTTCTTTTTTGATTGTTAATACCTTTTTTATTTCTTGTTTATTTTTTTCTTTTTTAGGAAGGGTAATAATCTTTTTTATTGCTTTTACAACTTTTGTAGTTATTTTTTCTTTTTTGATAGGTTCTTTAATAATTGTTTTTTTTATTTCTTCTTTTTTGGTATCTTTTTTTGGTTGAGTAAGAATTATCTTTTCTTCTTTTTTAGTCTTTTGTTTTTCTTTAGGTGGTTCTTTTTTTATTTCTACTAATTGTGTTACTTTTTTGTTTTTTTCTTTCTTTGTTTGAAGTTCAGCGACTTGAGAAGTTATTATTTTTTCAACATTTATAGATGGTTTACTGCTAATAATATTATCCTTTTTTATATCTTGTTCTCTTTTTTCAATTTTAAGTAACTCATTTTTTAGTATTTCACTTATTATTTTGTTATTATTTTTATTCTTAGTATTATATGTGGTGTAATAAGAATTAATAGTATCTAACAATTCTTTTTCTTTATATTTTTTGATTTCGTTTATCATTTTATTAACATTTACATAGCAGAGTATTAATACTTTATCTGGTTCTTGATTTAAGCCAATTAAATTATAATTAGAATCAAGTATTAACCAGTATTTATGTTTAGTATTTTTTATACCAAATATAGATATTATTTTTTTATTTTGAATAATTATACTTTTAGCAAATATATGGTTTAAGTATTCTTCTATAGTTTTTTTATTAGTAATAGTATTAAAAGTATATATTTTATCTAAATGAATTTTTAACAAGGTCTTTTTCATAATATCACCTATTAGTAAATATATTTTCAATCAATTAGAATTATTATAGCATGACCTTGGTTGCGTAATAACAAAAAAATTCTTAGTAATTACTAAGAATTTATTATGCTGTTTGGGTTGGATCTGTTTGAGTTGGTTCTAATTGCTCTACTGGTTGAGTAGCGACAGCTGGAGTAACTGGTTCTTGTGGAATTTCAGGGGTTGGCGTTGAAGTAGAAGATGTTGTTGTAGTTCCACTATTATTAGAGTCATCGATATTATTAATATAGTTTTCTATCTTTTGTAAGATTGTTTCGTAATCGAAATTCATATATTCTATGACTTTATCTGGTTCACCACTGACACCAAAGCTTTCAATACCGATGGTGTTTTTAGTAAAGTAGTTCCAGCTCATAGTAGAACCTGCTTCAACACTTATTATCTTTGCATCTTTAGGTAGTATTTGTTCTTGATATTCTTTAGGTTGTCTTTTAAATAATGTCATAGATGGCATTGATACTATTCTTGTATCTATTCCTTTAGCTCTTAGTTCTTCGCTAATAAGATAGATAGTTGTAACATCGATACCTGTTGAAACTAAGACAGCATCTAATTTTTCTTTTTCTTTTCTTAATATATAAGCACCTAGTGCTACACTTTTACCATTAGTACCTGCTAGTATGTGAGCTTCGTTTTTAGAAAGAACTATTGCTGTTGGTTCGTTATGATGAGTTATATAATCCCATGTACCTATTACTTCGTTTATATCACATGGTCTAAATTCTACTAAGTTAGGCATGTTTCTAAGATAAGTTAATTGTTCAATTGGTTGATAGGTAGGACCATCTTGACCAATAGAAACAGAATCATGAGTAAATATATAAGTTACTGGTAATTTCATCATACAAGTCATTCTTAAAGCTGGAAGTAAGTAATCAGCAAAGCTTAGGAAGCAAGAACCAAATACTTTTAAACCACTTAAAGAAATACCATTTAGTATAGCTCCCATAGCGTGTTCTCTAACACCAAAGTAAATATTTCTTCCTGATGGATATTTTTTACTCATTTCTATTTCTTTATACAGATGGGTATGGGTTGATGATGAAACATCAGCACTTCCCCCTAAGAAGAACTTAGTTCTTTCTGATAGAATGTTTATCATTTTAGAATTAGATTCTCTTAATTCTTCATTATAATCGTTTTGAATTCTAAATTTTTCACTATCAATAGTAGCATTCATACTTTTTGTTTCTAAAAAGTTTATTAAATTTTGAACGCTAGTACTATTATCTTTTTTAACTTCTTTTAAATATTTAAACCATTCTGTATAAGTAGAATTAACTCTAGTAGCAATAGAATATCTTAAGAATTTAACAGCATTTTCTGTTATTTCCATTGTACCAGTATTAATTTTATATTTTTTTCTTAAATTAGCTATATCATCATTTGTTAATGGTTTACCATGAACAATGTTTTTACCTTCGTTTACAGAGCCACGACCAATGGTAGTTCTTATTTCAATTAATGTAGGTTTTTTATTGTATTTTGCTCTTTCGATTGCTTTATCTATTTCTCTAACATCATTACCTTCTTGAACGAAATCAACTTCAAATCCCATAGCCATATATTTTCTTATCATATTTTCGTTAGATGAAAGACCTATTCTTCCATCTAATGTTACTTCGTTTGAATCATATAGAATAATTAAGTGATCCAAAGCCAGATTACCTGCTACGGCTGCTGCTTCTGTTGCTATACCTTCCATTAAATCACCATCAGATGCTAAACAATAAACATAGTAATCTATTAATTTTTGTTTAGTTATAGCTGCACTAGCTAAAGTTCTTAAATATTTTTCTGCTATGGCCATACCTACGGCATTAGCTACTCCTTGGCCAAGAGGTCCGGTTGAAACATCAACTCCTGGAGTTTTACCCAATTCGGGATGACCTGGTGTTTTGGAATTTAAACGGCGAAAGTTAACTAGATTATCAATAGTTATTTCATAACCTGCCATAAATAGAGTTGCATATAGTAGTGCTGAAGCATGACCACATGATAAAACAAATCTATCTCTATTAATCCAGTTAGGATCCAAAGGATTAACTTTTAAGTGATTAGCATATAAAGAAAAGATTATAGGAGCAGCACCTAAAGCAACGCCAGGGTGTCCGCTTCCAGCTTGATTTATCATATCTACACTTAGTATTCTTAAACTATTAAGAGAGTGAATCATATCAGGATTCATACATAACACCTCTATTCTACATTATTATAATATATTTTTTTATTAAAAGATAGTTACTAAAAAAAAGAAAAGAATTATTTTTTCTTTTCTTCTAATATTTTAGTTGCTAATTTATATAGTTTTTCCATGGCTTTATCATTATTATTTTTAGCCATATTTTTTTGCATTTTATCAATTATTTGCGGATTGTCAGAGATGAAATTCATATATTTTATAAAGCCCATAGGTGTTTTAAACATTCTACCATAACCGTTTTTTACAAAGTACTTGTAATTAGCTCTTTCTTGACCACCAGAACAGTTAATCATTATTACTGGTTTTTTAAAATATAAACTTTCCGTAGTTTGAGCTCCACCTGGTTTAGAAACTACAAAGTCACACGTTTGTAATAATTCTGGAACATTATTTACAAAACCCAAAGTTTTTATATTAGTAACGTTAAACTCTTTTATCCATTTGTCGACTTTTGATTTAGCTTTTTGATTTTTACCAGCAACATAAATAAAATCGATATCAAGATTAGATTTTACTATTCTTCTTATATAAGGTAAGGAATGAGTTCCACCATTACCGCCACCACCAAAGAATAGACAGATAAGACGATTACCAGTAAATCCATATCTATTAATACTATCTTCAACATTGAATAAAGGACTTGTAATAGGATGAATAGGAATACCAAACGCTTTAATCTTATTGGAATCTATTCCCTTTTTAGTTAGATATCTTTTTTCATCGTTATCAGCAACTATGATAGCACTTTCATTTTTATAGCCTTTTAGCCACATGGCTTGGGCTTCGTAATCTGTTACTACTGTTATTAATTTACAATTAGTTACTCCTCTTTTATTATAATAATCTATTAAACTACTACCATAGAAATGAGTAGAAATAGTCATATCGGGATCGAAATCAGTTATTACTTTTTTCATTCTTTTATTCTTAAATAGTTTAAGCGTAACTTTGGTAGCAACGGCACTACTAAATTTTGAATCAAATAAATCATAGATAAAAGACCAACCTAAAGGAAATTTAAGCAAAAAAAAGTCAGTTATTTTTTGGCTTAAAGCTCCAAGTATTGGTGTTGAATATTTAAGCAAGTCGATGGCTAGTATTTCTAGCTCAGGGTCTTGTGATTTAAAATAATTTTCGATATATTGTGCAATGGCTCTATGACCATTTCCATACATTGCGTACGTAAGTAATATTCGCTTTTTCATACAACCACGTCGTTTCTTTTAATATTATATCATGTTTGAAATACTTTTTTTAGAAATATTTAAAATTTAAACTTTTGTTTGCCAAACAAAGTATCTTGTGTTATTATTTATTTGAGGTGAAAATAATGGAAAAGAAGAAAGAATTAACAAAACGTCAAAAAGATGTATTGGATTTTATTAAGAAATATATTTCTGATCATGGATATCCTCCAGCTACAAGAGAAATAGGTCAAGCAATTGGGTTATCTTCTCCTGCCACTGTTCATACTCATATTAAAAAGTTAGAAGATGCTGGTTGTATTAAGAAGACCGATTCTAAATTTAGAACAATTGAATTATTAGTTGATAATGAATACGAAGATAAGAAGAAAGATATTGTTAGAATACCACTACTTGGTACTGTAGCTTGTGGAAATCCTATTGAAGCTATAGAAAATCCTGATGAATGGTTTGCTATTCCAGCATCACTTATACCTAGTAAAGATGAAGTTTTTGCTTTAAAAGCACAAGGAGATTCAATGATAAACAAAGGTATTTATGATGGTGATACTGTAATAGTTAAAATAAGTAAAACTGCTCATAATGGAGAAATGGTTGTTGCTATGACTGATGATGCTGAAGTAACATTAAAAACCTTCTATAAAGAAGATGGATT
>JAEEGL012726944.1_pt1 | contig 10119 bp, 9 predicted proteins | sample 9134231 | NCBI WGS metagenome assembly JAEEGL01 (sample SAMN16246548, study PRJNA631951) | gut metagenome | biome: gut microbiome; feature: rumen; material: fiber-attached | host: Bos | place: Iran: Karaj | collected 2018-10 | reverse complement strand
TTACCGTATGAAGTGGGAAGAGGCATTCCTTGGCTATGATTACAATATCGCATTTACATATTTGTGTAGATCTTCACGTCCGCCAACACATCCAATATTAATTACCTTTTTACGCTCGATGGTCTCATTTTTTATCCTTTTGATCCCCTGCTTTACCATATCTTCCGTTATGGACATTTCCGGAGGATTTGAGTCTGAGTCAATTCTGGAAAGGCTCTTGCTTAAGATTATCGACTCAACCAGCTTTCTTGCAGCCCTTGCATTTCCGAAATTATCCTTTTTAAGCTCGTCCGCAAAATAATCCGCCAGGGCTTTCCTACCTCCTTCAAGGCTGTAACCCTTTTCTTCCAACATGTACTTAGTTATACCGATCAGTTCTGTGGTTGAATAATCTTCAAACTTGACCACTCTGCTGATACGGGACCTCAGCCCGTCATCAAGTTCCATAAAGCTTTCCACTTCACTTTCATACATCGCAAAAATAACTGTGACATCCGGGTATTCCTCCATAAATCTGACGAATTCTTTTACTGCCTCACCAACAAATCCGCCGCTTCCGGTATTTAGGAAAAATCCCGCTTCATCGACAAACAAAACTCCGCCCCTGGTTCCATCAAATGCTTTTTTTACGTTATATGCCGTATGCCCAACGTATTTCCCAACCATATCACTTCTGGAAGGTGAATAAAACACAGGATCTGTAACTCCGATATCAGCAAAAATCTCAGCTGCAAGTCTGGCGGCCGTTGACTTCCCACTTCCGGGATTTCCTGCAAAGATCATATTCTTATGCATTTTCAGATTTGAATTAATACTCTCCTCTTTAACAAGTGATGCATATTCCCGCATGACTTCCTTGAAGTTTCCCAATCCGGTCATCCTTTCCAGTCTGTCACCCGGAGATAACAGCTCCGAGCCACCATACCCTGAAAACATCTTTGCCTGGTCAAAACCGGTACCCGCCCTTCCCAGGTCGAGAAAATAACCAATCCACTCCTCGCAAAATTCACTTCCGAGATGTCTTTTCATCCTTATAAGTGCATGTCTGAGTTCTTTATCGTCGGAAAAGAAAGCCCCTTCTCCATCGAGCAGATTCTTGCATACCCTGAAATAATACTCGAAGTCATTTTTTCCAATCTCCATCAACCTGTTATTTTCAGGATAAAGCTGTACCAGAGTCTGCAAAGCAGGGGTGTTCTTGAGCTTTCGTGGAATACATACCACCCTCATCTTTCCCGGGCATGATCTGATAACATCAAGCTGCTCTTCAAATTCCATAGAATTATCAATTCCGTCAAAATATGAATATTCCATATCACTCATGGAAACCATTATCAATGACGCAAGCTTTGCATACCTGTCCTCATCTTTATCAGACTTGATCTTATCCAAATGAAAAGCTACTGTCTTCACCGGCGTACGCTCGTTTTCTTCCAGTTCACCCCAGTCTGAATCATATGCCTCACCATCTTTGCCGAAATTAGCAACTGCTATACTGTGAAGACCATTTAACAGGCAACCTGTTTTCATTGCAAGCTTCCTGTCATCTGTCACCAGATAAACAACTTTCCAATTTGTCACATCAACCATAGAATCGGTTGAAAGCATTCCGTTTTCATCCAGCATAATGTTATTTAAGATGGTCATGACCGGATCCTTTTCTATTGTCCCCATCTCAAATCCCTCTCCCGAAAGCTTGCAGCATAGAATCTTTCTGATAATCGCTCCTCCGCCTCCGACAATACATTCAGGTTCTTCTCGTATGGGTGGATATATTTTAAGTGATTTTTTCTTATATATATTTTCCATTTTGCACTCCTTTAAAGTCCTTTATTGCCCCCATGCTCTGCCATGACAACATACGGCATGATCCACAGATCATCTTCTTTTGCGCTGTGCATGATCATTGATAAACTTGTTGACGTAAAAAACTTACGTTTTATCAATTCATTCAGAATAAACTCCTCTTTAGAATCGATCACCATCCTATACATGGACTCATAATCTTTCAGAGCGTCACACTTATCCGGGCATTTTTTCTTATACAGATACGGATCGGAATCCTGAAAAAGACCGGTATTCTCCAATATATGCATCATGCCCTTAGTCCAGCCTGTTTTGCTGCACACATCCATCACCTTCACCAAATGTCCCCTGACGTTTTCACGGGAGATATCGGGGTTGATCTTTTTGCCCGTAAGCATCTTCCAAAGCTTTGTAAATTCTGTCCAAAAAAAGAATGCTCCTTCATATTCCGGATGGTTTCTCCGGTAGAAATCCCAAAATAAATTTTCATCAGGAAAAGGAAGCCCTGCATCCTGCACTTTCTTAACAAGATCTTTCTCCTGCTCATCAAGATACAGTTTTAGTATGGGTTGCTCCTTTTCACTTATTGTGCCAATATCGACATTACATAATCCAAGTATCTTTAAACTTATCCTGAACAGCTCAACACCGCGTTCCAGATAATACATGCCTGTCGGTTCAGGCCATCGAGTCTTTTCAAACTTAAGTGCATCCAATTCATCCCACAACAGTTCTTCTCTGTCTCCAAGTTCCCTGACCGGCCAGTACATACAAAAATCCTTTATATATTCATTCATAAGTACTTCCTTTCAATCCAATCCGGAATATGATGATCAATATTACGATAATCATCAGGAAGGACAAATGTAACAGGAAAATCTGTAGGTTTATCCGGAAAACACCCTTCACCGTCACTGTAATATATAAGGCACTCGATCTCTTCCTTTTTTCTATATTCATCTAACCTCTTAAATACTGGGATGAAATCCGTTCCTCCGCACCCTTCAAACTTGTGCTCACCTTCAAAAAAAGCCGTGATCTCATCATCACTCAGTAGCTGCTCATTTTGGATCAGAGCATCGCACTCCAGATACAGGATATTCTTCACCTTTACTTCAGACTGTAATTCTCTGAACAAAGTGCATGTTTCCCTGAAAAAATCAGGTAGCCTGTCCGCACAGCTTCCGCTTGTATCCACTGCCACGGCAATTGTACCTATGACCGGCTTTTCGGATTCTTCGGAAGGCTCTATCAGAAGAATGTCGTCGTACATTTCCATCCCGTAGTTATAAAGCATCGGATCCGGATAATCATCCGAATATGCAGCCGAATATGACCTTCGCAGTCCGGATAAAAGATCCCTGTAATCGCTGCCTCCTTCACTGTTACATGAAACGGAAACCGAATTGCTGCCGGCGGTTAATCCACGGTTGTTATTCAAATCTTTAATCCGGGCATTTGCTTCCAAGAGTTCCTCCAATGAATCACAGGAAGTATCCGTGCCGGACCCCGAGCCATCCTCAAGCATCTGTTTTACAGCATCCGCAGCTTCTGACCACATTTTGTCAATTCCCGGGACACTCACCATCCTCCATGCATTGTGATCGTCAGAAACAGCGTTTTTTGCCCTGTCCAAAATCCTGTTGCGTAGTTTGTCGTTTTTTTTAGAACGATAATACAGTTCCATGCCAATAGAGTCGCTTCTATGTTCTTCGTCATTTTTTCTGAACAGTACGCTTATTACATCAGCATCTTTTGCATTTTCACCCGGGTCTTTGTACAAAAAACTCATCAGTCGTTTTACTTTAAGATCCATGACCGCCCATGCCAGTTCAGGATCCATAGGATTTTTTCCCGATTCAATGTGACCAAGAAGACCATGAAATGTAATATGCAATATCTCCTTCTTCAGGGTATAAACATCTTTTTTCAGGACATCTTTTAGTGAATAAAACAACTCCTTTCCGTTTGTTAATACTGAAATATCTTCCTTCACGGCAACAGGTTCAAATATATCCAGAGCAAAAATAAACTCTCTAAGTTCAGTTTTTAATTCCATAATGCATCTGTTTATCTTTATCGCAGCTCTGCAAGCCTCAACAGATTCATCTGCCTCATTTTTCGTCAGCGGAGTAATTGTTTGTATCAAGACTCAATCCTCCTTTATATCTTCCATGTTACGATCGGATATATATCCATACTTTCTAAGTATCAGAAGAGATAATAGATTTCCTTCTTTGTCTTTAACTTCTTCAAAGATTCTGGATACATCTTCAGCCGGAATAATGTTTTTTTCAAAACACATCATCATCAATTCAGCATCGCCTCTATTAAACACCTGAACACCTCGATTTACTCTGTGGCCGGTGACAATGCAATCATCAGGCCAGATCACCTTATCGACCAAATCAATAAAATACGTTCTTTTTATTTCACTATCCCGAATCAGGTATTCATCAAATCCGTTCGTTCCGGTCACAGCATTAAGAAATGCTTCTGACTCCCTGGTTATATCAGGAATGCATTCATCTTTTTTCAGTCGGAAGACCAGTTTTTCTCCGAAAACATCCTTCCAGATTTTAAAAGCCAGCCAGTAATCGTACATTTCACTCAAATTAAAAAAATTACTGTCTATTAGTTTATCGACAAACTCGTTCCGAGATCCTGATTGTTCATATTTACAGCAAACATCCCATAAAATATCCGGGGATATATGATCTATTCCCAGTTCCTTCAAATCACTTCGAAATCGGAGAAGGTGTTTTCTTCCGTGCTCATTTACATGGCCCTTGTTCAACTGATACCAATTAAAAAAAATCAGAGTGGCAAGCTTCTCATCCATAAAGCCTTTATATTCAGACTCATTTTCATTTTTCAAACCCTTCAGACGATCCACTCTTTCATTGAATTCCTCGTGATCAAGGTATGGAAAATCGAATATCTCATCCTTAAAGCTTTTTACTCCTAAGTCAGCTCCGATTATCGGGTGGTTCATAAAATTAATTTTTCTTGTTAAACTGCTTTTACCTCTCATACATTACCTCCCTGTCATGCACTCGCACAGGTGCCATCCATCCCATACGCTTTGCCACACACCTTAAGATATTCATCGTTTCTGACCTTCATTAGCACTCCCATAAGAACTGCAGAAGCGTTAATTTTCATAAGCAAACTCTCTTTTAGGGGTTTTTCGGGAAGATATTCAACAAATATAAATGCATTGGTGATCATCTCTGAGATCATTTCCGCACCGCCGGGCTTATCTGCAAGATCAATTGCTTCACTTTCAATTTTCCCCGCAAAATGATCTATAAGTTTCATGCGAAATGTGACATTTTTGTCACATGCTTTCTTTGCATATTTTTCATGTTCGATTCCGTGTAAGATATCCTCGGTTTCCGAAGTGGTGAAAAGCTGTGTATTTATCAAATAGAACTGATAAAAATCATGAGCAATTTTTTCTGATTTCAGATATTCGAAGATTAATTCTTCGTCTATGTCGAACCCGTTTTTTTCATATGCTTTAATAGCCCAGCTTAAATTCTCCCAACCTCTGGGCGTAACAATTTCCTGCTTCATCGAATCCGAATTACCACTATTAACCATATATAAGAAATCCGGATTCTGATGAAGACAATCACGTATGATCCGGTGAATGTTTTTTTGATCAGCGTATTTTGAGAAATCGTCATACTCTGCAATTACATTGATCATCCTTACACGATCAAGAATAGCTGCATCAAACCGCCTTGCGTTTTTGTTGTACTCAGGAGGATTACCTGCTGTTATAATGATCCATCCGTCAGGAAGTTTATTTGTTCCGATATTTCGGGTCTGAAGGAATTCAAGCATCATCGGAATTATGGTATCGGACGAACAATTGAATTCATCAAGCAGAAGAACCCCTTCCGGAAATCCCATTTGAACCGCCTTCATAACTTCCGCAATGATTTCGGGAATAGTAAACTGCGTATATTTGTGACCATCCAGATCACTTACTGTCGGCAGTCCCTGAACACTGTTTTTCGTATGATGAGTCAGAGAAAACGAAACAAATCCTATCCCAAGTTTGTTTGCTAATTTTTTGATACCCTGCGTTTTTCCTATGCCCGGTGCTCCGTACAGATAAAACGGTATCCGGTTGACACTTGGAATGATGTACTCCCCGTTTTCTTTATGAAGATATGCTTTAATGGCATTCTCAACCTTCTGCATAGCCTCTCCGATTGGAATTTCCATCATATTACTTACCCTTTTTTTCATTGCCATAATCATTTCCTCCTGATATTTGAAATTAAAAAACGGGGCTATCCGATATGATCTCTCATACCTGATAGCCCCGATGGCTGTTTACGGATTACCGATTTAATCCGCCTTCAATATTTCTTTTTTAACCCGCAAAATTTTATATCCGCCGCCCGGAGCCTTGCGAAGCTCCACATCATAGCCTTCATCAGCATATCTTTTTATTTGGCGTATAAGTCTGAGATCAGCTTCATCCTGAAGCGTGAGTGTATCTGAAGTTGTTTTGTTCATATGTCAACCTCCATGAAAATTATCTATGTTGGCTGTACACGCCGGAAAGATCCGATATATTATCCACTTTCTTTATAAATGCTTCTATGACTTGGTCTACCGCATCAACAAATGCTGATGAAAACGCTCCGGGTGCATTCCTATGTCCTTCAATACCATTTTTTGCTGTATATCTGTCAACGAGAAGATAATTATCAAAATATGCATTTGTATCAGTAAATGTCCTGTACAGGATATATTGCAATGTATGCTTGAGAAGCTCTTTCTGTCTACCGGTATCTCCTTTCAGATCCTCAAAGAGAATATTTCCACTTGAATCGAGAATGTCTGTATCAACAGTAATGTTATCTATAACAGCGTCAATCCAGCGTCTTGAAGACACAGCAACTATTCCCGTATCCGGAAAAGCCCAAGCCCTACCATTTACTCTTGAAGTAATACCTCCACGTGCTCCAAGAATCGGTCGTTCGATATCATTGATAAACTTCTCTAGAGTAGCCTGTGACATATTTTCAATTTGAGGTTTTGCATATACAGGGGCGTCAATGCAATGAGGGTCCATATCAAACCTGCTATAATCATTATGTAATAGTGAAATGGTTTCCTCAGCATGATAACTGTTAAGAAAATATGTCGTAGCTATCTTCTCTCTTATCAGAGTATCAATACCATATCTAAGCTTAAGAATCTTATCTACAAAATCAACAACAATTGCATTCGCCACCATTTGTAGAAAGTCAAACTCTTCAGTCCCCACTACATCATCAAGTTTACGCTCATGAAGTGTACGCTCATTTTTTGAATTTCCGAGTGATTTAAGGCCTGAATACACCGGCAGGAGATACTCTGTCTTCGATGTTTCAAAGAATGGAGACTTGAATTCATATCTTCCTTCCACATATTTCATAATGCCCAATTCTTCGAAAAGATCGTACGTATCGTTAAAGTATTCTTCGGCAATATTTGAGTAATATATATCGTTATCCATGCCGTTCTGCATTTTCTGAATCCAAGCAGTAACATTATCCCAAGTAAGAGGCATTCCGTTACTTGAAAAATGCTTGTATAATTTTTTGTCACGAGCAACGAGGATAACAGGAACAGACTTTAATATCCCCTTGAACAGATCTTCATACATCTTTTGGATGACATTCGGATATTCATCAGAGCATCCAAAGATAACACCATCCAACCCGTCCAGTCCAAGTTCGTAGAGATTAACCGTCATCTTTTTTACATCTGTATCCATTGACAGGTCCAAAAGTCCCTTTGTGTCACGGATATATAGATCAATATCTTTCAGTTCAGTAATCTTACGAAGCCATTTGGAAGGAGCAACCTTAAAAGTCACACTTCGTATAAAGTCCTGCAATTTATCGTTGGAAATAATTCTCTGTAAAAACTCTACGTCCGGTCTTCCTATTTTTTCATCGAATTTTTGTTTAACATACTCAGCAGGAGATGTTCCGGATTCTATAGGTTCAAATCCAAACCAATCCCTTAACACCTTGGATGAATCCTTGTTTAGGAAAGTGTTAAACTCATCTGAATTTGAGCAGTACGCCCCGCATTGTTGCGCACGATAATCGATTTTTTCAAGTTCAATTACGCCATCCGACGCATCGTTAGAATAGTGATACTCAACCGTTATTTTGGTTCTTCCTTTCGTACCAAAGTAAAAGTCCATCAATATCGAAAAAGCAGAAGACAAAAGAGCCAGGAATGTTGATTTTCCGAACTTTGTCATTCCGATAATAGCCAATACTATCTTATTCATTAATTCTTTCCTCCATATTTTTATAGCCCGGATATTATGTTTATTTCTCCTTTCCGCAGGCTTCAAACAGGTATAAAAATACGGTCATGAAGCACACTCCATGACCGTAATAATAGTTATAATCATCCGAGCGCACACACCAATAGGTTAGTTTTTTCAGTCAGCAATAGTTGATCTGAAGCACTGCATATTTACTTATAGATCATAAATACCAATTATTGTTTAATTTGTCAAGATATATTCAGGGGAAGATAATAATACCCCCTGCACATACCGGGTGTAAAACACTCCCCACTTCAACGCTTCACAGCGAAATGCTATAATGTTAAGAAATAAAGTTACAGACAGGGGATACGATAATGAAATTAATATCATGGAATGTAAACGGACTCAGAGCCTGCGCAGGAAAGGGCTTTGAGGAGTCTTTTAAGAAGCTGGATGCGGACATCTTCTGCCTTCAGGAGACCAAGCTCTCCGAGGGACAGTTTTCGCTCGACCTTCCCGGATACCACCAGTACTGGAACTATGCTGAGAAGAAGGGATATTCCGGAACTGCTATTTTTACGAAAAAAGAGCCCTTAAGCGTAACCTACGGAATAGGCATTGAGGAGCACGACCATGAAGGCCGTGTGATCACAGCGGAATTCGAGGATTTCTACTTTATAACAGTGTACGTTCCCAATTCCCAGAGAGAACTGGCACGTCTTGATTACCGCATGAAATGGGAAGAAGCTTTCCTTGCATATATCCTGAAACTTGAAAAGAAAAAGCCGGTCATCTACTGCGGTGACTTGAATGTAGCCCACAACGAAATCGACCTTAAGAATCCGTCATCCAACCATCACAACGCAGGTTTCTCCGATGAGGAGAGAGCCGCATTCGGCAAGGTACTGGATAGCGGATATATAGATACATTCAGATATTTCTATCCGGACAGAAAAGAGATCTACTCCTGGTGGTCATACATGTTCCACTCAAGAGAGAACAACGCCGGATGGCGTATAGACTACTTTGTAGCTTCCGAGAAGCTGGAAGACAGACTGGTCAGTGCGGATATCCATACTGACATTATGGGTTCGGATCACTGCCCCGTTGAGCTTGTGATCAAAGATTAAATCACACAAGCACTATACCTATATCTACATTAACCAATGCCCCTATGTAGCGCTTTGCCTCTTTGGTAACCAGGCCGGTCTTGATATAACCGATTGATACCGTCAGGTCAGAGCGCACAGCAAGGGCAGCTTCACCGGTATCTCCGTTCATTCCGGAATTAATATCAACGCTTATGACGAAAGCTGTGCTCTTATTAATGGCTTCAATAGCTTCAGCCGCATTCCCTCTCACATCTCCGGTAAATCCTGTTCCCAGAATACAATCGACAATAATGTCATATTCTTTGAAATTCATATCTTCAGAGAAAGAAATCACTGACACGCCCTTTTCAATAGCAATGTCGCAGTAATACTTTCCATCTTCGCTCATCTTATCGGATACCTTGATAACATCAGAGTCGCATTCGTTTTCTTTAAGTATTCCCGCAAGAGCATACCCGTCGCCGCCGTTGTTGCCGCCTCCTACAACTATGGCAATCTTCTTATCCTGCCAATCGTGATAAGAGTCATATACTCCTTTTGCTGCACGGTACATCAGTTCCTTACTCGGAACAAAATGTTCTATGGTATATGCATCACTTCTTCTCATGCGGTCTACGCTGATAATCTCAGAATCCATATATAATCTCTCTGAAGAATTAATTTCACCGGTCTTGGTGTATTTTAGCATACGCTATGCATTCGGAACAGATGCATATGACCGATATAATATGCTACTCATGAGAGCACCCCAAACTCCCAGGCGTTTTTCCATGCGCGGTGCGTATTGCGCGATCCCTTCATCTCTCCGGCTTGCACCGTATATATATAATCCTCGCGGATGAGCAGGGAGAAAATGCCCCCGGAAATCCGGGGGCATTTTGAAGGATAATCTGAATTAGATCA
>JAEEGL011994795.1_pt1 | contig 10119 bp, 5 predicted proteins | sample 9134231 | NCBI WGS metagenome assembly JAEEGL01 (sample SAMN16246548, study PRJNA631951) | gut metagenome | biome: gut microbiome; feature: rumen; material: fiber-attached | host: Bos | place: Iran: Karaj | collected 2018-10 | reverse complement strand
GGCACCACGCAGAAGAGCCAGTTCGACGAGGACAGCGATTTCACCGTGGACCTGACCTCGGCGGACTACACGCCTTCAAAACGCAACTATGAATTCAAGGGCTGGTTCGAGGACGCGGCCTTTACGAAGCCCGTCACCTCGTTCAACACGGACCTGAAAATGAGCCGCACCTACTACGCGAAATGGGAAGAACTGCCCTACTACACGCTGACCTACGATATGGGCGTGATCACGGGCAACGTATGGAACCCCAACCCCGATCGCATCTATCCTGACGACGGCACAGAGGGCGACGGTGTGATCGGTCTGAACGACGCCGAATACGACGGCGCCGCCTTCCTCGGCTGGTTCGACGCCGCCGAGGGCGGGAACAAGGTCACCGCGCTCAGCTACGCCGCCATGACCGGCAATATGACGCTCTACGCCCACTGGGAGCTGCCCACCTATACCATCACCTATTCCGGCGCGGGCACGGATTATATAAACGATACGCGCAACCCCGCCTCCTTCCAGATCGACCCGGCAACGGGCGTCAGCGTAAAGCTCTATGCCCCCGCGAAAACCGGCTATACCTTTGACGGCTGGTATTACGACGCCGCATTTAAGCACAGTCTTCCTTATAACGAGGAAGCGAACGCCTGGCTGATGACCGAGGGTAAAAACGTGACCGTTTACGCCAAATTCATCGTGGGCCGCTGGAACGTAAACTACGTTCTGGGGCTGGATGACGCCTGGAACGGCGCGAACCCCGAAAAGCACACCTACGGCGAGGCCGTGGAGCTGAAAGCCCCCTCCCGCACGGGCTACACCTTTGAGGGCTGGTTCAAGGATCAGGCCTTTACGCAGCCCATCAGCGTGATCCCGGACGATACCGTGGGCGAAGTAACCGTTTACGCCAAATGGACCGCCATTATATACACAGTGGAATACGATCTGCGCGACCCGGACGTGGAGCGCTGCTTCGGCAACCCGAACCCCACCACCCGCACCGTGGACGAGGAGATCGTGCTGCAGCCGCTTACCCCCATCACAAAGCTTTACAGATTCATGGGCTGGTTCAATAACGTGAACTTCGACGGCGACCCCGTGAAGGTAATAAGCAAGGGCACAGATAAAAACGTGCGGCTGTACGCCGGCGTGCAGAAGTACCTGTGGGGCGACGTGGACTTCGACGGCAAAGTGACCACCGGCGACGCGAGAAAAGTGCTGCGTAACGCCATAGGGCTGGATGAATTTACCGAAGAACAAGCCGCTTGGGCGGATCTGGATAAACACGACGCAAAACACGAGATCACCACCGGCGACGCCCGTCTGGTGCTGCGCGTTGCCATTGATCTGGATACCGCCGAATCCCTCGGCCTGCCCGAAGTACCGGAAGGGTTCTGATTTTACACTGCAACACGGAAGACGGCAGCGAAAGCTGCCGCCTTTTTAATTTCAGTTTGTCGCGGAGTGACAAACTGAAATTCAGGTAAGAGGTAAGAGTGAAGAGTGAAGAGTGTCGGAAGGGCTCCGCCCTTACCTATTTAAAAAAACCTGCCGCAAGCGGCAGAACCTTGTTATATAATGCGGCCTTAGCCGCCACCGACTTTTATCTTTTATCTTTCATCTTTTTTCTTTTTGCAGATTGCAGGCCTTTTATTGTACACTTCACCTGAATATGTCCGATTATGTAAAAATAATTCACAATACGTATATTTTTCCGCTTGTAAATGCGCCGTGCAGCCTTTATAATGTATAATACGAGTAAATATATTCTTTTCAGGGGAGGGATTCGGCGGTTTTCGCCGGAGAAAGATGAAAATAAAGAAGATATTATGCGTTATTCTGGCGGTTTCCATGCTGCTGCCGCTGCTCGCCTGCTGCGGCAAAAAGCCGACGGACAGCAACGACAACGGCAACCCGGGCAGCAAGCAGGGCGCGCCCGTGCTGAAGAGCGACCTTTCTCTCTATCAGCCCACCGAGCTCCCTGAGATCGTGCGGCCCGCCGCCCCGGGGGACCGGGTGCGCACCGCCGCCTACACCGTGACCGACGGCAACCTGGAAACGCTGATCGCGCTGCTGGACTATACGGTTACCGCCTCGGAAACCGGCGAAATGCTGGGGCTGGACCTGCGCGCCGTAGCCGACGACGTGCTGCAGAAGGTGTATTCCGACAAAGCAGTGAATATGGTGGTGCAGATTTTGTACCCCATCATTGAAAAGGAATTTCAGAAGGTATGGGTGGATATCCCCGAAACGCTTGAAATCCCGGACGTGCCCACCGGCGTGCCCGTGGTGAAAACCGCAAACGTGGTGACCGATATCGACCTGGACGATATCGAGCAGGCGCTCACCGCCATCGATATGTATCTGTTCCCCACCACGCTGGCCGATCTCCTGCCCGCCGAATACGGCGAGGCGAAGGCAAAGCTGAAGCAGGCCACCACCCGCTCCGCCTACGATAAGAGCACCGATACCCTGACCACCGCATGGCACGACGCAGCCCTTTTGGACGCAGACGGAAATCTCGACCTGGTTTGGGGCGTGACCGACCGCGAGAGCTTTGTGAACGCCCTGTGCGCGGCGCTTTCGGGCGCGGAGCCCATGCTGCTGGCAATGCTGCACAACGTGCCCTGCAATAAAACCGGCAGCGTAGGTAAGGGCGAGGGCAACGCCTACGTGCTGGGCGGCGCGCTCAAGCTGGACCTGACCGTAAACGACATTGAATTGGTGTTTTCCGCCTCCGCCAACCCGGGCTACAACAACGTGGTGGCCCCCATCTTCGAGGCCATAGGCATCGACCCGCCGGACGGCAACCAAATGACCTCGGTGCGGCAGTTCGTTACCGAAGGGCTGCTGGACCTTGTGGACCAGACCGTAGATAAGCTGCTCGCCTCCCCGCTCAGCTTTTTGCTGGACGTGCTGCCCCACGCGGCCTACGCCGTGGAAGCGGGCTTCATCACGCCGCTGCTCTCGCTGCTGAAAACCGATATCAACTTTACCACCAACGCCTACTACACCGCCCAGATCGCCGGCGACGGCATGCTGGCGGACCCCTATAAAAACGAGGAGCCCATACGCATCCGGGGCAACGAGCTGTTTGACCTGAACGCGCTGGGTATCGACGTTTCGTCCCTGAACGGGCTCCTTTCCTCCGTGGGAACCAAGCTCGGCATTGCGCTGCCCGCCATTGACGGCGCTGCCCTTGCCACTCTGGGCGAGCTCAAGTGGTACGAGAGCCCTCGCACCGAATACCCCTACACCGGCGCCGAAACGGGCAAGGCCGCCCATATAGAAGCCAACAAGGCGGACGTTGCCCTGTTTTTGCTGCGCTACGTGTTCGGCGCGCTGAAGGACCGCGCGCTGATCGATAAGGTATTTTCGCTTATAAAACCCGACGAGGCCGTGCCGGAGATCGTTTATACCGTCACCGACCGGCTGGCCGCCGACCCGGATACGGCCATTGCGGCGCTGTGCGAGCTGCTGCTGCCGCAGCCCTACCCCGCCCCCGCGGCAGTCACGTGGCGGACCTTTGAGGCCTCCGCAGGCAAGGCGCAGACGCTGTATACCGATTACTGGACAACCGCCAAGGCCGCGTACATGGTAAATAACCTGCCGCGGCTGATCGACGGCGTGCTTGCGGGCAGCGATATGGAAATCGCCGGTATCGAGGCGAACAGCCTTGCCGAGCTGATCGACGGCATTGCCGATAAGATCTGCACCCCCGATATTCTGAACAAGGCAGCCGCCAAGATCGCCGAAACGCTGGGCAAGGTATCGCTGCCCGATACGGTGAAGGACCTTGTGAAGAACAAGCTGGGCATCGATCTCTCGTTCTGGAGCGGCTACCGTGCCTCGTTCACGCCCGGGGATCGCGCCGCCTTCAAGCAGGGCGTGCTCGACCTCGTTTACCCCGTAAGGGGCCTGCTCGATTACCTTCTGCTGGGCAAGCGCATCACCGTGAGCATTGCGGACGCGCCCAGCGATACCAAGCTGGATCTGGTGGATCTGCCCGGATACGACGCCTATTCCGCGGGGCTGATCCCGCTGCTGGAGGCGCTGGGCGTGAGCAACCCGCCCACGGCGGCAAGCCTTTCCGGCGGCAGCATGACGCTGATCTCCACCCTGATCGATACCGTGTTCACCGTGGTGGAGGGTATCAAGCTCGATCCGTTTTCAGAGCTGATGACCATGCTGCCCAACCTCCTGTTTTTCCTGCGCAGCGGCTGCCTTACCGACGTGATGGACCACGTGCTGTACACCGTGAACGGGCTCATTGAGACCGTAAGGCCCATATACGACGTAAATCTGGAAGCCCTGATCGATTTCGACCTGCGCTTTACCAAAACCGACCCCATCGCGTTCGTGTGCGGGCTGGCAAGCGACCTGATCGAAGAAAAGCTGGGGATCCGTATTCCGCTGAACTTTACCACCGAAAGCCTCTATAACGACCTTTGCTGTTGGACCACCGAGAGCTATACCTCCGCCAACGGGCAGACGGGCATGCGGGTAAACGCCGCCAGCGTGAACAAAAATGACATTTTGTCAGTGATTTACGATTTCCTGCTCGGCGAGATCCTGTTTTCGGAGCGCACCCCCGCCTACCTGCAGTTTGCGAAGGAGAAGCTGGGGCAGAGCGACTTTATCGTAAACTACCTCACGAACGCCGCCCCCGCCATCAAGAACGCGGAGCAGACCTACCCGGGCGCGGGCAAGGCGCTGGTGTTCTGGGTGTTCTTTGCGGCGGATTCGCTGGTGGGCGCCTCGGGCGGCGGCAACAACAACCTGCTCGGCATCGTGGCAGCCCTGATGGGCAGCGGCACGGCGGACGCCCGCGCCTTCGCTGCGAGCGAGTTGACGAAGGATATCCGCAACGAGGGCTTTGCCTCGATGCTGCTCGACGTGCTGAAGCCTTTGGTTTCCGGATAACCGGCTATGAAAGAAAAACTGTTCTCCGACCCGGCGTTTTATAAAAAACTGACGCGCCTCACGCTGCCCATTGCTTTTCAGAGCCTGATGCTGGCCACGGTGGCGGCGTGCGACGCGCTGATGCTCGGCCGGGTTTCGCAGAACGCAATGGCGGCGGTATCGCTGGCCACACAGGTGCAGTTCGTGCAGAACATGCTGCTGGGCGCGATCACGGGCACGGTGGCGATACTGGGCGCGCAGTACTGGGGCAAGGGCGACGGGGACGCCATTCAGAAGATCTTTTGGCTCAGCCTGCGGCTGGCTGGGGCGGTGAGCGTGGTTTTCTGCGCTGCCTGCCTTCTGATTCCGCGGTGGCTGATGCTGCTGTTTGCCCACGACCCGGCGCTGGTGGAGATCGGCGCGGGGTATCTGAAGATCGCCGGTTGGAGCTACCTGATCACCGGCGTTTCGCAGGTGTATTTAGCCCTGATGAAGGTGACCGACCGGGCCGCCCGCAGCGCGTGGATCAGCTCCGGCGCGGTGCTCATAAACATAGCGCTGAACGCCGTATTCATTTTCGGCGTGGGGCGCATCCCCGCCATGGAGGCCAACGGCGCGGCGCTGGCAACGCTGCTGGCGCGGGTGGCAGAACTGATATGGACGCTGCTCTCCACCCGGCAGAAGGGCTTTTTCCGCCCGAAGCTTTCGGCCTTTTTCGCAAAGGACCCGATGCTGTTCCGCGATTACCGCGATATCGGGCTGCCGATTCTGGGCAGCTACGTTTTCTGGGGCGTGGGCTTTACCTCTTACACCGCCGCCATCGGCCACATGGGCGCGGACGCGGCAGGCGCCAATTCCGTGGCCGCCGTGGTAAGGGACCTGCTTTGCTGCCTGTGCAACGGCATCTGCGCCGGGGGCGGCATACTGCTGGGCAACGAGCTGGGCGCGGGCAATCTTGAAAAAGGAAAGCGCTGCGGCGAAAAGCTGGCGAAGCTCTCGGTGATCGTGGGGCTCGGCACCATGCTGCTGGTGCTTTCCCTCGCCTACCCGCTGACGCGGGCGGTGAAGCTCACCGACGAAGCGCGGACGTATTTATGGCAGATGATGCTGATTCTGGCCGTGTATATGGTGGGCCGGTGCGTGAACACCGTGGTGATCAACGGCGTGTTTTACGCCGGAGGCGACGCGAAATTCGACGTATATTCGCTGGCCGTGACCATGTGGGGCATTGCGGTGCCGCTGGCCTTTCTGGGCGCGTTCGCGTTTCACTGGCCGGTGGCCGTGGTATATGCCTGCACCTGCGTGGACGAGGTTGGCAAAATGCCGTGGGTATACGCGCATTATAAAAAGTATAAGTGGGTAAAAGACCTTACGAGATAAAAAGATCCCCGGCAGGGGATCTTTTTTGATGAACGATGAACGATTAAAAAATAAGAGTTTAACCTCTGCGAATTGCCTTACAGACTGAAGTTTTACCGATCCTCTCCATCCAAAAAACCGAGCACCCTCGTCCAGAAATCCTCGTCCTGGGCGGTCATGCGGCGCCAGTCGGTATCGGCGAAGAAGGCGCGCTTCTTTTCGAGGGTGGGCAGGCGGCCAGCATGGTTCAGCTTATTGAACCTGGCGAAGGTCTGCTGCATATAATTCACCGCGTCCGGGGTGTAGTTGGGGTTATGGGCCCGGTCGCCGTAAACGAGGAAGGTCTGCTCGGGGCAGAGCGTCTGCAGCAGCCCCGTATTGGGGGCGAAGGGCACCATGGGATCGTCTGTGGAATGGGCAAACAGATACTTTGCCGCGCCGAGCTTCACCGCGTCCGGCAGGTAGGAATCCCAATACTCCGGCGCGGCGGCCTGCTCGAAGGCCATGATCTTTTTGATGAGCCCCTGCTCGGCGGGCAACCGTACGTTGGCCAGCGAGGAAGTGAGCAGCCCCTCCACCGATAAAAAGCCCGAGATCACAACGATTTTGGGGATATCGGTGTGAAAGCGCGGGATATTGCCCACCGCAAAGCCGCCCCACGAGTGGCCGATGCAGTATACGTTTTGGTATTTTGCGAAAATGCCCTCGGACTTCAGATATTTGAGGGCGCTGTCCAGATCGGCCAGCGAGCGGCTCATGCTGCCGATGGATTCGCCCTGTGAGGCGAAGCAGCCCGTGTTATCGTAGGCGAATACCGTGTACCCGGCGCGGCAGATGCGGTCGATTTCGGCCATATACGAGCGGTGGCCGCCGCCGATGCCGTGGCAGAATACGATCAGCGTATCCGTACGCGCGCCGGGGTAGCCGTAGAAAAAGCCCCGCAGCTCGTTGCCGCCGGAATGAAACGAAACCGGCTCCGCCTGCAGCCCGGGGAAATCCGCCGCGCTGAAATATTTGATATAGCCGTTATCATCGTACCGGTGAATGAACAGCTTGCCGTAGATAAAAGAAACGAACCCCATGCAGTTCCCCTCCCGAAAATGGATGGCTTCAGTATACATTATTTCAGCGGCCGCGTCAAGATTCGGCTTTTTCGCCTTTTGCCTACAGTGGACGTTCTCGGAATTGCTTTATGAAGTTTTTCGCTCAAGCCTTTTGCAAAAGGCTTGCGGTTTCCAAAGGCAGCGCCTTTGGTCGCCCGCCGCAGCGGGCGAAATCCTTTACGCGCAGCAAGCGCAGGAGGGGAGGCAAAACAGTCCGGGGGACTGTTTTGCCGTGGGGAACCCTCGCCGGGGGTTCCCCACTCTCCCCAAAACGGCGACCGGCGCCCCATTGACTGTCTGCCGATACTGTGCTAAAATGAAGTAAAAGAGAAAACAAAATCATTGTATTCCCGGGAGGTATTCCGGTTTCATACGTTAAACGTATACAAAACAATAATTTGGAGGAAGAAACAATATGAAAAAAATCATTTGCCTGCTGCTCGTATTCGCCTGCTGCGCCGCGCTGTTTGCCGGCTGCAAAGCGAACGACCCGCAAAAAGACCCCACCGAGCCCGGCTCCGACGCCGCGCCCGCCGAGGGCCTCGATCTGGAAGCCGTTCTGAAGGACCTTGCGAAGCAATACCCCGACGATACCGCTGAAGCCCTTGCCGCACGCCTGCTCGAGAATCCCTATTTCAGGCTGTTCACCCTGGAAACCACCGAATTCTACTACCCGGCGCTCAACGAATCCTTCAACGCAAAGGGCGTGAAGGAGGCCGCCTGCATATGGGACGCCTACGGCGATTCCCGCGCCATCGTTTACGTATTCACCCCGGAAACGGCGGCGGACGCCGACGCCATCGGAAAGGCTGCGATGGCAGCGGTGGACCCCTACTGGAGCGAAGAGCCCTTCGACCACCAGATCACGCTCGCGGGCGACGGCCGCGTGTTCTTTGCCATGTATAACGACGGCATGGAGCCCATCACCGGCGACGTTGCAGAAAAGGCCAGAGATTTTGTGGATATGTTCCACGCGTATCTGAAAGACCGCCCGGACGCTTCCACGCTGGAGATCGCGCAGCATCTCGCCGCGCGCCAGAAGATCACCGCCATGAATACGAGCGCCGTGGAGCCCGGCTTGCTGACCGGCTTCGGCGATTTTGAGCACGAAAACGAGATCACCGGCTTCGCCGAGGGCGCGGTGCTCGACCCCGTGATGAGCCCCAGCAGCTTTATCGGCTACGTATTCCGCCTCGACAAGGGCGCGGACGTGACCGCCTTCAAGCAGGAACTGGAGGAAAAGGCCAACCTCGGCTGGAACGTGTGCGTGGTAGTGAACACCAAGATTATTGAAGCGGACGGCAATACCGTGCTGTTTATGATGTGCGACGAGAAATAAATTAAGAATCAGGAATGATCAGATACGGCGAAAGCCGCCGCCGAAATTCCTCATTCCTCATTTCTCATTCCTCATTCACAATAAACCCATCAAAAAAAGATCCTTCCGTTTCGCGGAGGGATCTTTCGTTTTTGTTCTTTGTTCAAAGCTGTGTGAGCGCGATCATCACCGGCATGGTAAGCACCGAAACGAAGCTGATGAAGGCCACGGTTTTGCTGGCCACGCCCGTATCGCGGCCGTATTTGGCCGAGAACATTACGGTGTTGTTGGCGCTGGGGGCGCTGGCCTGAATGATGGCCGAGGTGAACAGGGTCCCCGTGACCAGCCCCGTGAGCCTGAGCACGCCGAATACCGCCAGCGGCACCGCCACAATCTTTACGGCGGCCACGAGATACTGCTCTTTGTTTTTAAAGATGGTTTTTAAGCCCGCGTTGCTCATGTAGGTGCCCAGCATCAGCATGGCCAGCGGCGTATTCATGGAGCCGATGAAGGATACGGGCTTGGAGAGCACCTCGGGCACCTTCACCTTGAGCAGAAACAGCGGCAGGCCGATGATGACGGCGATCACGCCCGGGTTCAGAACCAGATTGCGGGCGCGGAATTTGGTTTCGCCCTCGTTGCCGCGGTTCATGACCCACGCGCCGTGGGTGAAGCAGAACACCTGAAACATGATGATGCCCACAGAGCAGTAAAACACGCCCTCGGCGCCCAGCACCGCGTTTGCCAGCGGCAGCGCCATATAGCCCATGTTGCCGTACACGCAGGCGAACTTGAAAATGGAATTGTTGCGCTTTGATACGTCGTTGAAAAAAGGCAGACTTAGCAGGATGCCCGCGATATGGGTGAGCGCCCCGCACCCGGCGGCCAGCCCCAGCCCCTTGGCGGTTTCGGCGGTGAACTCGGTGGTGATGAACGAATTGATGATCACGCACGGGGTGATCAGGCAAAACAGCAGATTATTGGCCGCCCGGGCGGTTTTTTCGGTGAACACCCCGGTTTTATCGCACACGTACCCCGCTGCCACGATCACGTACAAAATGAGCACCTGCTTGGCAGCGATCAGGCAGTTGGAAAGAAACAGCTCCATAAGCGTCTCCCGTTTTTGAAAAAGTATACAAATTATAGCATTAAATTTTGAAGAATGCAACAAAAAGCTGTTCGGGGAAAGCTCTTTTCTTTTTTCGCGGGATATGGTATACTGAAGGCAGTATTCCGGCGAAAGCCGGAGTCAGGGAAGAAAGGAAGGTAAGGATTATGAGCAGATTCACGATCCCCCAGGAGGCCAAGGCCCAGGGGATCATAGACGGCCTTTACGGCGATCTTTCGCGGCGGCTGCAGTCCAAGCCCATCGGCATCTGCCCGGTGGACGTGGCGCGGTCCTTCGTGGAGGTGTGCCACAGCCAGAGCTGCGGCAAGTGCACCCCCTGC
>JAEEGL011552677.1_pt1 | contig 10119 bp, 9 predicted proteins | sample 9134231 | NCBI WGS metagenome assembly JAEEGL01 (sample SAMN16246548, study PRJNA631951) | gut metagenome | biome: gut microbiome; feature: rumen; material: fiber-attached | host: Bos | place: Iran: Karaj | collected 2018-10 | reverse complement strand
GAAAGCATGGTTGCAAAAACATTATCTTTTCATCATCAGCAACTGTTTACGGAAACCCTGCACAGATCCCGATTACAGAGGAGTGCCCAAAGGGTCAGTGCACAAATCCTTACGGATGGACTAAGTCAATGCTTGAGCAGATTCTTTCTGATATCCAGAAAGCTGATCCGGAGTGGAATGTAGTTCTTCTTAGATACTTCAATCCTATCGGAGCTCACAAGAGTGGAACGATTGGTGAGAATCCTAATGGAATTCCTAATAACCTTATGCCTTATATCACACAGGTTGCAGTTGGAAAGCTTCCTAAGCTCAATGTATTCGGCAACGACTATGATACACATGATGGAACAGGTGTCCGCGATTACATCCATGTAGTTGACCTTGCAATCGGTCATGTAAAGGCTCTTGCAAAGCTTGCTCCAGGAAGCGGACTTAATATCTACAACCTTGGTACAGGCGTTGGCTACAGCGTACTTGATATTGTAAAGAACTTCGAAGATGCAACAGGTGTTAAGATTCCTTATGAGATCAAGGAAAGACGTGCCGGAGATATAGCAACCTGCTACTCAAAGGCAGACAAGGCTGAGAGAGAGCTTGGCTGGAAAGCCCAGAACGGAATCAAAGAAATGTGCGAAGATTCCTGGAGATGGCAGAGCCAGAACCCTAACGGTTACGATGCTTGATCTGATTAAGTTATAAAGACATTTTGTGGGACAGAGGTAGGTTCTCTGTCCCATTTTTTGAAGGAGAAAAACATGTTTAGACTATGGGTGAAGCTCATACAGGACAACCACCTTTTGAAGGATATGGTGGTCTGTGATGAGACCTTTGACACCAGGACACACAAGGTGATGAATTCCATAGAAAAGGCCTGTTATGAGATGGATCTTCCAAAGCCCATCTGGCTTGATAATACTGTGAAGGACTTCCAGATCCATGCTAAGTGCAGGTTTACGAAGGACGCTTTTATCGAGGATGTCTCTTTTGACTATATGGAGATACAGGTCATCGAGGAAGACGAATATTAATTATTATTAATTTTTATATAAGATTTAAAACACAATTTAGTCACAGTTGAAAACTATACTAAAGCCATAAAAGCGAAAGGAAGGACATTATCATGTACGAAGATGATAAAAATGTTTCAAGTTCTTTTAATGGCGGAAGTTATAGTGGCCAGAGTAATTTATATAATCAGGGCGGATACAACTCCCAGGGGCCACAGACCTCTTATAACAACACAGGTTATACCCCGAGTTATTCCTACAGCCAGTCCAGCTACAACTACAACCAGAACGGACAGCCAACCTATGGTACTTATCAGTACAATGCAAATGCTGCCGGAGGAATGGTTCCACCGGAGGCTCCTGTAAAAAAGAAGCATACGGTAGCCAAGGTTATCGCAGCCATCTGCATTTTATCTCTTATCGTAGGTGGTGTGGGATTTGCATATACTACAATAACCAGAAGGTCAGGCAGTGCTGCCCAGGTGGCAGTTGAGGATAGTAATGCTCAGGCAGAAGCTATTGAGGAAAAGGCTGAGGCAACAGAAACTACAGTTGAAAAGGCAGATTCTGATATAAAGACTACCACTGTGACAGGTGAGACCAAGGCAGTGGTTACAGATGTGACTGCAGTTGTTGAAGAAGTTATGCCTGCCATGGTAATAATCCACAATAATTATACGGCTTCTGCAAATTACTTCGGTTATGTTCAGAAGGAAGAGGCGACAGCTTCAGGAAGTGGAATCATAGTTGGAGAAAATGATACAGAGCTTCTTATAGCAACAAACTACCATGTTGTGGAAGGTGCAGATTCTCTTGAGGTTATCTTTGCTGATGAAAGCACTGTTGAGGCGGCAGTTAAAGGAACAGATTCAACTATGGATCTGGCAGTTATAGCAGTTATGCTTGATGACATTTCAGCTGATACGAAAGATGCCATCAAGATCGCAACACTTGGTGACAGCGATTCTCTTATACTTGGAGAGCCTGCTATAGCAATTGGTAATGCTCTTGGTTATGGACAGTCTGTTACTACAGGTGTTATCTCTGCCATAAATCGTGAGGTTGAGATGTCGGAAGGCGTGACACAGACCTTTATTCAGACAGATGCAGCCATCAACCCTGGTAACTCAGGTGGAGCTCTTCTTAACCTTCAGGGTGAGGTAATTGGAATTAACTCCAACAAAATCGGTGGCGAGACCATCGAGGGTATGGGATATGCTATTCCTATCTCACTTGCTCAGCCTATCATTGATAAGCTCATGAATGAAAAGACACTTCTCAAGGTGTCAGATGAAGATAGAGGATACATTGGAATTTCAGGAGTAAGCGTAACTTCAGATGTTTCTTCTTATTATGGAATCCCTCAGGGTGTATATGTTGCAGAGGTTTCACAGGGTGGTGGAGCTCAGGCAGCAGGAATCCAGAAGGGCGATGTTATAACAGAGTTTGATGGTATGGAGATCACTTCTATGGATGATCTTCAGACTAGGCTCCAGTACTATGAGGCAGGAACTGATGTAACAGTTACGGTCATGAGACAGAACGGAAGTGACTACGCAGAGCAGGAGTTTAACGTAACTCTTGGAAGTGCATCAACACTATCAAATAGTGGTGATACAAATGCTGGAACAGAGGACTCTAAGGATCAGTATGATGGATCACAACAGCCTGCAATGCCCGGAAACAAAGGTGGTCAGCCACAGCAGGGACAGGAAGGCAACGGAGGTCACTGATAACAAGTAATTTAGTTATATTTTCCGCGGATAAGCAGTAGCTTATCCGCGGTTTTTTGATTGTGGGGAGATAGTCGGGGATGATATAATCAGATAAACGTATATTTATTCTTTTTCTGATCAAAAAAGGAGAATGGTTTATGGAAGAAATGATGATGAAAGTAGGAAGGGCAATGTCTATAAGAATGGGTATTGCCATGAGTTTTTGTCTGTCACTTGTGGGAACTCTCACCTCGGGGCATTTTACCCCCATAGGCTTTGTGATCAGCTTTGTGATCAGTTCTATCATAAGCCTCCTCATTGGATTTATCATTCCCATGGGAAAAGTGTCCGAGGGTGCACGTGCCAAAGCTAAACTGGAAAGAGGCAGTATAAAGGCAAGGCTTTTGGAAACCTTCATTTCTGACCTGATCTATACCCCTGTTATAACTCTCGCTATGGTATTCTTTGCATATAAAATGGCCATGAAGCAAAGTGGAGGAGCTGCTCAGCTGAACTTCTTGGGAATGTTTCTTTCATCCCTTGCTATTTGTTTTGTGGCAGGCTTTATCCTTATATTCCTGGTACAGCCTATTTTTATGAAAGGGGTTATGAAAAAATATGGCATGAATGGAATGGGAAATGGTGGAGCTCCCGGCCCCCAAGGACCTGGGAAAGAGTAATGTTTGAGAAAAGAATTGGAGGACTACAAGATGAATGATGTGGTTTTTAAGAGAAATGAACTTCTGGCACAGACAGTGATTAAAGGGCTGGAGTCCAGAAATATGAAGGGGTACTACGCTGCAACAAAGGCTGAGGCCATGCAAAAGGCTATGGAGCTGATCCCTGAAAAGAGTTCTGTGACCATGGGAGGTGCTATGAGCGCCCATGAGATTGGCCTTGTGGAAGTTCTTAAAAATGGAGACTACAACTTTATTGACAGGGATGCTTACGAGGATAAGAGAGCAGCTATGCTGGCAGCCTATGATGCTGATTTCTTTATAGCAAGCGCCAATGCAATGACTGATGATGGCATTCTGGTGAATATTGATGGTAATTCCAACAGAGTTTCTGCCATAGCCCAGGGACCAAAGAAGGTTATTTTCATTGTGGGAATGAACAAGGTATGTGGAGATCTGGACAGCGCCATGAAGAGAGCCAGGAATGTGGCAGCTCCAATAAATGCTCAGCGCTTTGGGCTTTCAACACCCTGTGCAAAGACAGGAAAATGCATGGACTGCAAGTCTCCGGACACCATCTGCTGTCAGTTCCTTATAACAAGATATTCAAGACATACAGACAGGATTCATGTTATCCTTGTGAATGATAATCTTGGATTCTAAGAAGGCAGATATGGATATTAAAGCAGTTATTTTTGACCTTGACGGAACATTAACAGATACAGAAAAATTTTACCAGACTGCCTGGCCAAAGGCTCTTGCGCACTTTGGCTATGAGATGGAGCCTTGGATGCCCCTGGAGCTTAGATCATTAGGCCGTCCCTTTGCACCACAGCGTTTTAAGGAGTGGTTCGGAGAAGACTTTGATTACAACGAAGTGAGAGAGTACAGAAAAAAGCTTGTGGCTGATATTCTTGCAGAGAATGGGATACCACTTAAGCCTGGAGCAAAAGAGATATTGACCTGGCTTCGTGAACATGGCATCTTGACCTGCATTGCCACAGCAAACGACTACGAGCGCACCAAGGGTTACCTGTTAAAACTGGGCCTCTTCGATCACTTCGACAGAATAATCTGCTCCGACATGGTCAAACTCGGCAAACCCGCCCCCGACATCTATTCCTACGCATGTAAGCAGCTTGGCCTTGATCCCAAGGAAACCTTCGCAGTAGAAGACTCCCCTAACGGAGTCACCAGTGCCTACCTCGCTGGTTGCAACGTTATTATGGTTCCGGATCTTACAGAGCCTGACGAGGAATTGCAGAGAAAGCTTTACGCAAGAGTAGATAAGCTATTAGATATTAGAGGATTATTATAAAAAAGGCTGTCACATAAGTGACAGCCTTAAATTCTTTATGCCTTCTTCTCGGCCTCCATGGAAGCCTTGAGTTCTCCGCTCTTGTAGCGCTCAATGATATTGTTGATACGTTCTACAGGATTTAACAGATCACTGATAGAAGCATCGTGGTTAAGTGTGTCGATGAGGTAAGCAATGTACTTACTCATATCACAGCTGATATACCAGTCTCTTGAAAGAAGCTCAGGAGTCTGATAGATAAGGTTTGTAGTGAGAACCTTGTCGATGAGTCCCTGCTTGTGAGCCTCATCAAATACTTCCAAACCACCGGTAAAGAGACCGAAGGTTGAAAATGCGTATATTCTTGCAGCCTTGCGCTCCTTAAGAGCTTTAGCTACATCAATCATGCTCTCGCCGGAAGAGATCATGTCATCAACGATGATAACTGACTTTCCTTCAACGCTGCTACCAAGGAATTCATGGGAAACAATAGGGTTTCTTCCATCAACAACCTGTGTGTAGTCGCGTCTTTTGTAGAACATTCCTACGTCCAGTCCAAGAACTGAAGCAAGGTATATTGCCCGGCTCATTCCGCCTTCATCAGGGGAAATAACCATCATGTGCTCTGAATCGATCTGGAGATCGTCTACGTTACGGAGCAGAGCCTTAATAAACTGATATGTGGTGCGTACAGTCTCAAAACCATTGAGAGGAATTGCGTTCTGTACACGGGCATCGTGAGCATCAAAGGTGATGATGTTGTCAACGCCCATATTAACAAGCTCCTGAAGAGCAATTGCGCAGTCCAAAGACTCGCGGGAACTTCTCTTGTGCTGTCTGGACTCATAGAGGAAAGGCATGATAACAGTTATTCTTCTTGCCTTACCACCTACAGCAGCAATGATTCTCTTAAGATCCTGATAGTGATCATCAGGAGACATGTGATTGATCTGACCGAATAATGAATAGGTCTCTGAATAGTTACATACATCTACCAGAAGGAAGAGGTCATCTCCTCTGACAGAAGTCTTGATTACGCCTTTTGCTTCGCCTGTTCCAAATCTTGGAATCTCAGCATCAAGAATATAAGTGGGGCGCTCGTAGCCTGTAAATGCAAGGCTGCCCTTGTGTTCGTTCTCTCTTTCAGCTCTCCACTTAACGAGATAGTAATCAACCTTCTCTGCAAGAGGCCTTGTGCCCTTTAATGGGATCATGCCCAGGGACCCTACAGGAATGGTCTCCAGATTACGCTTCTCTTCTCTCTTTGACATTATCAAAAATCCTCGCTTTCTTTTTTGGCGATCTTCTTCTTGTTTCGGATGTCCGGTCCGGAAAGTTTAAGCACTCTGAAGTTGCTTGTGATCCGTGAAAAGATACGATCCGAATATGTTTGTTGTAATCCCTCAAGCGAAAAGTTAGTGGTAATTATCGTAGATTTTTTGCGATTATCCCTCTCATTAAGTAGTGAGAACAGCTCTGAAGTAACCAGATTTGTTATTCTCTCTGAACCAAGGTCATCAATGATAAGCAGCTCACAGTTATAGATATCTTCATAGAGAGCTCTTAGTTCTTCCTTGGCTTTATAGTCAAATGTGCTTTCTGCGATCATTTCAAATAATCCAATAGAACTGAAATAAATCACGGAATGGCCCTTTTTAAGCAATTCGTCGGCCACACAGATTGACAGGAAGGATTTACCAGTCCCTACTGTACCATAAATAAATAGATTTTGGTAGTCAGTGTTGAAATTATTTATAAAATCTTCAGCAGCCTTTCTGGCTCCGATGAATCTCTTAAGGTCTTCTCCAGAGTAATACTCATCGGACATTTTTCTGAAATTGTTGGATTTTGTAAGGGCTCTGAGATTGGACTTGTCATAAAGAGTTTCGATTATTTTTTGCTTAAAGCAATGGCACTTTTCGTTGCCTACATAACCGGTATCCTTGCAGTCCTGACAGGTGTAACCCATATCAAGATAGTCAGAGGAGTATCCTGCCTCTGATAAAAGAAGAGCCTTGCGCTTGGCCAGTTCTGTCAGTTGTGCTCTAAGAAGGCTTCGGTCAAGTCTCTCTCCGGATAGGAGTCTTTTTCCAAACTCAACGCTGGCTGAAGCTGTCTCGTCGTCCAGCTCCTTGTAGCCGGTCACGTTGTCGTAGACGCTTTGAAGCCTCTCCTCCAGCTCCTGCCTGTGGAGAGAGCGCCTTTCTTCGTATTCATGCATTATGCTGTCGTACTGAGCGTTTGTAAGAGCCATGGTGTCTCCTTAATGGTTGAGGTAACTTGGCTACTATACAGAGCCAAGCAGAAACATATACAAATGCAGATATCGAGCTTGCTCAGATAGATGCATTTGTATATGTTTCTATTTGGCGGATATCCGCCAACGAGGAAATGCAACGCATTTTCGAGTCTCGGCTCTGTATAGTAGCCAAAGCATGGCCCTGTACGTGTTTCAGGGAAGGTTAAAAACCGCCGCTAAACCAAAGCACAGGGCCGAACTTGTGAATTCCATGCTATCTGATTCCCCAATCAGACAGTAGGTTCAATTGTCCAGAAGCTGCTTCTCAAGTTCAACAAAATCATATGTATTTTGCTGGAACTGACTAAAGCGGTTCTGGGTTCCGTCAGAGCGAATAGATGATCCGCCCAGGCGAAGTTTGGAATCGATGGATGATACGGAAGCCGTTTTTTTCTTCTTTGCGAGATCCGCAGTAAAATTGGCATCTAATCTGGCAATATCCTCCCTGGAATTCACTCCTTCACTATGCCAGGAACGAAGAATACTGTCGCAATATTTGAGACGGTTCTTCTGTGTCGCCATAACAGTACGGTCGCAGGCTTCCAAAATAATATCCATCGAGAATCCCAACTCCTTGCGCCACTTGTTAATGAAGGTACATTCCTTCTCAGTGGGGCTGCTTTCCATACCGAGAGCCTTCATGATAGTGATGAGATCACTGTCATGTTTGTAGATCTCTGTGCGAGCCTGTTTTGGCGTTTTGATGCCCTGTTGATTCCAGTTAATGGCCACCTTCTCCATGTATCTGAAATCTTTCTTATGATTATCGACGCAATACTGCATCAGATAGTCCAAGAGGTCGTCTGAGAATGACAGCTCATCCTGAATGTAGTAGATGGTAGTCATCTCACTTGTATTAAGTGGTCTTCCAAAATACTGCTCAGCAACGAACAGTATGTTTGAACCACTGGATTCTTTAAAGGCCTTGAGCTGAGCTGCGGAATAGTTAGGCTTTTCAGGAACTACTGCCATAGGAGTCTTTGGCTGCTCCGGCTGTACAGGGGCAAGCGCGGGTCTTGCCACAGAGTCGCTCCTTCTTCTTCCATAATTAAGCTTAGATCTTGCTACGATGTCCTCCATATGAATCCCTGTCAGATTCTGTGAAGCATCATACTCAAGGCTTATAAGTCCTTTTTTCTCCCAATATTTAAGTGAACGTACAACGTCCGATTCTGTATGATTGAATTTATCTGCCAAAGCGGGAACACTGGTAGGTAAATTCGCACTCATCATACGCAGTAAAAAGAGGTAGATCTTAATCTGCGCATCGTTTGCGTCCTGCATGTATTCGTCAATAAAGATGTTGGAAACATAAGTAGAATCCTCCCCACAATTAGAACTGATTGTAACTCGCCCCATCATAAACACTTTCACCTACTTTACTAGATATCCTACTCCGAAATCAAATTGCCTTTCGTTTCGGAACAATTCAGATTATAGCATGGGGATTTTTGAAAAGATATGGGAAAAGTGACGAAGAAATGCAGTAAATATCAAGGGTTTCCAAATTGAATATATTTTGTGGACAATGTGGATAACGTGGATTATTTATAATTATTTTATAAAATAAGTCTGACTACAACGATTTCGTAGTCAGACCTTTATCCACCAAACTTGGTTTACATAATTAAAAAAATGGAGTGGAAATGTGGATAAGTTTTACTTACCCAGGAGCTCATCCCCGATTTTAACTACATCTCCGGCTCCCATGGTTATCAACAAATCTCCTTTAGTGCAATTTTGCAAAAGGAATTTTTCAATTTCACTAAAGTTTTCTGTGGTAGGAAAATAATTACATTCATGTCCCAGTTCCACGATCTTATCCCTAAGTGTTCTTGAGCTGATACCAAGGGTGTCCTTCTCTCTTGCAGCGTAGATGTCAGCAAGGACAACGTGATCTGCCAGTGAAAGGGCCTGGGCAAACTCGTTTAAAAGAGCTTTCGTTCTGGTGTAAGTGTGTGGCTGGAATACACACCAGATCTTGTTATGTGGGTAATTCTGGGCAGCTGTGAGAGTTGCCTTTATCTCTGTGGGATGATGAGCATAGTCATCAATGATGGTGACTCCTCCGATCTCACCCTTGTGCTCAAAACGTCTGCTGGTTCCACCAAACTGGGAAAGGGCAGAAACGATATGAGCTTCTTCTATATTAAGAAGGTTTGCAACTGCAATAGCTGCAAGAGCATTGTAAACGTTGTGTATGCCGGGAACTGCAAGAGTAACCTTTAGCTCTTTTCCCTGAGGAAGGTGAGCTGTAAATGAAGGGTTACCGTTTCCGTCATAGGTAATATCTGTCGGATAATAATCGAAATCACTCTTTGAACCATAGGTAATGATCTTGCAAGGAAGCCCCTCGGTGATCTCGGACAGATTTTCAATGTCTCCGCTTATTACAAGAGCGCCGTCTGCAGGAAGAAGCTGGGCAAACTTTCTGAAGGAATGTCTGATATCATCAAGGTCTTTAAAGAAGTCCAGATGGTCCGCATCAATATTGGAGATAACACTGATCTTAGGGAAAAAGCTAAGGAAGCTGTTGGTGTACTCACAGGCCTCGGTAACAAAATACTCGGATTTGCCGACTCTGATATTGCCTCCTATATCCTTGAACACGCCACCTATAGATAGTGTAGGATCTGTATCTGCCTCTAAAAGAATCTTTGACAGCATTGAAGTTGTTGTTGTCTTACCGTGAGTTCCGCTTATGGCAACAGGAATTTCGTACTCCTTCATGATCTGGCCAAGGAGCTCTGCCCTTGTAAGCATTGGGATTCCTGCCTCTTTGGCTGCTATGAATTCAGGGTTGTCAGGATGTACTGCAGCAGTATAAACAACCACATCGATCTTGTCAGCAGATGTGATGTTCTCAGCCTTCTGGCCGTATTTAATGCTGATACCCTTTTCCTCAAGTGCCTTGGTTATGGCAGATTCCTTGTTGTCTGATCCGGAAATCTTAAAGCCCTCTTCAATGAGGATCTGTGCCAGGCCGCTCATTGAAATGCCGCCAATACCCATGAAGTATACGTGAATGGGATTTTTGAAATCGATTTTATACATATTAACTGCCTCTTATTTTTTTTACTTGAAACTATTTTATTCTAACACTTATAAATCATAAGTCAAAAAT
>JAEEGL011522621.1_pt1 | contig 10119 bp, 1 predicted proteins | sample 9134231 | NCBI WGS metagenome assembly JAEEGL01 (sample SAMN16246548, study PRJNA631951) | gut metagenome | biome: gut microbiome; feature: rumen; material: fiber-attached | host: Bos | place: Iran: Karaj | collected 2018-10 | reverse complement strand
TTATATAAATAATAAACTTTGTTTTTTTGTAAATTAAAAATGTCTAATTTAAGCGAAATTTTAGTTGATGAACCAAAAGAAGAAGAAATAAAAATAAATGAAATTAATCCACTACATAATTATTTCAACAATATAAATACTAAACCCCAAAATGAATCCGAAAACATCCCTAATCATGAAAATAAAAAACCTCTTATAGAAAATGATCCAAATTCAAATAATAAGCAAAGTTCGTCTACAAAAAAAATAAGTATAAAATTAATATCACCTAAAGATTTGAATATTAATAATAATAATAGTGATGATGATTTGAATAACCCGCAAAATAATTCAACGAAAAAAAAAAAAAATGTTGAAATTAAACTCCCAGAAAAAAAAGAAAAAATCGTTGAAGAAATTAATACTAATATAAATCAAATTGATAAAAAAGAAGAACAAAATTTAATTGATAAAGTGCCAGATAATGAAGATGATGAAAAAGAAGAAAAAGAAGAAAAAATAATTAAAATGGAATATAAAGGTCAAAAATCTGAAGAAATTATTTTTTCTTCAATATCTGAATATAAAATAGAACCTTTAATAAAAAAATATACTACAAATATATTTTTTTTGTTAGTCATACCTGATAAATTCAAAAATTTAATACAATTAACTACATATAATAAAATAACTCGTTATATAGAAGATTCTTACTATATTTTATATTCATTTCATTTCATAAGCGAAAATAAAACAAAAAAATTAGGGGATGATTTGAGTCAAATTTTAGTACAAGTACCAGTAAGGAAGTCTACTGAAAAATTATCAATAATTATGGAAATAGATGGGCCTGGTGATCATTATAGGGCTGAAATAAGAAAAAAAGAAGAAATAGAAAATTTTTTTTATGTGAATAATGTTTTTTATGCATTAAATTATTATAAACCTTCAGATGATGAAGTTTTTGAATTATTTTTGAATTTTTTTTTCGATAAAAATAATAATAGAGATGATACAATAAAAATAAATTTAATTCAAAGTTTAATATATTATATTAAATATTCTTCATATGTTACACTTAGTGGAAATATTATTTTACAATTTATAAAATATTGTTTTAATTACGGAATAATGCCCGAAAAATTACATCACATAAAAATATCCAAAAGTGATACTCCAATAAATAAAGAATTTTATACAATTCATAATGATATAAATAATTTAGACATTGAAGATAATGAAAAAATAGAATTCATTTATGTAATAATAAAAATATTTATATTGTATGATAGAAATCATTTAGCTAGTATAATAAAACAAGAAAATAATGAAATATATATAGTAGCAATATTAAATTTACTTATTCAAAAAAAAATAAGAATTACTGATGTCGCATTTGCATCGGATGAAGATAGTATTTTTTTACAAAATAGTCTTTTAGACATTTCTGAAAGTCTCAAGGAAATTAATATAGTGTTAAGCTTATCTTTTGGACTAACGAAATGCTTAAAATTTTTGGTAGAAAAATTTATTATTATAAATAAAATAATTGAAAAAAAAGAAAGACATTTTTTTAGGAATGTTACTTTAGATTTACCAAGTATTGAATATGATGCAAATTTTGATGATATAAAAAAGTTAATATTAGAATTAATTAAAATATCAAAGCAAAACAAAAGTAAAATAATAGACTTTGAGCAATTAATAATAGATTTAATTATTTTTTATAGCAATAAAACCTTAGAAGATTTTCTGAAAATAAGGGAATTAGCAGATAAATTAGAGTCAGAAGAATTAATGGATGAAGACTACGTTGAAAAATATAAAAAATTAGTACATAAAAAAGGTGTAAAATTAATTCAAGAACATAAGATGTCTATAGAAGAAATAATGGAATTCATTTTTAATCAAGATGAATACTATTTTAAAAAAGAATATAAAAATAAAATAGACCCAAACATTTTTAAATATATATCTATTACTGATGAAGATAAAAATTATTTGGAAAATATTCAAGTACTTAAAAAGCGTAAAGTGTGGGAATTATTTGATAAATGCTCTGATGCTAAAAAAATTGGATTTTATGAGGCCTTTTTAGATCAAATTAAAAAAATTTTGGAATTAAAAAATATTTTTGAATTATTCCCTGATGATGTTATCGATAAAAATTTTAATAAATTAATAGGAAGTAAAATCCAGGAAATTTCTCTGACTATTTTAGATGAAAAAGAAGAAAATTTTACTCAAATAATATTATTAAAATATATATTCGTTTTTGTGAAAAAAATGAAGTATCAATTATAATCCCAGAATTAAATTATGAATTTAATTCTAAATTATATCTGTATTTATTAAAAGACAATGATCTCAAAAAATTTGTCATAAAGCAATTAAAGAAAGATATAATATCTTTTTTTATTGATGAAAAAAATGTCTTAGTAGAAGATATTATTTCCTTATTATTACTATCTCATAAAACGGAATTATGCACAGATTTATTAAATAATATGGATTTTATGGTTATATACAAAGAAGAATTTTATCTAAAGGAAGAAACGAGAAATTTCATATTATTTAAATTATTTTTAGAAAAATGTAATAATATAATAACAAACGAGAAAAAAACAGCATATGTTAAACAGACATTAACAATGAAAGATAAAATATCAAATGATTTACAAAAATTAAAAATTAAATTCGATATAATAAATAATATTTTCGATGAAGGTGATTTACTTTATAAAAGAATTTTACTTATTATTGGTGAAAAAACTGACTCTATTCATGAAGAAATGAGAGAAGTATTACAAGAATGTCGAAATAAAATTTCAAAATTTGAAAAAATTGAAGAATATTATAATACTTTTTTCAGTTATTCAAAACAGGAAGTTATCAACATATTAAAAGGAGTTATATACAATTTAAAAAAAACAGATTTATGTGAATTGGTTAAAATGGATGAAAATGATATAGTGAAAGAAAAAGAAAAATTTAATTATAAAGATTCGATAAAAGAAGCCGAAAATTTAAAATATAAATATTCTTTATTTTTTATGCCGATATATAAAATAATTTATATGAATGAAAATTTTGAAAAAAGTGAAATCGATATGTTAAATCAAGCAATAAAAGCCTTTGAAACCACAATGACAAAAATAATTTTACAAAGACAATCAAAAAACCCTTTTTTTGAAATTGAATACATTGGTGAAATAATGAAAGTAATACGCTCTAAATCCAATGGCTTAAAGGATGAAATTAATTTCATAAATCAAGAATTTATTAAACTAAACAAGGCTCAATATATTCAAAATAATTTATTAGATGATTTGATTAATTTTTCGAATAAAGAAAAAATTTATCGATTAATTGATGGCATAATTTATTTCGTAAATACTTTTAATCAAATTAAAATTATAAAAATAACAGATTTTCTCCAAACTTTGGATAGAAATTTACTAAAATTAAATGATAAAAAAATCAGTGGAGAAGAAATTCAAAAAATAAATGAATTTTTGCTATCATTAAATTATGATATCACTAAAGAAACAAGTTTAATAAATTTTTATAAAATTTTTAAAGGCAAAGAAGATGCTTTATCATTTATTAAAAAAATAAAAGATTCAAATTTAGAAATAAGGAATTTAAATGAATTCATTGACGAAAATGAAAATTCGCAATTACAAGTAAATGATATAGATAATTTATTAGATGTATTTACATTTTTTAACAATTTAATCGAAGATAAAAATATCACAACTGATGAAAATTTTCATAATCAATTCAAAAAAAATTTTGAAGAAAATAAATATATCGCTATTAAAATGCAAGGATATCTCAGTTGCTATGGTGAAATTGTTCAATTATATCAATTATATGATGAAAACTCTGAAATGACCATAGAAAAAATATCTAATATATTGGAAAATTCGAAGGTGGAAATATATGAAGAAAAAAATGAAATTTTTATGTTTAAAGTATTATATAAAAATCTAAAAGGTGAGTTGGTTCATTTAACTCCGAACGAACTCGATGAATTAAAAAATAAATTATTGATATCATCAACGAATTCATCAAAATTAAAAAAAGAAAAAGGTAAAGAAGATATTCAAAAAAAAGATTTAACTAATGCTTTCAAAAAATTATTAGATGATATAAAAGATATAACCGATGTTTTAAATAATTTAATCAAAGCAGGATATCCATATGTAATAAATTTAAATTTAAAAGTTGAAAAGGCAGTCGCATATGATGAAGCAAATAATAAAAAAATTTTAAAAGATATAATAGTGGATTATAGAGAAATAATTAAAAATTATAAAAGTTTGATTAAAAAAGGATACGCTAAATTTCCTTTGTTGAGATTATTTTATGGAAAACAATTTATTCAATTATATAAACAAGCTAAAAATAAAAATAATAAAGATGATGATATTTCACATTTAATCAATTCTATTGCGTTAAATAAAATTAAACAATTTGATATTAAATATGAATATGATGAAAATAAAGATAATATTGAAAATATAAATAATTATTTAGAAAAATTATTTTCCATAAATAAAGTTGATATTAATGAAATCCAGAAATCAAATAAAGTACTACCAGAATCAAAATTGACCCCAGGTTTATACAAATTAGAACGAAATTTTGATAATTCAGAATTAAATGTAAATATTTTAAATATTTATATCAATTTAACCGGAAATATTCCTTTAATAAATACTTTATTAATATGTAATGAAGAAACTTCGGTGGAAAAATTAAAATCATTTCTATATAGAGCATTCTTCAATAAAGAGCCTGTTTTATACGTAATAGCGCATTTAGAATGTTTAGAATTATCAATAATACAAAAATTTATTAAAGATTTGAATTTTTTATATAATAAATTAAACAGAGTAGTCCGCTCATATTTAATAATTATATATCAAGAAGAAAATTCTGGCTTAGGAAGAGAATTAAAAAAAATTATTTCAGATAAAAATATATTGAATAATTATTTTCTTAAAGAGTCGTCTAAAAATAATAATTTATTTAATGAAACTGAATTATATAGTTCAAAGTATGCTGGATATGGAAAAAGTACTGAAATTAGATATAAAATTAAAGATAATCATGGTATATATAATTATTTACCTATTGGAGGAACGTTTAATAGAGACTATGTGATTCAAAATTTGCAAAATCTTGAAATTGATTTTAAAAAAAATAAAAATTATCTTCATATAGATTTATCCGATACTGATAATGAAGATTTAATGAATCAAATTCTTTTTAATTTATTAATATTGAGATGTATTGATTCCAAAGAAAAAATATTTTATTTGGGAAATAAAATAAAAATATTTATTGAAATTCCAACAGGATTCACCAATTTCGAAGAAAAATACAAAATTCTTCAACTTTTCCGAAAAACGTACATCCAGCAACTACCCCCTCTTCGATTAGAAGAAGACGTCTACTACATATTCGAATCACCAATATCAATTGTTGCAGAAACTTTATATTTTTACGAAAATGGAATGATATCAAATCAAAATATTAATATACAACAAAGAATAACTCGAAGTGCATATCAATGCGAAGAAATAATTAATAGATATTTCACAGGGAAAAATAATAATTATTATCAAAAAAATAATTTTATTAAAATATTGAGTGTTCAATTCACCAAATTTTGTAATAATATATATTTCAATATGGAAAATACTAATGATATGAATCGTGAAACCATACGCAAAACAAGGCCTTTAATTATAAAAAATTTTATATCACTAACAAAAGTTTTTACTTGCTCGCCTTATGATTCTATTTTATTAGGACAAAATGAATCACTAAAATATCAGGATAAATCGAATAAAAATAAAAACAAAGAAAGCATTTTAGTATCTTTGGCCAAAGATAAAAAAGAAATTTTTTCTTTCGAAAAAATAAAGCCAAGTTTAGTTTTTTTTAATAAGGATGGACAATCTTTAAGTATAATAACCAATGCGAATAAAAATGACGCCGAATATCAACAATTAAAAGCTTTATGGAATTCACAGAATAACCCAGGCGTAAAGCAACAATTAGAATTAATAAATTACAAAAATTTATCACATGATGAATTAATTGTGGAAATAAAATCATTATTTTCTTTGGATAGAATGAGCGCCGAAGAAATTAAAAAAATATGCGAGACATCTGGAAATTATATTTTTGTGAGTGATAATTATATTAAAATGGTTAGAATATTGCTTAACATTGAAGCAAAAATACCCACGATATTACTAGGTGAAACGGGGGTGGGAAAAACAAAATTAATCGAAATTTTATCATCCTTATATGGCAACGGTAAAAGTCGATGGAAAATTTTGCAAATTCACGCAGGGATAACAGATCAGGATATAGTCGACTTTATAGAAAGAATAACCCAAGAAGCTATTGACGATAATGTTTTGGATGATTATACCTGGGTATTTCTTGATGAAATAAATACATGTAATTCATTAGGATTAATAACCGAAATAATGTGTAATCATACTTATTTAGGAAAAAAAATTAATCCTAATTTTATATTTATAGGCGCGTGTAACCCTTATCGTTTAATGACCAAAAAAATGCGCGAAAGTGGCTTAGTGTACTATAATATGAAAGACGACAATAAATTAAATAATTTAGTTTATACCGTAAACCCTTTACCCCATTCTTTATTAAATTTCGTGTTTGATTTTGATATGTTGCGACCGAAGGACGAAAAAAAATATATCGCCAATATGATAAGATCGATGATTTCTGAAATTAAAGATAAAGGTATGATATCAGAAATAAATGAAAAAGTTTTAGAAGAAATTACTGAAAAAATGATTACTACCGTAGTAATGTGTCATATTTTCATAAGAGATATTTATGATATATCGTCGGTAAGTATGCGTGAAATTAGAAGATTTGGAATTTTTTTTCAATTTTTTATAAATTATTTTAATTCTGATGAAGGTAGTTTTATCGCAGATTCAGCCAAAAAAATGTTATTTAGTTTAAATATAAGTTTATATTTGTGTTATTATTTGAGATTAAATGACAAAAAAGACAGGAATAAATTAGCCAAAGATTTAGATCCTTTTTTTAACAACAATAATTTCATTAAATTTCCGGAATTCGAAATAAAAAAAATCACAGAGCAAATGTACATCGAGAAAGGCAAAGGCATAGCATTAAATCGAGCTTTAAGAGAAAATTTATTTACTATATTTATGTGCATAACTAATAATGTCCCTTTAATTATAGTAGGAAAGCCTGGTACAAGCAAGTCATTAAGTTTTCAAATATTATATAATACAATGAAAGGGGAATATTCGGAAAGTAAATTTTTTAAAGATAAAGGTAAATTATATCGATATTATTATCAAGGTTCTGAAACGAGTACATCAAAAGGCATCGAAAAAGTTTTCCAAAAAGCGATGAAAGCCCAAGCTAAAAATAAAAATAAAAATATAATAACTTTAGTTTTTTTTGATGAAATGGGCTTAGCAGAAAGATCCAGTAATAACCCGTTAAAAATAATTCATTATTTACTCGAAAAAGATAATGAAGACTCTGTTCCCTTTTTAGGAATATCAAATTGGAAATTAGACGCTTCTAAAATAAATCGGGCTTTGAGTTTAACTATTACTGATTATGACATTGAAGACTTGAAAGAAACTGCGATATCAATTGCGGACGCTTTGGATACAGATTTATGTGATAAGTATAAAGAATTTTTTGAAATTTTGGCTAAAACTTATTATGAATACGTACAGTATAATCAAAATAATAAAATAGAAAATAAAGATTTTCATGGGAATAGAGATTTTTATAATTTGATAAAAAATGCTATATATGAATTAATTATAATGGTAGAAAAAAAAGGAGAAAAAAAATTCAAAAAAAAAGAAAATAAATATTTAACTGATATAGGTATTACTTGCTTAGAAAGAAATTTCGGAGGCTTGGAAGATTCGACCAATATAATTAAAGATATATTTAAAAAAGAATTTGAATATAATTATGACGAAAGTTATTACTTAAAAAAGAAAAAATCCATAGTGGATATTATTAAAAGAAATATCGAAGATCCTAATGGAAGATATTTGATGTTAATTTCAGAAGGTAACGACGCCAGTGATATAATTAAATACGTTTTAAAATTTATAAAAAAAAATTATATCGAATTAGTAGGAAGTAAATATAAAAATGATATAAAATCAGGACGATATAGTGAAGAAATTCTTAATAAAATAAAATATATAATGGAAACAGATAATATATTAATACTTCGAGATTTAGATATAATATATCCTTCACTTTATGATTTATTTAATCAAAATTTTACTTGTATGGGTGATAAAAAATTTGCGAGAATCGCATTTGAATACGCTAAAATATCATCCGAAGTTAATATTAATTTTAGAGTAATTATAATTGTGAATAAAATCAAAATAGAAGAATTAAAATTAGACCCCCCTTTTTTGAATAGATTTGAAAAACATATTATTAATTTTAGAATGTTATTAAATGAAAAAGATTTAGAAATATCAAAAAAAATTATGAATTATTTTAGTACTATTTCTTCATATAATAATAATAAAAAATTGAAATTAGATTTAGAAAAATTAATGATTAATTGTCAAAGTCATAGTATTGAAGGATTGATTTATAAAATTAAAAATGAAGAATTAGCAGATATTAGTGATTCTAAATATGAAAAAATGTTAATTAAAAAAATTTTTGAAAAAGTAACACCCACGTTTTGTCAGGATATTATTGCTTCAATAATTTTTTCTAAAATTGATAAAAAATTTAGGGAATATAATGAAATTGTTTTGGATATTTATCAAAAAAAGAAATGCCCCAATTTTAACGCTTTTTTTGAAAAAATTGATTTAAGAAAAAATATTATTTATACTTTTAGTAAAATTACTGAAGAAATTTTTAATGAAAGTACAACTTTAGAAAATATATTTGGAGAATTTAAACAAGAAACTACAGAAATTGCCATGATAGAATCAGTAAAATCTGAGGGTGATTTAGAAACATTATTAAAGACATTTACTAATTCAATGAAAAAGCTTTTAATATTCAAATTTTCAGAAGCAGACATCGATAAAATAAATTTAGTCGATCATATAATAAACAATTACGAATATGAAAATGGCCAATTAAAAGAAAAAATAATTTTATTAATAATCCACCGTCAAAGACATTTAAAATCAACATTAAAAAAAGAAAAGAATATTTATCCGGATTTCATCCCTTTAATTAATGATGACTATTATCAAATATTTATTGATAATTTACAAGGAAAAGAAATTTATGATATAACAAAAATTGAGGCAAATAAAGCACAAGCAATAATTAAAGAATTTATTAGTAAAACTAATTTTATTGAAAATAATTTATTCACTGTTTTAAGTTATATAAAATTCAATATTTTATATGAAACTGAAGAATTTAATAATAAAAATTGCATCGCGGTTTTATCGTCGAAAATATTAGAAAATGGAGAATTAAAAAAAATGTTAATTAAAAATATTGAGTATCAAAGTGAATTTAAAAAAGATATTATAAATGAAGTATTTTTATCGAATGTTATTGAAGTTAATGATGTCGATTTTTTTGAAGTTTTAAATAGTTTCTTAAAATCTAATGTTTGTAAATTATTGCTAAATATTATATTTTTTTTATTAAAACAACATGTCTTGATACCCATTTTAGACACAAAAAATTTTGAAAATTTTAAAAATATTTCTTTTTTTAATGATTTAATCACTGATGAATTTAACAAAAAAGATTTTAATTTTGTGCCACAAATAAAAACTTTAATTAATTCGAACTCAGCAATTATATATAATAATTTACAAATTCCGGAAAGTAAAATATTTTTAGAAAAAATAAATACTTATATTAATAATGAAATATATAATCGTTATGTTGAAAATGAAGATTTATTAAGAAAAAAATATAACGATGAACAAGAAATAAAAATAATTATAGAGAAATATAATAGTGAACTACAAAGACTTGAAGAAAATATAAAAGTAGAAATAGATAAATATGAATTTTTTAAAAACATATATGATAAAAAGAAAAATATATTAAAAAAATTATTACTAGAAGATT
>JAEEGL011394780.1_pt1 | contig 10119 bp, 8 predicted proteins | sample 9134231 | NCBI WGS metagenome assembly JAEEGL01 (sample SAMN16246548, study PRJNA631951) | gut metagenome | biome: gut microbiome; feature: rumen; material: fiber-attached | host: Bos | place: Iran: Karaj | collected 2018-10 | reverse complement strand
TCACCCGCTACGGTGTCCTCGTCGACCTCGGCGGCGTGGATGCTCTCATCCACATCACCGACCTCAGCTTGGGCCGCATCTCCCATCCGAAAGAGATGATCGCCCTGGACCAGAAGATCAACGTGGTCGTCCTCGACTTCAACGAGCAGCAGAAGCGTATCGCCCTCGGTCTCAAGCAGCTCACTCCTCATCCTTGGGACAAGCTCGACCCGAACCTCAAGGTCGGCGACAAGGTGAAGGGCAAGGTCATCCTCCTCGCAGACTACGGCGCATTCATCGAGATCGAGCCGGGCGTGGAAGGACTCGTCCATGTCAGCGAAATGTCCTGGAGCCCCCGTCTCCACAGCGCTCAGGAGTTCCTGAAGCAGGGCGACGAGGTTGAGGCACAGGTTCTCAGCATCGACCGCGAGGCCCGCAAGATCTCCCTCGGTCTGAAGCAGCTCACCCCCAACCCTTGGGAGAACATCCGCGAGAAGTATCCCGTCGGCAGCCGTCATACCGCCACCGTGCGCAACGTCACCAACTTCGGTGTGTTCGCAGAGCTCGAAGACGGCGTGGAGGGTCTGGTTCACATCAGCGACCTCAGCTGGAACAAGATCAAGCATCCTTCAGAGGTTGTGAACGCAGGCGACACCATCGACGTTCAGATTCTCGACTTCGACGAGGCAAACCACAAGCTCAGCCTCGGCCACAAGCAGCTCACCACCAATCCTTGGGATGAGATCGAGGCCAAGTTCCCCGTCGGCTCCGTGGTGGAAGGCACCGTTGCCTCCGTCACCGACAAGGGCGCTATGATTACCCTCGACGGCGAGGTCGAAGGATTCGCCTTCAACCGCGAGATCGTCAAGGAAGACGGCAAGCCCGCCGCAGCAGGCGAGACCCTTCCGTTCAAGGTTGTCGAGCTCCGTCGCAGCACCCGCCGCATCATCCTCAGCCACCTGCGTACCTACCAGGAGATCAAGGAGAAGGCCGCTGCTTCCGAAGCAGAGTCCACCAAGAAGGCTGTCAAGAAGGTCAACTCCAACGTGGAGAAGGCCACCCTCGGCGACATCGACGCCCTGGCAGCCCTCAAGGAGAAACTCGAGAAGAGCTCCAAGTAATGCTTTTTACGGTCACGACAATGGGCACGGCTTCGGCCATGCCCATTTCTGACAGGAATCCAAGCGCCCAGATGCTGAATGCGAACGGGCGCTTGTTTCTTATCGATTGCGGCGAAGGCACCCAGCAGCAGATGCGCCGCTGTCATTTTTCGTTCGTGAGGGTGGAGGCCATCTTTATTTCCCACATTCACGGCGACCATCTGTTCGGGCTGTTCGGCCTCCTGAATTCGATGGCAATGTACGGACGCGTGGCGCCTCTCGACATCTACGGCCCGCAGGCTCTCGGCTCCGTGCTCAATTTCTACTCCGCGTTCTTTGGCTCCGACGACAATTTCGAAATCCGATTCCATGCACTCTCGTGCAAGGAGCCCGAAGTTGTGCACACGTCAAAGTGCCTGACGGTCAGCGCATTCCCTCTGAACCACAAGATCGAGTGCTACGGGTTCCGCTTCGACGAAACCGTGACAGACCGCCATGCAGAAGCCAATCCGGAATATAAGGGGAAGTCGTATGCTTATTGTTCAGATACGGCTCCGTTCCCTGAGCTTCCGTCATGGGTGAAAGGTGTAAACGTGCTGTATCATGAGGCGACCTATCCCCGCGAAATGGCCGACAAGGCTGAGCACCGCTTTCACTCCACCTCCGAGCAGGCGGCCCGCTGTGCGCTGAAGGCCGGTGCCGGAAAGCTGATAATAGGCCATTATTCGTCGAGAATCACTGATTTCGACGCCCTTCTGGAAGAGTGCCGTTCCGTCTTCCCTGAAACGGTTGCGGCTTCGGACGGGGACTCCTTCGAATTTTAGCATAAAATTTGCATGGGTCTTGCTTTGTTACTAAATTCGCATTTGTGAAAAGAATAGTTGCAATAGCATTGACCCTGGTTTTGTTCGTGGCCGCTGCAGATGGCCCGTATAAAACATATATAGAAAAGTATTCCTCCACGGCAAAAGCTGAAATGCAGCGCTCCGGCGTGCCTGCGTCCATTACGCTTGCGCAGGGCCTTGTGGAGTCCGCTGCCGGGCAGTCTACGCTGGCAGTCAAGGCCAACAACCATTTCGGTATCAAATGCCACTCCGACTGGAAAGGCAAGAAAATCTACAAGGACGACGACAAGGCAGGCGAGTGCTTCCGGGTATACGCCAACGCCGCTGCCTCGTTCCGCGACCATTCCGACTTCCTACGTTATCAGGATCGCTACAAGAGTCTGTTCGAACTCGAGCCCACCGACTACAAGGGCTGGGCGAAGGGGCTCAAGAAGGCAGGATACGCCACAGACCCCAAGTACGCCGACAAGCTCATCAAGGTAATAGAAGACTATCAGCTGTACCGCTACGACATTGCCGAAACCATTCCCGAGGCGCCGCTTGAGATTGAAAAGCCCGTCGAGGTGACTGTCAACAAGGCTTCCGAGGTATACCGTTTCCAGCTGTCCCGTGACGTTTACGAAATCAACGGCGTTCCCTGCGTATATGCAGTCGAGGGCGACACATATTCTTCCCTGGCCCTTGCCTACGGCCTATTCAAGGGCGAAATCCTGAGTTTCAACGACCTTCGCAGCGAAGAGGATCTCAACCCCGGCGATATCGTTTACCTGAAGCGCAAGAAGGCCCATGGCGCCAGGGGGCTTGAAAAATACATAGCCTCAGGCAACGGCGAGACTCTCCGCGACATCTCGCAGCGTTTCGGCATCCGGCTTTCGTCGCTGCGCCGTTTCAACAAGCTCCAGGCCGACAGCGTTCCCCTGGAAGGTGACACCATAGTCCTGCGCCGCCGATGAAGACACTTGTCAAACTGCTTGCCCTCATCCTCGGCCTGGTGGGTATCTTTGTGGTATACGACTGGCTGAGAGACAACAAGATTCCCAATTTCGCCGGAACTGCCGACCTGTACGTCACCGAAGATATGGGGCCGGAAGATGTGGTGTCCTCCCTGGAGAGCCAGCTCACCGTCCTCAGTTCCAACCGTCTTCGCAAGGTATTCCGCAACAAGGACGTGGCTTCGTTTATGAAACCCGGGCATTACAGGGTAACGACATCCTGCACCAGCGTTTACGTCGCCAGGATGCTGAACAACGGCTGGCAGTCTCCTGTCTCCCTTACCCTTGCGGGCTCGCTGCGTACACGACAGGAAATCGCCCGCAAGATTTCGCGCCAGATACGCCTGGATTCGCTTTCCGTTTACAGGGCCCTCGAGGATTCCGCATTCCTCGCGCCCTACGGAGTGACGCCGGAGACAGTGTTCGCGGCGTTTTTCCCTGCCACATACGATATTTATTGGACCGCATCCCTCGAAGACGTGCTGGACCGCTGCCGAAAGGCGTCCGACGCCTTCTGGACCGACGACAGGCTGTCTGCCGCCGCCAGGCAGGGGCTGAGCCGCTGGCAGGCAATCACCCTCGCATCGATAGTGAAAGGGGAGTCCAACTACAAGCCGGAACTCCGCAAGATCGCCGGCGTCTATCTCAACCGCATCGACAGGGGAATGCTGCTCCAGGCCGACCCTACAGTTGCATTCTGCTACGACTACGAGCTCAAGCGGGTCCTTTTCCGGCATCTGGAATTCGACTCACCTTATAATACATATAAATATGCCGGGCTGCCTCCAGGGCCCATCAACGTTCCCGACGACTATTACATAGAAGCCGTGCTCAATGCCGACAGGGGCGGCGGCAACCTTTATTTCTGTGCAAGTCCCAATTTCGACGGCACGCATGTATTTGCGAAAACCGCTGATGGTCACGCACGTAACGCATCGGCTTTCAGAAAAGCGTTAAATAATCGAGGGTAGATATTGTTTTTCAATAAATATTTTATATATTTGCATAAATTTTTATGTTTTACAATATGAAAAAAGTATTAATTATTGTTGCGGCCCTCTTTGGGGCGGCCATCATGGGAAGCGCACAGAACGTTCTCCCCAACGATCCTGCTGTGAAAGTGGGCAAGCTGGACAACGGCATGACCTACTACATCAGGCATAACGACAAACCCGCCCAGAGGGCAGAGTTCTATCTGGCAACTCACGTGGGTGCAATCCAGGAAACCCCCGACCAGGACGGTCTGGCCCATTTCCTCGAGCACATGTGCTTCAACGGCCTCAAGAATCTCCCCGGCAAGCAGATGCTGGAGTATCTTCAGAGCATCGGCGCCGAGTTCGGCCGCAACATCAACGCCTCCACCGGCGTGGAATACACCCAGTACATGCTTAACAACATGCCCGTCACACGCGAGGGCATCGTCGATACCTGCCTTCTCGTCATGCACGACTATTCCCATTTCGTGCTCAACGAGCAGAAGGAGATCGACGACGAGAGGGGAGTCATCATCGAGGAGCGCCGTACCCGCCGCAACGCCAGCTGGCGTATGTACGAGCAGGCAAAGCAGTACATTTACAAGGGCTCCAAGTACGCCGACTGCACGATTATCGGCAGCCAGGAGAACCTGGAGACCTTCAAGCGCGAGAGCCTCGTGAACTTCTATGAGACCTGGTACCGTCCCGACAATCAGGCCCTCATCGTGGTCGGCGACATCGATCCCGACGTGATCCTGGCCAAGATCAAGACTCTCTTCGCCGACATACCGGCACCCGTGAATCCCAAGGCCAAGGACGTCATCAAGGTTCCCGACAACGCCGAGCCTATCGTGGGCGTCATCACCGATCCCGAGATGCCCAACAGCGAGATCGAAATTCTCTGGAAGAGCGAGCCCATACCCGTGGAGTACAACAATACCGACCTGGCTCTTGTCACCGACCTTCTCAAGGATGTCATCTCCAACGTAATGTACGAGCGCTTCCAGGACATCACCTCCAAGCCTGACGCACCGTTCCTCAGCGGTTCACTCATGTGCTCCGAAATCTGCGAGACCTGCGACGTCGTCTACGGCGACGTGGCTTTCAAGGAGGGCGATGCATTCCCCGCTCTCGAGGCATTCTACACCGAGATCGAGAAGATGAAGCGCCACGGATTCACCGACAGCGAGATCCAGCGCGCCAAGGACGACGTCATCAGCCGCTACGAGAAGCGCGCCGAGGGTGCCGACAGCCGCAAGAATCCCGAGTTCGTGCGTCCGCTCATCAACAACTTCTTCCACAACAAGCCTTATATGGAGCCCGCTACCGAGGCTCAGCTCGTGAAGCAGCTGCTCCAGATGATTCCTGCGCAGGTTTACAACCAGACCGTGGCGCAGCTCATCACCGACAACAATATGGTGGTGATCTACAACGGTCCCGAGAAGGAAGGCCTTGTCAATCCCACCGAGGCCCAGCTGCTTGAGGTCATAGGCAAGGTGAAGGGCTCCGAGATCGCAGCCAACGCCGAGGAGAAGATCGACAGCGAGTTCGTGAATCCCGCATCCCTCAAGGGCTCTAAGGTCAAGAAGAGCCGCGAACTGGTGAAGGGCTTCACCGAGTGGACCCTTGCCAACGGCGTGAAGGTCGCATGGCTGCCTACCGATTACAAGAAAGACCAGGTGATGTTCCGTCTGGTGAAGGATGGCGGTACCTCCCTCATCTCCACCGAGGACCTCGTTTCCTTCGAGAACAATATCTGGAGCCTGTTCGTCAACAACGGCGGCGTGTCCAAGTATCCCAACTCCACCGTTTCCAAGATGCTCGCCGGCAAGCAGCTTAGCGTGAGCCCTTATCTTGAGAGCATGACCCACGGAATCAGCGGCAACTGCCAGCCCAAGGACCTTGAGACCGCACTGCAGCTGGTGTACCTGTATTTCACCGATCCCCGTTTCGATCCTGACGAGTGGAACGTCGGCAAGCAGCAGATTCAGGCAGTTCTGCCCAACCTGCTCCAGACTCCCAACTTCAAGTTCCAGCAGGAACTCCAGAGGACCGTCTCCGGCGGCAACCCCCGCACCGTCATCCTGGATGAGGACGTGCTGAACAAGGCCGACCTTGCGGTCGTGGAGCGCAACTACCGCAAGCTCTTCAAGGATGCCGCCGGCGCGGTGGTGTACATTGTCGGCAATGTCGACGAAGCCACCCTCAAGCCGCTGGTGGAGAAATATCTCGGTTCACTGCCTAAGGGCAGGAAGGCCCTCAAGTGGGTCGACGACGGCCAGCGCATTCCTTCCGGGCATGTCCTGAACGAGTTCAAGGTTGACATGCAGACCCCAAAGACCACTGTGTTCCAGTTCTATGTTACCTATGACGTGAAGTACAGCGTGGCCGAGAAGGTTAACCTGATGGCTGCCAACAACATCATCGACATGATCTACACCGAGACTCTCCGTGAGGAGGAAGGCGGTACCTATGGCGCCCAGTCCATGACCTCCACCAACAAGTACCCTGTGGACCGTGCCATGATCCAGGTTTACTTCGACACCAACCCCAGTTCTGCTGACAAGCTCCGCGAACTTGCAGTAGCCGGCCTCAAGAAACTTGCTACCGAAGGCCCCACCGCCGAGCAGCTCACCCGCGTGAAGGAGAACTTCAAGAAGAACGTTCCCGAGAAGCGTATACAGAACAGTTACTGGATGGATGTGGTCAATCACTGGTACCGCTTCGGCAATACCGATTACGATGCCGAATATGAGGCTGCAGTGAATGCTCTGAATGCAGAGGGAATCCGCGACGCAGTTGCAAAGATTCTGGCCTCCGGCAACTTCGGCGAAGTGGTGATGTCTCCGGACAAAACCGCGGAGCGCGAATAAAAAGAAAGAGGGCTAGTTTTTAGCCCTCTTTCCTTTATATGAAACGCCTTTTACGTGAAGGATTACCGGACGTTCAACGCCGGATAGATAAACAGCGAGGGTCTTGTCGAAAGGATAAGGCCCTTCGTCGTTCGTATAGGTGACGTCGATGGTGCCGGATGCGCCGGGAGCGATGTCCTCCCTGGTCCATTTTGCAGTCGTGCAGCTGCAGGAAGAGGTAACGGCGAAGATGTTGATAGGCTCTTCGCCTATATTGGTTACCAGGAAGCTGCAGCTCACGGCGCCGTCCCTGATGTTGACTTTTCCCATGTCAATGACGGTGGCGTCGAACCTAGCCACGCCGCCGAATTCTTTCTGCGCCGCTGCGGGCAGCGCCATCAGCAGAGCGAGTATCAATATGGACAAACGGTTTTTCATGCTTGCAAATATATTAAAAAATCATTCATCAAATCTTGATTATTCAAATTTAAGGCCGTAAATTTGTGCACTATTAAATTTTAACACTATTATGGCTTACAAAATTTCTGCAGACACCTGCGTAGCTTGCGGCACTTGCCAGGGCGAATGCCCTACCGGCGCCATCAAGGAAGGCGATGTTTACACCATCGATCCCGAGGTTTGTATTGATTGCGGCACTTGCGCCGACGCATGCCCTATGGGCGCTATCTCGCCGGGCGAGTAATATGCATAATTGAACATGGGGGCCCTTGCGGCCCTTTTTGTTTTTATAGGGGCTATATCTAAACACTGATAACCAATGAACCGTATCGTAATTATCGGCAGTTCGAATGTCGACCTGACTGCGATGGTGAAATCCCTGCCCCGTCCAGGCGAGACCGTCGGCGGAGCCAAACTTATCCAGGCCAATGGCGGAAAGGGCGCAAACCAGGCCGTCGCCGCCGCCCGTCTCGGGGCTGAGGTGCTCCTGCTGACCTGCCTTGGCAAAGACGCCAACGGGGAGTCGCTCGCAAAGCACCTTACCGCTGAAGGGATAGACACGTCCAAGATCAAGTACTCGTCATCGCCCACCGGCACAGCCCTTATTTTCGTGGACGACAATGCCGAGAACTGTATAGCGGTGGCCCCTGGATCCAATATGGACCTGATGCCGGCCGACGTGAACGAGATCAGCGAGGAACTGAAAGGCGCCGCTTATCTGCTGCTGCAGATGGAGCTGCCCATGGCTACTGTCGAATGGGCCGTGAAGCTGTCCGACACCCTTGGTACCAAGGTGGTATTGAATCCCGCACCTATGTCTCCTGTTTCCGACGAGCTGCTGTCACATGTCTGGCTGCTTACCCCGAATGAGACGGAGGCCGAGAAGCTGACCGGAATCACCATCCATTCCGAAGACGACGCCAGGCTTGCGGCTGACAAGCTGTTCGCAAAGGGCGTGAAGAACGTAATAATCACCATGGGCAGCAAGGGGTCGCTCGTATGTACCCGCGAGCGCAGCGAATTCGTTCCTTCCCGCAAGGTGAAAGCTATAGACACCACCGGTGCCGGAGACTGTTATAACGGCACGCTGGTAGCGGCGCTGGCGGAAGGGAAGGACCTTTTTGACGCAGCCCGTATCGCAACCGCCGCCGCTGCAATCGCTGTGACGCGCATGGGAGCGCAGACCGCCGCACCTTACCGGAAAGAAATCGACATCATCTGATATATCATGAAGCGCATTTTTGTGTGCATGGCGGCAGCCGCTTTGCTGTTCGCCGCTTGCACTGCGGGGCCTGAGTTCAAGTATCCCGTGAAGATGATAATCGAGACCGACATGGGCAACGACATCGACGATGCGCTTGCTCTGGCTCTCGCTTTGCGAGGCGTGGATGAGAGCAGGGTGGAGTTGCTTGCCGTAGGTTGCCATAAGAACTGTCCTACAGCTGCTGCATACGTCGACGCCGTCTGTACATTCTATGGCCACCCCGAGGTGCCGGTTGCCATGAGCGTAACGCCGGTGCAGGAGTTCTCGAATTACGTTGACTACACCGCCATTGAGAAGGACTTCCCGAAATCGCATCCAGCATCGGCGGCGGCAGATGCCGCCACCTCCGGATATCCGGAACCGGTGGCACTCTATCGTAGGATTCTGGAGGCGCAGCCCGACCACAGCGTGGTCTTTGTGAGCCTGGGATTCGGTACCACTCTGGCGCAGTTGCTGGACGCAGACCGCGATCTGGTGGCCCGCAAAACCATCGGTCTGTCGGTGATGGCCGGCAGCTACGGGGAGAAAAAGCGCGCCGAATACAACGTCGTGAACGACATTCCGGCAATGCGGAAGGTATTCGACGAATGGCCTACAAAGATATGGCAGAATCCATTCGAGATAGGCACAAAGACTATGTATCCCGGTGCCTTGATAGAGGAGAACCTGGGTTTCGACCGCCCCAATCCGGTTGTGGAAGGGTATAAGGCATACAAGACCATGCCTTACGACCGTCCGAGCTGGGATATCCTAAGCGTGCTGTATCCGCTGCGTCCGGATCTGTTCACCGTCAGCGGGTCCGGCAGGGTTACGGTCGATGACGAGGGATACACTTATTTCGAGCCTTGCAAGGACGGACGCCATTACGTGCTCAGCGCCACAATCGACCAGCCTCAGGCTCTTTTGGATGCGGAGAAGGCGATGACGGTGAGTTCCAAGGCGTCTTTATGATATCTCTACTTTCAGCCCCTTGGCGGCCTCAAGCAGGCTGCTGATGGCGCTTTGGTAGTTCTTCTGTCTCACGTTCATCTGAATCGTCGCGACGGAGCCTGTGACGGAGAACGAATGAATGTCCATTCCGCTGGCCTTCATCGTTTCCATCAACTGGAAGAGCTGTTCCGAAGTGACGGGGGAGATTGTGATGTTCAGTGATTTCTCACCGTAGCGGCGGGTAATCAGGTGCATGGCTTCCAGGCAGGCCAGAGTCATCAGCGAGGCCGCAATGGCCACTGCATACATCCCGGCGCCGCATGCCAGACCGATTGCGGCTGCAACCCACAGGCCGGCCGCGGTGGTGACTCCACGAACCACGTTCTTCTGGAAGATGATGACGCCGGCACCGATGAAACCTATGCCAGATACCACCTGCGCGGCGACGCGGGCCGCATCGAACCTGCCGGTGAAGGCGTATTGAGAGATGATCATGAACAGGGCGCTGCCGAGCGCAACGATGAAGTGTGTGCGGAGTCCGGCTTCCTTGGCCCTGAATTCACGCTCGAAGCCTATCAGGCCTCCGAGCAGTCCTGCTATGAAAATTCGCAGTATGTAATTCCACTCAATTTCCATTTTCGTATAAACTAAAAATTCTGTCGGCTGCCGGTAGTACCCCGGCGCCCAAAAAACTTGGGGAAAAGGGCGCCGGGGGACTACCGGC
>JAEEGL017191024.1_pt1 | contig 10120 bp, 5 predicted proteins | sample 9134231 | NCBI WGS metagenome assembly JAEEGL01 (sample SAMN16246548, study PRJNA631951) | gut metagenome | biome: gut microbiome; feature: rumen; material: fiber-attached | host: Bos | place: Iran: Karaj | collected 2018-10 | reverse complement strand
TAAGAAAATAATTCCTGTTCATATATATCCACATGATAAAGATAATCTTGATTTACAAGCATATATTTATGTGGTTCATAAATTACGTGATATCTTAGCTCATGGTAACTATGAAATTGATTTTGAGAATGAAAGAATAATAATCGATAATGATACTGAAGATTGTCGAATTAAAACATCTATTTCTTTATCAACACTTGAAAGTTTCTCATATACTAAAGAAAGTCAATTTAATGATATTAATCAAGATCGACAGTTCTTCAATTTTAACTATAAAGAACATTTAGTAAAGAGTTTGGGTAAAACAACTAAAGAAGTAACCCCACCTCCTGAAGAAGATATTTATAATAACGAAAATCAATTAAATTCATATGAAAATTATGATTATAAATATGATTATGAAGAACGTAAAAAACAACTAGAAATAATAAAAGTAATGCTAGAACATCTAATTAAAATAGGAATACCACAAGAACAATTACATGAAATATATGAAAGTTGTAAGAATTTAGGATTATTAAAAGAATTAAGTACCATGACGGGAACGGTTATCTTAAATATTCCTGATACTGTAGAACAAGCATCAAATATTATGCGAGTTCGCGGTGGTTTAATTAAACAATATCAATTTGTAGCTTTATATAATTATATGCAGATATTACTTGCTACTAAATATGATAAATTAAGAGTTCGAAGACCTGAATTTCTTGGTCATTTAAAACTTAGTAAAATATGCCCTGAATTTACTGAGAAATTAAAGATTGATAATGATATTAATAATAAAGTTAAAGAAGTTATTAAAAGAACAAATAAAGCTATTAAAGCTTATCAAAATATCCCAGATAATCAAAAAGAACATATGTTAGAAGTTATTAATAATGGTTTTAATGATGGTATTAAAGAAATATTTAGATTAATGGTTGATCGTAATCTACAAGTAATTAATGGTGTAAGAAATGCTACTGAACACGGTCACATTGGTGAGATGCATGAAAATGTTGTTCTCTTTGATTTAGCCAATCAAACAGATTATAAAACAATTAATTTTGGAGCTCATGGGACAGTTGTTGGTTTATATAAAATCATGGAAAATATAGAAAATGAAGTATTAACACCACTAACTAATTTTGAATTATTAGAAGAGCTAGATGGTATTTTAGATGAAAACACTCATAAAAGATTTGGCGATGTAATTCTTGCCATTGAAGAGTTAAATAATCAAAAAGGTTATTAACTCTTTTTTTTATTTAAATAATATACTATAATTACATATGTAGAAAATGGTGATGACATGATAAGAAAGATATTAAAATCATTAAAAGAATATAAAAAATATGCCTTATTAACACCTTTATGTGTTTTAGTAGAAGTAGTACTAGAAGTATTAATACCATTCTTAATGAGTAGATTAATTGATGATGGTATTACTAATAGTAATATGACAATAGTATATAAAATAGGTATTATCCTAGCTTGTTGTGCTTTAGTATCATTATTTTTTGGTATTACATCAGGAATTATGTCTAGTAAAGCTGGTAATGGTTTTGCAAAGAATTTAAGAAGAGATCTATATTTAAAAGTTCAATCTTTTTCTTTTCATAATATTGATAAGTTTCAAACTAGTAGTTTAATAACAAGATTAACAACTGATGTATCTAATATTCAATTTGCTTTTCAAATGATTATTAGAATAGCTGCCCGTGCACCACTAATGTTATTAGTAAGTATTATCTTTGCGATGAAGATAAACCCTGGTGTAGCAATTATTTATTTAATAGTCGGACCATTATTAGGTTTAGTCTTAATACTAATTGCACGTAAAGCACATCCTGTTATGAAAAGAGTCTTTGAAACATATGATGACTTAAATAAAGTAGTTGAAGAAAATGTAAGTGGTATTCGTGTAGTTAAATCATTTACTCTAGAAGAAGCAGAAAAAAAGAAATTTCATAAAGTATCAGAGAAAATTTATAAACTATTTGTTAAAGGAGAGCGAATTATTGCTCTAAATAGTCCATTTATGCAACTAGCTATGTACTCATGTATGATCTTTATCTGTTGGGTAGGAGCTCATATGATAGTAAGTAGTGGAGGTACTTCTTTAACAACTGGTAACTTAATGACTTTATTTACTTATACAACCCAAATCTTAGGTAGTTTAATGATGATGTCTATTGTCTTTGTAATATCTATGATCTCCCGTGGTTCTTTGGAACGTATTTGTGAAGTATTAGATGAAGAAGCAGATGTTAAGAATCCAGAGAATCCTATATATAATGTCTTTGATGGTAGTATCAAATTCAATAACGTATCATTTAGTTATGTAGGGGATAAAAACAAGGAAGCATTAAAGAATATTAATCTTGATATTAAAAGCGGCGAAACAGTTGGTATTATTGGCGGTACAGGTGCTGGTAAAACTAGTTTAATTAATTTATTACCAAGGTTATATGATGTTACTGAAGGAGAATTACTTGTAGGTGGTGTTGATGTTCGTGAGTATGACCTTAAAACATTACGTGATAGTGTTGCATGTGTTCTTCAAAAAAATGTCTTATTCACGGGAACCATTTTAGAGAATTTAAAGTGGGGGAGAGAAAGTATTACTTTAGATGAAGCAAGAAGTGCTTGTAAACTAGCGCAAATAGATGACTTTATTATGGATTTACCAGATAAATATGATACTTATCTAGAAGAAGGTGGCGTTAACTTATCTGGTGGTCAAAAACAAAGATTATGTATTGCTCGTGCTATATTAAAAAATCCTAATATTCTAATATTAGATGATTCTACTAGTGCGGTTGATACAAGAACCGATAAATTAATCCAAGATGCTTTTATTAAAGAAATACCTAATACAACAAAAATAATTATTGCGCAGAGAATTAATAGTGTTATGAATGCTGATAAGATTATTGTTCTTGATAATGGTAAAATAAACGCTATTGGTAAACATGAAGAATTATTAAAATCTAATAAGATATATCAAGAAGTATACACTTCTCAATTGAAAGGAAGTGATACTAATGAATAATAAACCTGTAATTAAAAAAGGTACAATAAAAAGATTATTATCGTACTTAAAAAGTTATAAGAAAACATTATTCTTAGTATTTATATGTATTGTTATATCAGCAATATCTGGAGTACTTGGATCTTTATTCTTAAAGAGTTTAATTGATGATTATATTAGTCCAATGCTTCTTAATAACTCAAGTGATTATCATCCATTATTAATGGCTTTATTAAAGATATCTGGAATATACTTATTTGGTGTAATTACAACTTATACATATAGTATTATGATGACAAAGACATCACAAGGAGTACTTCGTGATATTCGTGATGAAATGTTTAGTAAGATGGAATTATTACCAATAAAGTATTTTGATACCAATAAACATGGTGATATCATGAGTAGATATACTAATGATACAGATACTCTTCGTCAAATGATCGCTCAAAGCTTACCAAACTTATTATCAAGTCTAATGACGATAATTGCCGTATTAATATCAATGTTTACCTTAAATGTATATCTAACATTATTTGTATTATGTTTCTCATTTATAACTATTATTATTACAAGACATTTTGCTAAGAATAGTGCTAAATACTTTATTAAATCAAGAACATCTTTAGGTAAAGTAAATGCCTTTATTGAAGAGATGTTAAATGGTCAAAAAGTAGTTAAAGTCTTTAATCATGAAGAAGTAGCTATTAATGATTTTGATGAACTAAATGAAGAATTAAATAAAGTATCATTTAATGCAGATAAATATTCAACAATAGTTATGCCTATTGCTGGTAACTTAGGATATCTTGAATATGCTCTTACAGCTCTAATTGGAACATATTTAATAATTAATGGATACGATGTAATAACTGTTGGTACAATCATTAGTTTCTTAAACTTAACAAGATCTTTCCAACAACCAGTTAATCAAATAACTAACCAATTAAATTCAATTATTATGGCTTTAGCAGGAGCTAGTCGTATCTTTGACTTAATGGATTCAACTCCAGAAGTAGATGATGGTTATGTAACGCTTGTTAAGGTAAAAGAAGTAAATGGTGAATACATTGAAGATAAGGACGGATTCTATGCATGGCGTCATCCTCATCATGATGGAACATTAACTTATGTACCACTTAGAGGTCATATTGAACTATTAGATGTCGATTTCTCATATGAAGAGAATAAACAAGTATTATTTGATATTAGTATCTATGCTAAACCTGGTCAAAAGATTGCTCTTGTTGGCGCAACTGGAGCAGGTAAAACAACGATTACTAACTTATTAAATCGATTCTATGATCTTGAAGATGGTAAAATAAGATATGATGGTATTAATATTAATAAGATTAAGAAGAAAGATCTTCGTAACTCCTTAGGTATGGTATTACAAGATATTTATCTATTTACAGGAACCATTAAAGATAATATTAAATATGGATGCCCTGATGCAACAGATGAAGAAGTAATTAAAGCTTGTAAACTTGCTAATGCTCATGACTTTATTATGAGACTTCCAAAAGGGTATGATACAATGCTTACTGGTAATGGACAAGAATTATCACAAGGACAACGTCAGTTATTATCAATTGCGCGTGTTGCTATATCTAATCCACCAGTAATGATATTAGATGAAGCAACTAGTTCAATCGATACTAGAACGGAAAAGATTGTTCAAGAAGGTATGGATAAACTAATGGAAGGAAGAACAGTCTTTGTAATAGCGCATAGATTATCAACAATAAGAAATAGTAAGGCTATTATGGTTATGGATCACGGAAGAATTATAGAACGTGGTAATCATGAAGAATTACTTGCTTTAAAAGGCGAATATTATAAATTATATACTGGCTTATTTGAACTAGAATAAAGAAGTGAATTTTTCACTTTTTTATTTTATATATATCTTTTTTGTGTTATATTTAGTATAGGTGATAATATGAGTAAAAATATTGAAATAAATTTTGATGCAGCTGATCGTATATCTTCTGGTATTCGTGAAGTATACTCTGTAGCAACTAATATTCATAATAGTGCTAAAAAGATTGATACATCAGCATTTGCTAGCTATTCACCAAAAACAGTATCAAGTACAGTGGAATTTGCCTCAAAAATAAGTGAAGTAGCTGAAAGTATTGATGATTTAGCTTCTAGTTATAATGGTAGTATTCAGTTATATAAAGATGCTTTAAAAGAAATTGAAGCAAGTGTTAAAGATCAAGTAGAAGAGACACCTACACAAACAGAAACAGCAACTGGTGAAAAACCACCAACTGTTATTCAAACAGAAAATGGTACTAGTATTAATACTGTTACTGAAACTGAAGAAAAACCAAAGACAGAGAATAATCCAATTAATAATACACAAAAAACATCTAATACAACACCGGTTGTTATTCATACAATTAATGAAACCGTTCATGAAGAAATTAAACAAACAATTAGTTTTTACTTTAATTATCCCAAAGCTTCTAAAACAATGAGTAAAATAAGTGATTCTAAACTTCGTGATTTACTAACTAAAAATGGAGCTACAAAGGTTAAAGATAATGTATATCAATTGAAAATAGATGGTAAGACATATCAATATAATGTATCTACTGGTGAAGTAATTATTCCCGGTACTGGTGGTGAAAAGTTAAGATGTCGTTTCTATGCATCTAATGATACGGATTTCACAAGTATTAAAAATACAATTACTTTTATGGGTGGATCAGGAGAAAGAAATGATGTACCAGATCAAGCTTTAAACATGAGTATTAATAAGAATAGTTTAATTATTCTTCCAATATGTAATAGTCCATTACGAGCAACTGATAAAATAGGTGGAGCAACAAGAATTGGTGACTTTATGGCTGGTGGAAAAACTAAAACTATTACTAATAGTGTATCAGGTTACTCATTAGGTGGCCTTGCATCCTTCGGAGCTGTTGCTGATAATCCAGGACTATATCAAAAAGTAGTAACTGTAAACTCTGGTGCTTTCTATAGTAGTGGTGGTGGTAAAATCATTGCCGGTCGTGAATCAGCCTTTAAAGACGTTGAAATAATCATGTTAGAAGGCGCTAATGATAAATTTGTTGATTCTACTATTAAAACTATTAAAACGCTTAAAAATGCTGGTGTTCCTATGAAAAATATTAGTATCTATACTAATGATAAAAAACTAATTAATAACGCAAAGAAATATCTAAATAATAGTAATATTCATGTAATTAGTGATAGTTATGCTAAATCCCATAGAGGATGGAATGGACATGGTTATGGATATGATATGTTAAATGACTTAAATGTCTTTAGTTACTTATCAGCATAGGAGGATATATGTCATATACAGAAGCAAAAAGAAAAATTAATGAAATAAAAGAATCTACTAAAAGTTATCAAGTTGAAGTAAATAAAGTTCAAAATGAATTATTAGAGTTATCAGGTGATATAGGTAAAATAAAATCATCCGTAAATAGTGATTTACATGAAGAAACAATTGCTAGTTATACTAGTAGTGCAGCAGCAGAAATCGTTAATAAGATAAATAGTGCTTTAGCTAAATCTGGTTCTTCATTATCAGGATTATCTACTGATGCAACAAATGAAATTAAAAAGATTGTTGATGCTCATAATAATAGTATTGATCCAGAAAGTGAAAATCCTGAACCAAGGCTTGAATATGAAACAATTAGCCTAACTAGTGTAGCAGGTGTTCCTGATATTGGTGATGAAGGTGATGATAGCCATACAGGACCTCGTAATTATGGCCCAAGTAATGATCCAACACCAGAATATAGTTTTGAATATTACTTTAGTGCTTTAGCAGCAGGTAATATTAATAGTAGTGATATTGATGGATGGAATGATTATGTAAAACAATTCCTAAAAGAAAACAACTTAGAAAGTATTATTAAAACAATTATCGTTGAAAATGGGGTATTCAAGTGTATTCTAAGAAATGGTAAAACATATACGATTAAAGGTGTTACAACACCATTAGGATTATTAAAACAATTACAAAAAGCAATTGATGAAGATAATTCTAATAATACTAATAACGAATAGTGTTAGATATAAGTAAAAGACTAGTAATAGTCTTTTATTTTTTGTATAATTATTTTGGTGATAATATGAACATTAATGATTTAGCAAGTTATTGTTTATCTTGTAAAAATAAACCATGTATGAAAGGTTGCCCATTAAATAATGATATAACTTCCTTTATAAAATATATTAAAGAAGATAATTATAAAGAAGCTTATAATACTTTAATAGAAACAACTTATTTATCTAGTATATGTGGTAGAATATGCCCTCATAAAAGTCAATGTGAAGGTAGTTGTATAAGAGGTATAAAAGGTGATGCTGTTAGAATAGGGGAGTTAGAAGCATTTATTGGTGATATGGCTTTAGATAATAATTGGGATATACCTATTTCAAAGGAAACAAATAAAAAAGTGGCAATAATAGGTAGTGGTCCATCAAGTATATCTTGCGCATATCATCTAAGAAGAAATGGTATTAAAGTAACTATTTATGAAAAATATGATAAATTAGGTGGTATTATGAGACATAGTATCCCAGATTTTAGATTAGATAAAAGATATTTAGATAAAACAATAGATCGCTTAATAAAAATGGGTGTTGAAGTAAAATATAATATGGCATTGGGTGAAAACCTATTTTTAGATGATCTAGATGATTATGATGCAATATATTTAGGAATTGGAGCTAATAAATCAAGAAAACTTAATATTCCCGGTGATAATTTAGCTATTCCTGGCAATGAATTACTCGAATATAAGCTAAATTATGACTTTGATAACAGGAAAATAGTGGTTTATGGTGGTGGAAATGTCGCTATGGACGTTGCAAGAACCCTAAAAAGACACAAAAACACGTCTGTAACGGTTATTTATCGAAGAAGTGAAGAATTAATGCCAGCAGATAAAAAAGAGGTAAATGAGGCTAAAAATGAGGATATTGAGTTCATATTTCAAACAAATATTCTAAAAATTAATGAAAATGACATCGAAGTTATTAAAACAGAGTTAATTTGTGATGGTAATAATAGACCAAAACCCGTTAATATACCTGATACTAATTATCATCTTGATTGTGATTATGTAATATCGTGTATTGGATCTGAACCTGATAATATAATTAAATCATTAGGTCTTGAACTAGATGAATGGAATTATATTAAAGTAGATGAGAATTATAGAACAAGTAATAAGAAAATATTTGCTGGTGGCGATATTGCTAATTGTAAGCAAACAATAGCTTTTGCAGCAAGTAGTGGAATAAAAGCAGCAAATTCGATAATAAATGAAATAAAAGACTAGCAATAGTCTTTTTTTTATACTATAATTAAAAATAGGTGATGATATGAAAAATAAAGGATTTACAATTGTTGAGTTGTTAACAGTAATTTTAATAATAGCCTTATTGATGACTATTGGTATGTATACTGTAACAAATATTAATGATAATGCCGAAACAAGATATTATGAAACGATGGAGAATACTCTAAAAATAGCTGGTAATGATTACTTTAATGATAATAAAGCTGATAGACCAATTGATGACTATAACTTTATATCAATGAATACTTTAGTAGATCATGAATATATGGATTCACTTACTAAATATAATTCTACAGATAAATGTGATGTTAAAAGTGGTATTTATATTTATAATACTGGTTCTGGTAATGAATATGAAGTCTGTTTAATTTGTGATGACTATAAAAGTGATGGAGCATATTGTAATGGTAATAAACCTGGCCAAATAGAAATATCAGGAAAAACTAATACAGGTGCTTATTATAATCCTGTATTATCATACTCAGGAACACCATGGGCTAATGTCTCAAGTGTAGATATCACCTATAAATTAATGGGCGATAATACTATAGGAAGTTATATCGTCTATAATGCTGAAAATAACCGTGAATTTATAAAATGTACAAGTATTAAAAATGATAGATCATGTACTAATACCTTTACTTTAACGGGAAGTTACTATGTCGTTGCTTATAGTGGCAATGATCGTGTTGGTAATAGAAAATATTTTAATGTAAAAATCGATAATACCCCACCTTCATTTGAATTAAGAGATACGACTGAAAAGTTTATCTTAGGTAATGAAGAAGTTTTATATGATTATAAAAACGAAGTAATTAAGTTAACTGATGATAATGGTTATAATACTGTTACTTATTCATTAGTTGAACTTGATACAACAAGTCCAAGGATAAATATTGAGAATGAGGATTTAATCGAGAAGGACTTAAAAATTGAACAAACACTTCCAAGTGGAAGATATCAATTAACAATATCAGTATCTGATTATGCAGGTAATAAGACTGTTAAAAGTTATATCTTTTCGGTAAATTATTACGTATCATTAGGATATTATGATAACAGTAATAAATACTATACGCTTAATAAGTTGGTAGTTCATACAAATGGTACATATGAAGATTTACCATTAATAGTAAATATCAACGGTGAAAACAAAAATGTCGACTGGTATGATAATACAAGTTATGCACCAGAGACAGATAAATATACAGATACAAGAAGAGTAGTAAAGGATGGTTATCATATCTTATACGGTCATGAAGGTAGAAAGAAAGCTAAATATAATCTAACATGTAATAATGGAGGTAACTTCACATATAATGGAGGAGTTCAAGAATTAGCAACAGCTGAGACTGGTTACACTCTAACTAATAATCGCCAAACAAACGCTGGTACTTATACCATTATTGCAAAACTAGATAAAGATTATACATGGGAAAATGGTACAAGAACAAATAAAGTTATTACTTGTACAATCAAACCATATAAAGTAAACTTTAACCCAACTAATAGTTGTCGTGATTTAACTTATAATGCTAAGAATCAAGTATTAGTAAGTGGAACACCATATAGTGATCTTGCTGGCAATGCAACAACATCAAGTAGTCTTAATGTTCAAGTAAATCATACGGCTAAAACAGAAACAGGTTATACAATTGGAAACTTATATCGTAAAGATGCCGGAAGTCAAGCTGTAACCTTTAAATTATATAGTGCTAACTATGTATGGGCTAATGGTACTACTGGTAAT
>JAEEGL016976015.1_pt1 | contig 10120 bp, 10 predicted proteins | sample 9134231 | NCBI WGS metagenome assembly JAEEGL01 (sample SAMN16246548, study PRJNA631951) | gut metagenome | biome: gut microbiome; feature: rumen; material: fiber-attached | host: Bos | place: Iran: Karaj | collected 2018-10 | reverse complement strand
ATACCTTACAGTCAAGTCCGAGATATGCGCAAGCCATTGAAAGAGCCGTGCCCCACTGACCTGCACCTGTTTCGGTTGTAACGCCCTTTAAGCCCTGCTTTTTAGCGTAGTAAGCCTGAGCGATAGCCGAATTGAGCTTGTGTGAACCTGACGTGTTGTTACCCTCAAATTTGTAGTAAATCTTCGCGGGAGTGTTCAGCTTCTTCTCAAGACAGTAGGCCCGGACCAGGGGAGAGGGGCGATACATCTTATAGAAATCCAGGATTTCCTGAGGAACCGGATACTCACGGGTGTCATTATCCAGCTCCTGCTTGACGAGATCCTCGCAGAAGACGCCGGAAAGCTCCTCGGCGGTCATGGGCTGATGGGTGCCGGGATTCAGAAGGGGAGCGGGCTTGGTCTTCATATCGGCCCGCAGGTTATACCAGAAGGTGGGCATCTCGTTCTCGGACAGGTAGATCTTGTAAGGGATTTCGTTCTTGGACATGGTGCAGGCTCCTTTCTGATTTGGAATGTTTTTTCGGGACAGAAAAACCTGTCCCAGGAATTTCGCTGGGACAGGTCTGAAAAACCAACCTGCGGTGCCACCCGGCTTGGCGCTTTCGCGCCCGCTCACTGCGTACACATGATACGCGGACCTTTGATGACGGAGGGTCAGCTCCGTCTCACATACTCGGGCTTACGCCCTTTCTGCTCGCCCTCGGAAGTCCATTCCTTTTCCCGGTTCTGCCGCACTCCCACCAACGGCGGCTCTCTGGAGAAGAACGAAGGGGAAAGTACTCACTCTTCTTCAACGGTTTAGCAAAGCATAGCATACACGATATCGGTTTGCAAGAGGGCGGAATGTTTTTCAAATGTTTTTAGCGCGGTAAAGCAATAAATCCCGTTGACAACCATTCGGGTCATGAGATACTTTGATAAAACATGATCGGATCGGATTTTTCAGACAGCGCAGGGGAGGACTGACGGAAAGTGCAGATGGAATTTGTCAGACGGATGCCGCAGCCGCAGGAGCTGATGCGGGACTATCCCGTATCCCCCGAACTGAAGGCGCAGAAGGCGGAGCGGGACAGGCAGATCACGGCGATCCTGCAGGGAGAAGACCGGCGGCTTCTGCTGATCATCGGTCCCTGTTCGGCCGACCGGGAGGACGCGGTGCTGGAATACATGCACCGGCTGGCGGAGGCGGCAGAGCAGGTCCGGGAACGGCTGATGATCATTCCGCGGGTCTACACCAACAAACCGAGGACCCGTGGCACCGGCTACAAAGGAATGCTGCACCAGCCGGACGTACACAAGGGGGAAGACCTGCTGGCGGGCATCATCGCCATCCGGCAGATGCACACGCGAATCCTGACGGAGACAGGATTCAGCTGCGCGGATGAGATGCTGTATCCCTCCAATTACAGCTATCTTTCAGACCTGCTGAGCTACGTGGCAGTCGGCGCGAGAAGCGTGGAGAACCAGGAGCACCGGCTGGTCGCAAGCGGGCTGGGCGTACCGGTCGGGATGAAGAATCCAAGCGCCGGGGACATCCGGGTGATGATGAACTCCATCGCGGCGGCCCAGAGCCCGCAGGAATTCATCTACCGCACCTGGGAGGTGCATACGCCCGGAAACCCACTGGCGCATGCGATCCTGCGGGGATATGTGGACAACTTCGGCAGGAGCCACGCGAACTACCATTATGAGAATCTGCGGGAGTTGCTGGGCCTGTACGCGGAGAGCGGGCTGCAGAATCCGGCGGTGATCGTGGACGCGAACCACAACAATTCCGGCAAGCAATATCTGGAGCAGATCCGGATCTGCAAGGACGTGATGCACAGCCGTTCGCTGGACGGGGAGATCCGGACCCTGGTGAAGGGCCTGATGGTGGAAAGCTATCTGGAGGACGGGAGCCAGGAGGTGGGCGGAGGCGTATACGGGAAATCCATTACGGATCCATGCCTGGGCTGGGAGAAAACCAGGGAACTGATCCTAAAACTGGCAGAGCTGGCATAAGGGAAAGGAAGGAAAGACCATGATCCGGCAATTATCCATTTTCGCGGAGAACAAACGAGGCGCCATGTACGAGATCACAAAGGTGCTGGCTGAGGCGCAGATCAACATGAACACGCTGGTTACCAACGACAGCGCGGAATTTGGGATTATCCGCATGCTGGTTTCAGATACGGACAGGGCTTTCGGCAACCTGAAGGAGGCCGGCTATCTGTGCCACTGCGACACGGTGGCGGCGGCGGAAATCGGGGACGAATGCGGAAGCCTGAACGCGCTGCTGGAGATCCTGGACCGGGGGAACATCAACCTGGATTACCTCTATGTAACCTACTCCGGGCTGAGCAGGAAACCGGTGGCGATTCTCCGATCCGTGGATATCATGGAGGTGGAGGAGTTTCTGAAGGGCAAAGGGTATCATATGCTGGAGAGGCTGTAGGTCAGCGATCAGCGGAGAGCAGGGAGAGTGGAGACAGTGGAAAGAATGAAAATGATACCGGATATTGAGACCCTGCGGGGACTGGCCCGGGAGGGAAAGTACGACGTGGCGCCGGTGCGCTGCGAGCTGCTGAGCGACGTCCGGACACCGATCGAGGTGCTGAAGATCCTGAAAAACGTGTCCACACACAGCTTTATGCTGGAGTCCGTTACGGAAAGGGAGAAATGGGGACGCTACACCTTTCTGGGCTTTGACCCGAAACTGAGCATCACCTGCACGGACGGACGGCTGCAGGCCGGCAGCCTGCAGATGGAGACCCGGGATCCTTCCGCCTGCCTCCGGCAGATCCTGAACGGATACAGAAGCCCGCGGCTGGAAGGAATGCCGCCGTTCACAGGCGGGCTGGTCGGCTACTTCGCTTACGATTATCTGACGTACAGCGAACCGACGGCGAAGCGGGAAGTGCCGGACAGCGAGGCCTTCAAGGACGTGGACCTGATGCTGTTTGACAAGGTGATCTGCTTCGACAATTTCCGGCAGAAGATTCTGCTGATCGCAAACGTCAGCCTGAAGGACGTGGAAACCGGGTACAACAAGGCGGCGATGGAACTGGAGAATCTCCGGAAGCTGATCCTGACGGGCGAGCCCAAGGCGGAGCCGGCGGGACGGATGACGGGAGAAATACAGGCCCTGTTTGACCGGGAGAGCTACTGCAGCATGGTGGAAAAAGCCAGGCACTATATCCGGGAGGGGGATATCTTCCAGATTGTACTGTCCAACCGGCTGGAGGCGCCTTTTGAGGGCAGCCTGCTGAACACATACCGGGTGCTGCGGACCCTGAACCCCTCGCCCTATATGTTCTACTTTTCCGGGACGGACGTGGAGGTTGCCGGAGCAAGCCCGGAAACGCTGGTCAAACTGGAAAACGGCGTACTGCACACCTTCCCGCTGGCCGGCACCCGACCCCGGGGACGGACGGAAGAGGAGGACAGGGCGCTGGAGGCGGAGCTGCTGGCAGACGAGAAGGAGCTGGCGGAGCACAACATGCTGGTTGATCTCGGGCGAAACGACCTGGGGCGAATTTCCCGATTCGGGACGGTGGAGGTGGAAAAACTCCATACGATCGAACGCTACTCTCATGTGATGCACATCGGCTCCACGGTGCGGGGAGAGATCCGGGAGGACTGCGACGCACTGGATGCCATCGAAGCAGTACTGCCGGCGGGAACACTGAGCGGTGCACCGAAGATCCGGGCCTGCCAGCTGATCGGCGAACTGGAGAACAACAAGCGGGGAATCTACGGCGGAGCAATTGGCTACATCGATTTTGCGGGCAACATGGACACATGCATCGCGATCCGGATCGCCTACAGGAAAAACGGGAAGGTGTTTGTCCGCAGCGGGGCGGGGATCGTAGCCGACTCGGTACCGGAGAAGGAATACGAGGAATGCCTGAACAAAGCCCGCGCATCCCTCAGGGCGCTGGAAACCGCGCAGGAGGTGGAGTAAATGATCCTGCTGATCGACAACTATGACAGTTTTTCCTATAATCTGTATCAGCTGATCGGCGCGCTGAACCCGGAGATCCGGGTCATCCGGAACGATGCGATGAGCGTGGAGGAAATCCGGGAGATGAAGCCGAGCCATATCATCCTGAGCCCCGGACCCGGTCGGCCGGAGAACGCGGGGATTATCGTGGAGGCGGCGCGCACGGTATGCCGGGAGATCCCGACGCTGGGCGTCTGCCTCGGACATCAGGCGATCTGCCTGGCTTACGGCGGGAAGGTCACCTACGCCTCGCGGCTGATGCACGGGAAGCAGTCTATGACACGGTTTGACGCAGAATGCCCGCTGTTCGCGGGGGTTCCGGAGGAGGCCCTGGTTGCGAGATATCATTCACTGGCCGCGGAGGAAAGCTCGCTGCCGGAATGCCTGAAGGTGACGGCGAGAACCACGGAGGGAGAAATCATGGCCGTCATGCACAGGGAGGCGCCGATTTTCGGGGTGCAGTTTCATCCGGAAAGCATTCTGACGCCCGACGGGCGTCAGATGCTATCCAATTTTCTGAACAGGAGGATATAACGATGATCAAGGAAGCAATTGTCAAAATCGTGAACAAGGAAGACCTGACCTATGACGAAGCCTACACGGTGATGAACGAAATCATGAGCGGGGAGACCACCGCCACCCAGAACGCGGCCTTCCTGGCGGCCCTGTCCACGAAAAGTGCGCGGGCGGAGACGCGGGACGAGATCGCGGGATGCGCGGCGGCGATGCGGGATCACGCCACGAAGGTGGACACGGGGATGGACGTGCTGGAGATCGTCGGGACCGGCGGGGATAACGCCCACAGTTTCAACATTTCTACGACATCCGCACTGGTTGCGGCGGCCGGCGGCGTGAAGGTTGCCAAACACGGCAACCGGGCGGCCTCCTCAAGGTGCGGAACGGCGGACTGCCTGGAGACGCTGGGGGTAAACATCGACCAGAGCCCCGAAAAGTGCATTGAAATGCTGAAGGAAGCCGGAATGTGCTTCTTCTTTGCCCAGAAGTATCATACATCCATGAAGTACGTCGGCGCGATCCGGCGCGAACTCGGTTTCCGGACGGTATTCAATATCCTGGGGCCGCTGACCAACCCGGCCAGTCCCACGATGCAGCTGCTGGGCGTATATGACGAATACCTGGTGGAGCCGCTGGCACAGGTGCTGATCAGCCTGGGCGTGAAAAAAGGAATGGTGGTCTACGGGCAGGACAAGCTGGACGAAATCTCCGCAAGCGCGCCGACGACCGTATGCGAGTTTCGGGACGGATGGTACCGCAAGAATGTGATCACCCCGGAAACATTCGGCCTGATCCGCTGCAACAAGGAAGACCTGGTGGGCGGAACGCCGGACCGGAACGCGATGATTACCCGGGCGATCCTGGCCGGAGAAGAACGCGGGCCGAAACGGACGGCAGTGCTGCTGAACGCCGGCGCGGCCCTGACGATCGGCGGCAGGGCGGAGAACCTGCAGGCCGGAATCACGCTGGCGGGAGAACTGATCGACAGCGGCGCGGCGGCCCGGACACTGGAGAAAGTAATCGAGGTCAGCAACCGATGAACATCCTGGAGCAACTGGCAGCCCATGCCCGGGAGCGGGTGGCGGCGGATCAGAAGGAAATACCGGCGGAAGCAATACGGGAAAAGTGCGCCGAACTGGGCCCCGGGAACGGTGCGGCCTTTACGCAGGTGCTGAAGAAGCCCGGGTTGTCCCTGATCTGCGAGGTGAAAAAAGCTTCGCCTTCAAAGGGCGTGATCGCGGAAGAGTTTCCGTATATCCGGATCGCAGAGGAATATGAAGCGGCGGGGGCAGACGCGATCTCCTGCCTGACGGAGCCGAAGTGGTTCCTCGGATCGGACAGGATCTTCCGGGAAATCCGGGAGAGGGTCAAGACGCCGATGCTGCGGAAGGATTTTACCGTCAGCACATATCAGATCTACCAGGCGCGCGTGATGGGCGCGAACGCGGTGCTCCTGATCTGCGCGATTCTGGGGGACAGGGAGCTGGCGGAATATCTGGACCTGAGCAGGGAGCTGGGCCTTGCGGCACTGACGGAAGCGCACGACGAGGCGGAGATCGACAGGGCTGTCCGCTGCGCCGCGGAGGTCATCTGCGTGAACAACCGGAACCTGAAAGATTTCTCCGTGAACGTTGCCAACGCGGAACGCCTGCGGGACAGGGTACCGGCGGGATGCCTGTACGTCGCGGAGAGCGGGGTGACCGGGCCGGAAGACGCGGACAGAATCCGCAGAGCGGGGGCGGACGCGGCGCTGGTGGGCGAGGCACTGATGCGCGCCGCGGACAGGGCCGCGATGCTGGCAGCACTGAGGAGGCCCGTATGACGAGAATCAAGTTTTGCGGAATGCGGCGGGAGGCGGACATCATCGCCGCCAACGAACTCCGGCCGGACTATATCGGCTTTGTATTTGCGGAGAAGAGCCGGCGCGCGGTTACGCGGGAAACGGCCGCGCGGCTGAAGGCACGGCTGAGGGACGACATCCGGGCGGTGGGCGTATTTACGGACGCACCGCCGGAGACCGTGGCCTGCCTGCTGGAAGAAGGCGTCATCGATCTGGCGCAGCTGCACGGACAGGAGGACGCGGAGTATATCGCGAGGCTGCGGGAGATGACGGACAAACCGGTGATCCAGGCCTTCCGGATCCGGAACGGCGAGGATGTGAAGCGGGCGGAGAGAAGCTCTGCGGACTATATCCTGCTGGACGCCGGAGCCGGGGACGGAAAGACCTTTGAATGGACACTGGCGAAAAGCGCGGCAAGGCCGTATTTTCTGGCCGGCGGGCTGACACCGGAAAACGCGGCGGAAGCGGCGGAACGTCTCCGCCCCTTTGCGCTGGACGTATCATCCGGCATAGAGACGGACGGATGGAAGGATCCGGAAAAGATGCGGGCTTTTATGCTGGCCGCAGGACAGGCAGGGAGGACAGAGAAATGACCAATCCGAGAGGACGATTCGGAATCCACGGCGGGCAATACATTCCAGAAACGCTGATGAACGCCGTGATTGAGCTGGAAGAGGCCTATGACCGCTACCGGGAAGATCCGGCATTCAACCGGGAACTGGAGACACTGTTCAACGAGTACGCGGGACGCCCGTCCCGCCTGTACTACGCGGAAAAGATGACGCGGGACCTGGGCGGGGCGAAGATTTACCTCAAGCGGGAGGACCTGAACCACACCGGGGCGCACAAGATCAACAACGTGCTAGGGCAGGCGCTGCTGGCCAAAAAGATGGGCAAGACCCGCCTGATCGCCGAAACCGGCGCGGGGCAGCACGGGGTTGCGACGGCAACGGCGGCGGCCCTGATGGGCATGGAATGCGTGGTGTTCATGGGCGAGGAAGACACCCGGCGGCAGGCGCTGAACGTCTACCGGATGCGGCTGCTGGGAGCGGAGGTGATCCCCGTGACCACCGGAACCGCCACGCTCAAGGACGCCGTGTCCGAGGCGATGCGGGAATGGACGAAGCGAATCAGCGACACCCATTACTGCCTGGGCTCCGTGATGGGGCCGCATCCGTTTCCGACGATCGTGCGGGATTTCCAGGCGGTGATTTCCCGGGAGATTAAGGCGCAGATGACGGAAAAGGAAGGACGCCTGCCGGACGCGGTGATTGCCTGCGTCGGCGGCGGTTCCAACGCCATCGGCAGTTTTTACCACTTCATCGGGGACAGGGAGGTTCGCCTGATCGGCTGCGAGGCGGCCGGAAGAGGAATTGACACCTTTGAGACCGCCGCGACCGTGAACACCGGCCGGGTGGGGATTTTCCACGGGATGAAGAGCTATTTCTGCCAGGACGAGTACGGGCAGATTGCACCGGTCTATTCCATATCCGCCGGGCTGGACTATCCGGGGATCGGGCCGGAACACGCCTGGCTTCACGATACAGGCCGGGCGGAGTACGTTCCGGTGACGGATGAGGAAGCGGTGTGCGCGTTCGAATACCTGGCGAAAACGGAGGGCATCATCCCGGCAATCGAATCGGCCCACGCGGTGGCCTGGGCGCAGAAGCTGGCACCCGAAATGGGCAGAGACCGGATCATCGTGATCACGATTTCCGGCAGAGGGGACAAGGACTGCGCCGCGATCGCACGATACAGGGGGGAGGATCTGCATGAATAAAACCGGAGAGCAAACGATCAGGGACGCATTCAGCCACGGAAAGGCGTTCATCCCGTTCATTACCTGCGGAGATCCGGACCTGCAGACAACCGCGGCCTGCGTGCGGGAAATGGTTCGCAGCGGTGCGGATCTGATCGAACTCGGGATTCCGTTCTCAGACCCGACCGCAGAAGGCCCGGTGATACAGGGCGCCAATCTGCGCGCCCTGACAGGCGGCGTGACGACGGACCGGATTTTTGAGATGGTAAAGGAACTGCGCCGGGACGTGACGGTTCCCCTGGTGTTTATGACTTATGCCAACGTTGTATTTTCCTACGGGGCGGAACGCTTTCTTGCCGCCTGCGCCGACCGCGGGATCAACGGGCTGATCCTGCCGGACCTTCCCTTTGAGGAAAAGGAGGAGTTCGACGGCATCTGCCGGGAGCACGGGGTTGCGCTGATCAGCCTGATTGCACCGACCTCGGCGGGACGGGTTGCGATGATCGCGAAAGCGGCGGAAGGGTTCATCTATCTGGTTTCCAGCATGGGGGTGACCGGGGTACGCAGCAGCATCACCACGGATCTGGGTCCGATCATCCGCACGATCCGGGAAAACACGGACGTGCCCTGCGCAATCGGCTTCGGGATTTCCAACCCGGAACAGGCCAGAGCGATGGCGGACAAAGCGGACGGAGTAATCGTCGGCTCAGCCATCGTGAAGCTGATCGCACAGCACGGAAAGGACGCGGCGCCGTATGTCGGCGCGTTTGTCAAAGAGATGAAGGACGCGATCAGATAACCTTTCGGGGACGGACCTTTTTGCCACATTGTATTATCCCGGACAACATGATATGATAGCCGCAGAATCCGGAAGGAAGGCAAGAACAGAACGGAGAGACGGCATGAAAGCATTTATCTGGGACCTGGACGGGACGCTGCTGGATTCCTACGGGGTGATCACGGGCAGCGCCGTTGACGCGCTGCAGGAAAACGGCCTCTCCGCGGAGCCGGACGAGCTGCTCCGGTACATGAAAAACGCCTCCCTGACCTCCTACCTACGGGAGGCTTCGAGGACGAGCGGGGTTCCCTTTGAAAAACTGATGAGCCGATACACGGAGATCACCCACGAGCGGGACGACCGGATCACGCTGATGAAGGGGGCGGCGGAAACGCTGCGGGGCCTGCGGGAGGGCGGCGGAGCCAACTACGTATACACCCACCGGGGGGACTCCACGTTTGAAATTCTGAAACGGCTGGAGATTCTGGACGAGTTTGACGACTTCATCACAAACCAGGACGGGTTTGCTCCGAAACCATCCGGGGACGGGGTGCGGGAGCTGATCCGCCGGCACGGGCTGGACCCGCAGGAGACCTGCTACATCGGAGACCGGCCGATGGATATACTGTGCGCCCGGGACGCGGGGGTGACGGCGGTGCTGTTTCGGCCTGAGGATGGGTGTGTGGAGGCTACGGGGCAGGAAGATCTGATTGTTTCAGATCTTCCTGAGGTAGTTAATTGGGGGCTTTCCGATCGCCCCCAAACCCCTTCGGACTGGAGACTTTCCTGTTAACAAAGGCGCCACCGGCGCCTTTGCCCCAGACTTCTTCGGTCTGCGATAGTTAACTGGGGGCTTTCCGATCGCCCCCAGACCCCTTCGGTTGCCCCAGGCCCCTTCGGACTGAGCTTTTTCATTGCTTTTTGATTGGGAGATAACATACAGAATGAACCTGCTGAAGATTCCACGGGAAGAGAAGGCAATCTACGGGCGGATCGCGAAGCTGACCGGGCCTATCATCCTGCAGAACCTGCTGAGCGCTTTCGTCACGTCGGCGGACGTGGTGATGCTGAACTTTGTGGGACAGGAGCATATCTCGGCCGTGTCGCTGGCGACGCAGTACGCGACGGTGCTGTTCATGATCCTGTACGGACTGGGGACCGGCGTGACGATGCTGAGCGCCCAGTATTTCGGCAAGGGCGACATGAAGGCGGTCGACGCGGTGGAAGGTATCGCGCTGCGGTTTT
>JAEEGL016658790.1_pt1 | contig 10120 bp, 9 predicted proteins | sample 9134231 | NCBI WGS metagenome assembly JAEEGL01 (sample SAMN16246548, study PRJNA631951) | gut metagenome | biome: gut microbiome; feature: rumen; material: fiber-attached | host: Bos | place: Iran: Karaj | collected 2018-10 | reverse complement strand
GGAGATGGTACTTTTAATGAAATAGTAAATGGTAATCTTAAAAGAAAAAATAGATTACTAGTTGCTCATATACCAGTAGGTACTACTAATGATATAGGTGCTATGTTTGGATATGGTCAAGATATACTTGAAAACTTAAAATTACTACTTGACGGGGAAGAAAAAGATATTGATATTTGTACTATCAATAAAAAAGCTTTTGTTTATGTAGCAGGATTTGGTAAGTTTATGACTGTTCCTTATGAAACTCCAAGAGAACTTAAAAGTAAGATTGGTTACTTAGCATATTTAGTAGAAGGAATGAAATCGTTTGTAAGTCCTACACCTTTATATGATATAGATTTTAGTATTGATGGTAAATCATTTAGTGGAAAGTATTCATTTATGTTACTTTCTAACGCTAATAGAATAGCCGGAATCAATAACTTTTATAAAGACATTAAACTAGATGATAATAAGTTTGAAATACTATTTTGTAATTTAACAAAGAAAACAGATATTGTAAAAGCTCTTGGTATGGTAGCAACTTCTAATGTTACTAAGGTACAAGGACTAGAGTTTTATGAAGGATCTAGTTTAGAAATAGAATTTAAAGAACCATTAAAACATGGATGGTGTATTGATGGGGAGAAACTTGAAGGAGATACTAAAAAGTTTAAAGTTGAAATAGAACATAACTTTAGAATAAGGATGCCAAAAAAGAACATCAAGAAGTTATTTGTAAATAAAGATATATAGGAGGTAAATATGAATTATCAAGAAAAAATGGAAGAAATGATAAGCAAGATAAGAAAAGGTACTACTCCAAAACTACTTCTTCATGCTTGCTGCGCTCCATGTTCTAGTTACTGCTTAGAATATTTATCAAATTATTTTAAGATAACTGTTTATTATTACAATCCTAATATTGATACAAAAGAAGAATTTGATAAAAGAGTTGAAGAACTTAGAAGATTTACTTCTGAGTTTAAAACTAAAAATCCTGTAAATATAGTAGTAGAAAACTATGATAATAGTGAGTATACTTCGGCTATAGAAGGAAAAGAAGAAGAAAAAGAGGGTTCTAGTAGATGCTATACTTGCTATGAACTTAGAATGCGTAAAGCAGCTCAGTATGCTAAGAAAAATAGATTTAAATATTTTACAACTACACTATCTATTTCTCCTTATAAAAATAGTAATTGGTTAAATGAAATAGGTGAGAAATTAGCAAGTGAATATGATTTAAAATATTTATATGCTGATTTTAAAAAGAAAAATGGTTATAAGAGAAGTATTGAACTATCTAAAGAGTATAACTTATATAGACAAGATTACTGCGGATGTAAGTACTCTAAGATAGAAAGAGATAATAGAGAAAGAGCTAAAAAGCTTGCTTTAGAAAAACAAAAAGAAGAGGAAGCTTTAAGAGAGCAACTTGCTTCCTTTGTAAATGCTAAACATAATAAAGAAGAAAAACCTAAAAAGATAGAAAAAGATGGAATGTATCAGTTTAGAGACATAAAAGTTCCTGTTTATAAGAAGTTATTTAGACTTATTATAATAGCAGCTATTATAGGACTAGGTGGATACATGTATCATATTAAGTTCTTTAGTAAACTAGATGTTTCTTCTTGGAGTATTAATTTTAAAAATGGCTCTTCTGATATAGAAACTGATTATCCTTTAATAGATACACTTACTATAAAAGAAGAAGTATCTGATATAAATGAATATTATATTTATGGTAATCACCTAAATATAAAAGGAAGTCTTACAGCAGAGCTTGCTCCAGTAAAAGCTAGTATTGCTTTTATAGGAAAAAAAGAAATGACTTTAGCTCCTATTAAATTTGATTATAAAGAGGGAGTACTTACATATAGACTTGCTGATAAGATAAATGATGGATATAAGTTGGATGATCTACCTATAGGGTCATATGATACTTATATAAGGATATATGCTAGTGATGGTAGAGAATATTATTATAAAACATCGAATAAATCTAATCACGAAGAAACAAGTTATTACACTATTACTTCTAAAGAAGGAAAGATAAATAAAATCACTTTTGCTAGTGGAGAAAGTCTTAAAGTAGAATGTACTCCTTCAGAAGATGAAGTATATGATATTATTCTAGATGCTGGTCACGGCGGAACAGATAGCGGAGCTAAAGTAAATGGAAGATGGGAAACTCAGTATACTCTTCCATATACTAATAAACTTAAAGGATACCTTGAAGAATTAGGTTATAAAGTAGCACTTACTAGAACTACTGAAACTAAAATACCTGATTATGATGGGGGCGGTAGAGTTAATAAAATACATGAAAGTAATGCTAAACTATCTTTATCTATTCACTTTAATAATGTAGGAGGAGTTAATTATCATGGATTTGAATTCTACTGTCCATATAACTCTGATTTAACATTTGCTAGAAGTGTATCATCAAGTATGAACGCCCTAGGACTTAGATACTCTATTAATAAGTTTAATAAAGTAGAAGATGGTATTTATATTCGTACAATGGATAATGATACTTTAAAAGAAATGCAAAAAGATGCTGCTAAGAAAAATTACACTACCTTCCCAGCAACTAATGAAACAAATTATTACTTTATGATACGTGAACCTGGTGAATATATGACCGGAGCATACCGTGATGGCCGTGATGGAACAGGTGTTAACTATTATATAAACTCTAATAGAGGTACAGAAGGATATATCTTCGAAATAGGATATATTGGTAATAATGAAGATATGACATTTATTGAAAAGAATAATGAAAATATCTTAAGAAAAATGGCATCTCTTATCGATGATTATTTAAGAAAATAACACATAAAAGACACAATTATATTTTATAATACGTATAAAGAGGTGATATTATGAATATTTTAGTAGTAGATGATGAAGATTTAATCCGTAATGTAATTAAAGAATATTTAACTATAGAAGGATATAACTATTTAGAAGTATCTGATGGTTTAGAAGCAATTGATATGGTTAGAAATAATAATATTGATTTAGTTATACTAGATATAATGATGCCTAATCTAGATGGAATGAGTGCTTGTAAAGAAATAAAAGCTATTAAAAATATTCCTGTTATAATGTTATCTGCAAGAAGTGAAGAATTTGATAAATTATCAGGTTTCAATCTTGGTATAGATGACTATATAACAAAACCTTTTAGTCCAAAAGAACTTATGGCTAGAATAAAAGCCGTACTAAAAAGAAATGATGTAACAGATATGTTTGTTTATGAAGATTTAGTAATTGATTATAAAGGACATACTGTTAGTGTTGAAGGTAAAGAAATAAGTCTTACTCCTAAAGAATATAATATTCTTTGTTACTTAATTAAGAATAAAAATATTGCTATATCAAGAGAAAATATATTAAGTAACTTATGGGGATATAGTTTCTTTGGAGATGACCGTACTATTGATACTCATATAAAGAAATTAAGGAATAACTTAGGAAAATATAGAAATCTTATTCAAACAGTACATGGAGTAGGATACAAGTTTGAACTTAAATGATACATTTAATCATAACAGTTTAAAGTCTAAGATATGGTTTTATCTTATTATCTTTTCTGTTATGATTTTGTCATTTCTATGGTTATTCCAAATAATATTTTTAGATATCTTTTATGAGAAATCTAAAGTAAGTGATATTACTTTTTCAGCTTCTCAAATAAAAAGAAGTTATACAGAAGTAAATGATGATTTAACTAAAACACTTGATGATATATCTACATATAAAGGTATATGTATTCAGGTAATATATAATAATGAATTTGTGTATGATTCATCTTCTTTAAATAGAGGATGTATATCAAGAGCAAATATTTCTGAATATCAAAAGTTCTTTGTAAATAGTTTACTAGATGAAGCTACTTATAAAGTAGTAAATCCTAGATTTGATAATAAAGTACTTTTAAAAGCTTTAAAACTAGATGATAGTACACTTGTCTTTTTATCTAGTTCTATAGAACCTTTAGATAATGCAATTAAAATACTTCAAAAACAACTTATTATTATTACTATTGTAGTGTTAATACTATCTTTTGCAGTAGCATACTTTATTTCAAAAAGAATAAGTAAACCTATAGAAGATATTACTAAGTCTGCTAAACAGTTATCTACTGGTAACTATGATATTAAGTTTACTATTAATGATGATATATATGAACTTAAAGAACTAGTTAATACATTAAATGATGCAGCAGAAGAACTTAATAAAACAGAAGTACTTAGAAGAGAATTACTTGCTAATGTAAGTCATGATCTTAAAACACCTCTTACTATGATAAAAGCCTATGCTGAAATGGTAAGAGATATTACTTATAAAGATAAAGAAAAAAGAGAAGAAAACTTAAATGTAATAATAGAAGAATCTGATAGATTAAATGCACTTGTTAATGATATTTTAGATTTATCTATTATTCAGTCCGGAAATATTAATCTTAATATTGAAGATTTTAACTTCTATGAACTTTTGGATTCTATTATTAATCACTACAAGATATATGATTGTAAGTTTACTTTAAACTGCGATAAAGAAGCAATTATCAAAGCAGATAAAATGCGTTTAGAGCAGGTAATGTATAATTTAATAAATAATGCTATTAATTATAGTGATGATAATAAAGAAATAACAATTAACGTTATAGATAAAAAGAAATTCTATAGAGTAGAAGTAATAGATAATGGTAAAGGTATTAAAGAAGAAGATTTAAAACTAATCTTTAAGAAATACTATAAAGTAGATAAAACACATCGTAGAGATAAAGTAGGAACTGGTATAGGTCTTTCTATAGTAGAAAATATCTTTAAAGAACATAAATTTAACTTTGGAGTAAACTCTAAAGTAGGAGAGGGTACTACTTTCTATTTTGAAGTACCTAAAGGTAATCTATGATATATTATCTATTAATAATAAATATTATTTCCTTTATAATGTGCTATATAGATAAAAGAAACTCCATAAAGCATCTTTATAGAATAAGTGAAAATACATTAATATTTATATCCTTTATAGGAGGAGTACTTGGTTTCATTCTTGGTATGGTAATCTTTCATCATAAAACAAGAAAGATTAAGTTTATAATATTAGAACCATTAATACTTTGTTTTTGGATCTATTTACTATATAGTATTTACATATAAAGAGTTACTTTTTGTAACTCTTTTTTATTTCACATAATAGACACATAAAAGACACATTTAGAGAGTAGTATTATATATAGAAAGGAGAGGATAAGAGTAAGAAAAAAATTATAAATACACACTCACTTATACAAACACTTCTAATTATAAAGAATAACTCCTTCTTTATAAGATATATAATATATAAAAAGAGAAAATTATTTTTCTCTTTTTCTTTTTTCAATATATAAATATGATATAATATAAAAGTGTAGAAAGGTATGATGTTATGGTTTATTTATTAACTAGCTTAGAAGTAAAACTACTAGAAGATGAACTAAATAAAATAAAAAATGAATCAGCAATTGAAGATATAAATATAAGCCGTTATGATCTAGAAAGTGATAGTTTAAAAGATGTAATAGATGATGCACTTACTCTTTCTATGTTTTCAGATAAAAAGATGATTATATGTGATAATGCCTATTTATTTACTAGTAAGAAAAGTGATGATACTTCTTACTTAGAAGAGTATTTAGAAAATATAAATCCTAGTACAATACTTATATTCTTACTTAATGAAGAAAAACTAGATGAAAGAAAAAAAGTAACTAAACTTATAAAGAAAAATGGTATATATAAAGATTTATCTATTAAAGATATTCCTACTTATGTAAAAGAGTTATTTAAAGGATATAATATATCAGTAAGTGATATAAAACTATTTATAGATAGAGTAGGAACTGGTTTAGAAACGCTATCTAGTGAAGCTTCTAAAATAATGCTTTATAAAGATAGCACTAAAGATATAACTAAAGAAGATATTATTAATTTAACAAGTGAAAATATAGAATCAGATATCTTTACTTTAGTAGATTTAATAGTAAATAAAGATAAAGAAAATGCTATTATTTCTTATAATAAACTCCTTCTTCAAGGAGAAGATCCTATTGCTATAATAAGTACACTTGCTAATAAAATAAGAAGTATTTATCAAACTAAAGAACTTTATAACTTAGGATATAAAGAAAATGATATAGCAGTAGAACTTGGTGTTAAACCAGGATATTTATATTATATGAAAGATACTTTAAGAAAATATGATAGTAAGACATTACTATCTATATTAGAAAAACTTATAGACTTAGATTATAATATAAAAATAAGTAATAGAGAAAAAGAAAATGCTTTTGAATTATTTATATTAGAATTATAAAAAATAGTTAACAATGTTAACTATTTTTATTTATATTCTTAAGTTTATTATAGATATCTACAAGCTGTTTTTCATAACTAGATGTAGTTTTATATTTATAGTATTCTTTTCCTATTAAGTTATCTGGTAAGTACTGCTGAACTACATAACTATTAGGATAATCATGAGGATATTTATATAAAGGACTATTAGTAGTAATATTCTTAGGAACTCTTCCTATATTACCATTTCTTACATCTTCTAAAGCAGCACTTATACTTAAATAACCACTATTAGATTTAGGTGATAAAGCCATCTCTATAATAACTGTTCCTATAGGAATAATAGCTTCTGGAAGTCCTAAACGCTCACAAGCATTTATCATAGCATCTACTTTAGGACCAATAGATGGATTAGCAAGTCCTATATCTTCATAAGCTATTACGGATAATCTTCTAAATAATATATCAAGTTCTTCTGCTTCAATAAGTCTTGCAGCATAATGAAGAGCAGCATTTACATCTGATCCTCTTATACTTTTTTGAAGAGCACTTATTGTATCATAATAACCATCATCGTTTTTATCAAGAGCTAGTACTGGTTTACCAGATATATTAGATATTACATCCGTAGTAATTGTATAATCCTTAGAACTATAGTATCCGACTTCTAAAAGGTTATATGCTGTTCTAAGATCTCCTCCTGATAGTTTAGCAATTAATTCAATACTTTTATTATCTATCTTTATTTTAGGAAGATATTCTGATTTTGTAGCTTTTCTAATAGCTTTCTTTATATCATCAGTAGTAAGTTCTTTTAGTTCATAAATCTGACATCTAGATCTAATAGCCGGATTAATAGAGTGATATGGGTTTGATGAAGTAAGTCCTACTAAAGTAATAAGTCCTGACTCTAAATATGGAAGAAGTAAATCTTGTTTATCTTTATTTAAACGATGTATTTCATCCATTACTACTACCATACCTTTATACATTTTAGCTTCTTCTACTACTATGTCAAAGTCTTTTTTAGAATTTATTACAGCGTTTAAAGTTCGATATTTTAAACCTAGTTCATTTACTATAGCAAGAGCAATAGTAGTTTTACCTATACCAGGTCTTCCGTATAAAATCATTGAGAATAACTTTTTATTTTTAAGTAGATTACTAAGTACTTTATCTTTACCTAGTAAGTGAGACTGTCCTATTACTTCTTTAGTAGTAAGAGGTCTTAACTTTACAGCAAGTGGTTCTCCCATATTAACACCTTCCTTGTTATATTTTAACATATTTAGCCTTTTTTTAAAACAGTTTTCACTTTACATATAAGGTAAAACCTATTATTGACTTGATATATATATAATGTTAAAATGATTGTAGGATAGGAGTGTTATAAATGGCTACTACAAAAAAGAAAAAAGCTAGTACAAAGACTACCTCTAAAAGAGCAGTAACTAAAAAATGTTGTTATGATTCTTCAAAATTAGTATTTATGGGAATGGCTACATTTGTTATTATTGTAATATGTTTTTTATTTATTGAGATGTTTCATTAATAGTACTTTTAAAAGGGAGTTTTATCTCTTTTTTTGTTTGGTTAACTATTTTTGTGATATACTTAATATGGTGATAATATGAAAGATATAGATGAAATACTAGAAGATTTTTCTATTTATATTACCATTGATAATAAATATAGTGTTAATACTAAAGATTCTTATTTAGAAGATTTAAATAAGTGTTTTAACTATTTAAAAAAAGATATTACTAAAATAGATGATGATGATATTTATAGATATATAAAATATTTAAATAGTGATGGTTTAAATAATAAAACTATAGCAAGAAACATATCATCACTTAGAACTTTTTTTAAATATATGTTAATAACTGGTAAAATGAGTATTAATCCTATGGATAAAATAGAACTACCAAAAATAACTAAGAGTATTCCAAATGTACTTACAGTAGAAGAAGTAGATACTTTACTTGATATAAAAGTAGAAGACGCTTTTTCAGCAAGAACTAAAGCAATGCTAGAGCTTATGTACGGATCAGGACTTCGTGTAAGTGAACTAGTTAACTTAAATGTTAATGATGTTGATTTAGAAGAAGACTTAGTTAGAACCTTAGGAAAAGGTTCTAAAGAAAGAATAGTTCCAATAGGAGATTTTGCTCATGATGCTATTAGTATTTATTTAGATGAGTATAGAGACTCTATGCTTAAAAATAATATGTGTGATAAGTTATTCTTAAATAATCACGGTGAAGGTATGACAAGACAAGGATTCTTTAAAATACTAAATAAAGTAGCAAGTGAAAAAGGAATAAAAAAGAAAATATCACCACATATGCTAAGACACTCTTTTGCATCACATCTTTTAGATAACGGTGCAGATTTAAAAAGCATTCAAGAAATGCTAGGACATGCTAATTTATCTACTACAGGTATATATACCCATGTAGCGAATAGTAAACTTAGAAAAAATTATGATGAGGCACATCCTCATAGTTAGGAGATAATTATGTTTGGTTTTAAGAAAAAGAAATTTAATAAGTTTAAAAGAATATTTTTAATAGTACTTGATAGCGTAGGAGCAGGTGCTGCTCCAGATAGTGAAAAGTTTGGAGATGTTGGAGTAAATACTTTAAAACACGTTATAGAAGGTAACGATTATAAGTATGAAAACCTAGAAAAGTTAGGACTATTTAATATCGTAAATGATACTGATAATAAGGTAGCTGGTTACTATACAAGAGCACACGAAGTATCAAATGGTAAAGATACTTTAACAGGGCATCTAGAAATGATGGGTATAGTTACAACTATTCCATTTAAAACATTTACTGAAACTGGATTTCCAGATGAACTAATTAAAGAGTTAGAAGAAGCTAGTGGTAGAAAAGTAATAGGTAATAAAAATGCATCTGGTACTGAAATAATTAAAGAATTAGGAGAAGAACATATGAAAACAGGAAGTATTATTGTTTATACTTCAGCAGACTCTGTTCTTCAAATAGCTGCACATGAAAACGTAGTACCACTAGATGAATTATATAAGATATGTGAAATAGCAAGAAAACTTACTTTAAGAGATGAATATAAAGTAGGAAGAGTTATAGCAAGACCTTTTATAGGAGAACCTGGTAACTTTACTAGAACTGGGAATAGAAAAGATTATGCTTTAGATCCAGCGGGTAAAACAGTACTAGATAACTTAAAAGATAAAGGATTTGATGTAATAGGTATTGGTAAGATAGCAGATATCTTTAATAACTGCGGTATTACTAAAACAACCCATACTGGAGATAATACTGAAGGAACTAATCTTATAATAAGTACTTTAAAAGATGATTTTACAGGACTATGTTTTGCAAATCTAAATGACTTTGATAGTAAGTATGGTCATAGAAGAGATGTTAAAGGATATGGTAAAGCACTTGATGATTTTGATAAAGCTTTACCACAAATACTAGAAGGTTTAAAAGATGATGATTTACTTATGATTACAGCAGATCATGGTAATGATCCTACTTATACAGGAACAGATCATACTAGAGAATATACACCAGTATTTGTATATAATAAAAACTTTAAGAAACCACAAAGATTAGAACTTCTCAGTACATTTTCTGATTTAGGTGCGACAATAGCAGATAACTTTAATGTAAAAGCACCTAATGGAAAGAGTTTTATTAATAAATTAAAATAGAATTATGAAAATAATTCTTTTTTTATTTTATAAAGTGTGCTAATATATATACTCAAGTGAGATACTTATGCTTAGGGGG
>JAEEGL016316629.1_pt1 | contig 10120 bp, 7 predicted proteins | sample 9134231 | NCBI WGS metagenome assembly JAEEGL01 (sample SAMN16246548, study PRJNA631951) | gut metagenome | biome: gut microbiome; feature: rumen; material: fiber-attached | host: Bos | place: Iran: Karaj | collected 2018-10 | reverse complement strand
CGGGGAAGACATCGAACGCGTCCTTTCCTTCGCCGGGGCCGACACGGTCGCCTTCTGCATGGGCGAGGCGGGACGGGAATCCCGGCTGGAATGCCTCCGGAAGGGTTCTCCTTTCTCCTACACCGCCCTGACTGCGGAAGAAGCGACAGCCCCGGGCCAGTGGACCCTGGAGGAGATGGCAAAGAAAATCTACGGGGGAACATCCCTTCCCCTCCGTCCCGAAGCGCCTGTCGCGATGCCCTCGTCAAAGAGTTTCGCGCAGCGGGCAATCATCGCGGCGGCCCTCGCTGAAGGTACTTCGCGCCTCTCGGGGTATACCCCCTGCGGGGACAATGAATCGGCGATCGCGGTCGCCAGGGCCATCGGGGCCACGGTCCGCCGGGAGGACCGGGACCTTGTCGTTGACGGCATCGCGGCGGAACCGGGCAGCATCAGTCTCGGCACCCTGCATACCGGCGAGTCCGGTTTCCTGACCCGGATGATGATCCCGATCCTTTCCGTAATCGATTCCTCCGAGGTTTTCGTGACCGGGGAGAAAACCCTGCTCAACCGCCCCCTCGCCGGGGCCCACGATATCATGGCCTCTTTCGGTGTGCGCCTGAGGCCCGGAAACGCGACGGCGATGAACCGGAAGACGGATTGCTGCGTCCCGCTGACGGTCTGCGGCCCCCTCGTCCCCGGCAAGGCCGACCTGGACGGAAAGGACGGATCCCAGCTGATTTCCGGTCTTCTCTCCGCCCTGCCGCTCTGCCAGGACCGCTCCACCGTATATGTCCACCAGCCCCGGAGCATCCCCTATATGTTCATCACGGTCGACGTACTGCAGCATTTCGGAATCCGGATCGGAAGCGAGATGGAAGGGGGCGAAGAGTTCATGGAGACCCGCGACTGGGGCCTCTGCGACGCCGTGAGTTTCAAGATCAAGGGCGGCCAGCGCTACAAGGCGGCCGATTTCCGGATCGAAGGGGACTGGAGCAGCGCCGCGAATTTCCTCGTGGCCGGCGCCGTTTTCGGCGAGGTCTGGGTCGAGGACCTGGACACGGCGTCCCTCCAGGCGGACCTCTCCATCCTGGACATCCTCCGCGATGCGGGGGCGTCCATCTCCCAGCTCGGGGAAGGGGATACCGCCGGCGCGCTCCACGTCCAGAAGGCCCCGCTCAGGGCTTTCGAAACCGATTTGAACAATTGTCCGGACCTCTTCCCGATCGTGGCTGTGCTGGCCGCCTTCTGCGAAGGGACCAGCCGGATCCTCGGAGCCGGGAGACTGGCCCATAAAGAGACCGACCGGGCGGCTGCGATCGTCGGCATGCTGACGCGGATGGGCGTCCGCGCCCGGGTCGAGGAAGATTTGATGACGATCGAAGGCCTTTCCCTGAGCCGCCGCCTTCTGACCGGGAGGCTCCTGCACGGCGGAGAGTATACCTCGAGCCGGGACCACCGGATGGTGATGGCCCTGAAAGTGGCCTCCCTCGGAGCGGACAGTCCGGTCGTGATCGACGACACCGCCTGCGTGGAGAAATCCTACCCGGGCTTCATGGAAGATTGGAAACTATTGGATAAGAGATGAATACGTTCGGAAGAATTTTCAGGGTCAGCATTTTCGGCGAGTCGCACGGACCGGCTATCGGAGTCGTGATCGACGGCGTGGAACCCGGCCTGCCCCTCTCGGAAGAGGACTTCATGGCGGATATCCGCCGGCGGAAGAGCGGGACCCCCGGGACGACGCCCCGCATCGAGGAGGACCGCCCCGAAATCGTCAGCGGCGTTTTCGAGGGCCATACGACAGGTGCTCCCCTGACCGTCTTGTTCCGGAACGGAAATACCCGCTCCGGGGATTATGAATTGCTGCGGGATGTGCCGCGTCCGGGCCATGCCGACCTCGTCGCATCGATCAAGACCGGCGGGTTCAACGATCCCCGCGGCGGGGGCCATTTCTCCGGCCGCATGACCCTGCCTGTCGTCGCGGCGGGGGTTGTCGCCAAGAAGGTCCTCTCGGAAACGGTCCGGATGGAAACGGAGGGCCATGTGGCCTTCTCCGCGAAGGCCCGGATCGTCGAGCTCGGCGGCGTTACCCGGGAAGAGGCGCTGGGCCGCTCCGGAAAAGAAGTTCCGGATTTCGAACTCTGGGCCCCTGAAATCGAAGCCGCTGCGGCGGAGGGAGATTCCCTCGGTGCCGTCGTGGAGTGCGTCGTGGACGGTCTTCCGGCCGCCCTCGGGGAGCCGTTCTGGGACAGCGCGGAGTCGCTCCTCGCCCATGCCGTTTTCGCCATTCCGGGTGTCCGCGGGGTTGAATTCGGGGACGGATTCGCCGCTTCCCGGATGCGGGGCAGCGAGCACAACGACCGCTTTGTCGCGACCGGCCACGGGATCGTCGCCCCGGAAACCAACCACGCGGGCGGAATCAACGGCGGGCTTACCAACGGCAATCCGATCGTCTTCCGCGTCGCTTTCAAGCCGACTTCCAGCATCCGGAAGCCGCAGAAAACCATTAACATGACCGAAGGGGAAATGACCGAACTGGTCGTCCCCGGTCGCCACGACACCTGTTTCGCCCTGCGGACCCCGGTCATCGTCGAGGCCGCCGCGGCCATCGTTCTCGCAGATTTGATAGACATCGCATAAATTATGAAAAAAATCCTCATTCTTTTCGCGCTTACGGCGGTCCTGATGCCGCTCCATGCCCAGAAAATCACCCGCGCCGACAAGGAGCGGGCCGAGGGCCTCGTCCGGCAGATGACCCTTGAAGAGAAAGTCAACTTCATTGCCGGCGCCGTCGACGGTTTCCATACCTATGCCATCGACCGGCTCGGCATCCCCTCCGTCCGGATGTGCGACGGCCCCCAGGGGGTCAGGAACAATACGAAGAGCACCCTCTTCCCGTGCGGCGTCGCCGCCGCGGCGTCCTGGAACCGGGATGCCGTCAGGGCCATGGGCCGGGGCATCGCCATGGACGCGAAGGCCCGCGGGGTCGGAATCATGCTCGGCCCGGGCGTGAACATCTACCGCAGCGCCGTCAACGGCCGTAATTTCGAGTATTTCGGCGAGGATCCCTACCTCGCTTCCGAGACCGCTTCCCAATATATCCAGGGCATGCAGGGCGAGGGCGTCATGGCGACCATCAAGCACTTTGCCCTGAACAATTCTGAATACGGGCGGCACTGGACCAGTTCCGTCGTCGACGAGCGGACCATGAACGAGATCTACTTCCCGACCTTCCGCAAGGCTGTCGAGGAGGCCCGCGTCGGTGCCGTCATGACCAGCTACAACATGGTCAACGGCATGCACGCCCCGGAAAATCCCTGGCTGATCCGGGAGACCCTCCGCGGCAGATGGGGATTCGAAGGGCTGGTCATGTCCGACTGGACCTCGACCTATTCCACCCTCGGCTGCATCAAGGGCGGACTCGACCTCGAAATGCCGAGGAACTATGTCTACCGCTATGATATCATCAAGGAAATGATTGACAACGGGGTGATTGCGGAAAGCGAGATCGACGAGAAGGTCCAGCATATCCTCCAGGCCTTCATCGCCTTCGGCTTCCTCGACCGGCCTCTCCAGGACACGACGGTTCCGGAGGACAACGAAGCCTCCCGCCAGGCCGCGTATGAACTTTCCCTCGAAGCGCCCGTCCTCCTTAAGAACAACGGAGCCCTTCCCCTTCCCGCCGGCCGCAAGAACCGGGTCCTCCTTATCGGGCCGATGGCCGACGTGATGCCCTGCGGGGGCGGCAGCGGCGAGGTCCATCCCTTCGAGAACCGCTCCATCACGATGAGACAGGGCTTCCAGGCCCTTGGCAAGAACCGTCCGTTCGACTGCGTGACCGAAGGATATGACACCCCGACGGCGATTTCCCTGATGGACAATGCCTACGCGGTCGTCGTTGCGGTCGGCTATGGAAAGAAGACCGAGAAAGAGAATTCCGACCGGACCTTCACCCTTCCGGAAGGCCAGGATGAACTGATCGAGCTGGCCCTCAAGCACAATTCCCGCGTCGTTGTCGTCGTCGTTTCCGGCGGCGAAGTGGACATGTCCCGCTGGCACGACCGCGTCTCGGCGATCCTCTACGCCTGGTATGACGGCCAGGACCTCGGAACCGCCGTCGCGAAGATCCTCTCCGGGGAGGTGAACCCTTCCGGCCGCCTTCCGATGACCTTCTGGGGCACGCAGGAGAAGAATCCGGCCTTCAACTACTACCAGCCGACGATGACCGCCCTGAAGAATACCACTTCCGAGCGTCACAAGGAACGCTTCTCCCGCTATGAGTATGCCGAGTACCGGGAGGGAATCTTCCTCGGATACCGCGGCATCGACCATTTCGGCGTCAAGCCGCTCTATGCCTTCGGCCATGGTCTCTCCTATACGAGATTCGACCATAACGGCCTGACCGCCAAGCCGGAAGGCGAGGGCGTCAAGGTCGAGGTCATCGTCCGGAACATCGGCGAGGTTGCCGGTTCCGATGTCGTCCAGGTCTATGTCTCCCCGATCAATCCGGAGGTCATCCGTCCGGTCCGCGAGCTCAAGGGCTACCAGAAGATCGACTTGGAGAAAGGCATTGCCAAGACGGCGAGGATTCTCCTCCCGAAGTCCGCATTCATGTACTATGATGTAGAGAGCCACGAATGGAAACACCAGCACGGCCGCTACAAAGTCCAGATCGGAGCGTCCGCCGATAAGATTCTCTGCGAGACGGAAGTCATCTTGTAGGAACTTTTTGCTATCTTTGCGCTCCTAACGGTCAAGGGTAAGATGAACAGGGAAGAAGAAGACAGGATCATCCGGGAAGCGACCACCTCCGAATACAAGGAGGGGTTCGTGACCGATGTGGAGCAGGAATATGTTCCCAAGGGTCTGAACGAAGAGATCATCCGGACGATTTCCGCCCGGAAACAGGAGCCGGAATGGCTGCTGGAGTTCCGTCTCGACGCTTTCCGGAAGTGGCGGAAGATGGAAATGCCCTCCTGGGCCCATCTCGATCTCCCGCCCATCGATTTCCAGGACATCATCTACTATGCCGCTCCGAAGAAGGATGCGGACCGGCCGAAGGAGATTGACCCAAAACTGGCCGAGACCTTCGAAAAGCTCGGAATTCCCTTGAATGAACGCGAGGTCCTCGCCGGGGTCGTCGCCGTCGACGCCGTTTTCGACTCGGTTTCCGTTACGACGACTTTCCGGAAAACCCTCGCCGAAAAGGGGATTATCTTCTGTTCCTTCTCGGAGGCCGTCCGGGAGCATCCGGACCTCGTCCGGAAGTACCTCGCTACGGTCGTCCCCGTCGGGGACAATTATTTCGCGGCCCTGAATTCCGCCGTTTTCAGCGACGGCTCCTTCTGCTACATCCCGAAAGGGGTGCGCTGTCCGATGGAACTGTCGAGTTATTTCCGGATCAACGCCCGGGGAACCGGCCAGTTCGAGCGGACGCTCATCGTCGCGGACGAAGGCTCCTACGTCAGCTATATGGAAGGCTGCACCGCCCCGATGCGGGACGAGCAGCAGCTCCATGCCGCCGTTGTGGAGATTATCGTCGAGAAGGACGCCGACGTCAAGTACTCGACCGTACAGAACTGGTATCCGGGTGATTCCGAAGGGAAGGGCGGTATTCTCAACCTGGTCACGAAGCGCGGTCTCTGCCGCGGAGAAGGCAGCCACCTCAGCTGGACCCAGGTCGAGACCGGATCCGCCATCACCTGGAAATACCCCTCGACGGTCCTGCTCGGGGACCATTCCTCCTCGGAATTCTTCTCCGTCGCCGTGACGAACAATTTCCAGCAGGCCGACACCGGCACGAAGATGGTCCATATCGGGCGCGACACCCGGAGCCGGATCGTGTCCAAGGGCATCTCGGCCGGCCGGAGCCAGAACAGCTACCGGGGGCTCGTGCGGATCAACAAAGGGGCGCAGAACGCCCGGAACCACTCCCAGTGCGACAGCCTCCTGATCGGTTCCGCCTGCGGGGCCCATACGTTCCCGGTCATCCGGAGCGCAAACCCTTCCGCGGTCGTCGAACATGAGGCGACCACCTCGAAGATCAGCGAAGACCAGCTCTTCTACTGCAACCAACGGGGTATCGGTCCCGAGGATGCAGTCGGGCTGATCGTCAACGGGTATGCCCGGGAAGTGCTCTCGCGCCTTCCGATGGAATTCGCCGTCGAAGCGCAGAAATTGCTGCAGGTTTCACTTGAAGGATCGGTCGGATGATGGACTGGATGGATACCATACTCTTTACCCTTGCCGGAAGGCCGGTGCTCGCGATCGATCTCGTGACGTCGGTCCTCGGCCTCGTCTGCGTTTTCCTCGCGGGACGCAACTCGAAATACAATTTCTGGGTCGGATACTTCTATACCGCCGCCCTTTTCCTGATGTTCTGGACCAAGAACCTCTATGCGAGCCTCCTGCTCCAGCCGGTCTCCCTGGCGATCAACATCCTGGGGCACTACCGCTGGACCCATCCGCGGGAAAATGAGCAGAGCTCGGAAAAGGCCGGCGACCTGAAGGTTTCGATGCTCAGCTGGCCGGAACGGGGCCTCGCCGCCCTGTCGGTGCTGATTGTTGCCTTCGCCTGGGGCGCCCTTCTCGACCGTCTGTTCCCCGCCGATCCGCATCCCTATCTCGACTCCTGCGTGACCGTGCTGATCCTCCTGGCCCAACTCCTGTCGGCGATGAAGAAATGGGACTGCTGGGTCGCATGGCTGCTCGTCAACATCACCCAGATCATCCTCCACATCAGCGTCGGCAACGTGTTCATGCCGGTCGTCTGCGGCCTGTACCTCGTCAACGGGATCTGGTCGATCATTACCTGGATGAAACTATACCGAAGAAAAGCATAAGCATATGGCAGATATATTACTGGACATCCGCAACCTCCACGCCCGGGTCGAAGGGAAAGAGATTCTCAAGGGGATCGACCTGATGATCCGGCGGGGCGAGATCCACGCCGTGATGGGCCCGAACGGGGCCGGAAAAAGTACCCTCGGGGCGGTCCTGACCGGGAAACCGGGTTATGAAGTCACCGAAGGAAGCGTTTCTTTCGCGGGGCGGGACCTTCTTGCGATGGCTCCCGAGGAGCGCAGTTGGGCGGGTCTGTTCCTTTCTTTCCAATATCCGGTCGAGATCCCCGGTGTCGGGATTACGAATTTCCTGAAAACGGCTCTCAACGCCCGGCGCAAGGCGCAGGGACTGGAGCCGCTGAAGGCCCCGGAATTCCTGAAGCTGATGAAGGAAAAGATGGCCCTCGTGCAGATGAAACCGGAGTTTTCGAAGCGGGAAGTCAACGTCGGGTTCTCCGGCGGCGAGAAAAAGCGCAACGAGATCTTCCAGATGGCGATGCTCTCTCCGGTCCTGTCGATCCTCGACGAGACGGACAGCGGCCTCGATGTCGACGCCCTGAAAATCGTCGCGGACGGGGTCAATACCCTGCATACGCCCGAAACGTCCGCGATCATCATCACCCATTACCGGAAGCTCCTCGACTATGTGCGGCCGGATGTCGTCCATGTCCTGAAGGCCGGCCGGATCGTCCGGACGGGCGGGGCGGACCTCGCCGATGAAATCGAACGGGATGGATTTGACAAGTTCTGAGATGGGTCACGGTCGGTACATAGCGCCCGCTTTCGGCGGCGGAGTCCATATGGTCGGGGCGGGAGAGCGCCTGGTCCTTGATTTCGTGATCCTTCCGGGGCAGTCGCAGGACCTCAGGGTCGAGGTGGACCTGGTCGGGGAAGGAGCGGAAGTTACCCTGCGGGGGCTTTGGCTCTGCCCTGCCGACGAGCGGGTTTCCGTGACGGTGACGGTCCATCACCGGGTCCCCGGCTGCCGTTCCTCCCAGCTTTTCAAGGGAATTGTCGGCGGTACGGCGTCGGTCCGTTTTGACGGGACGATCATCGTCGCTCCGGACGCCCAGCAGACGGAGGCCTACCAGGAGAACCACAATCTCCTTCTCTCGGAAACGGCTCTGGTCGAGACTTCTCCGCAGCTGGAGATCTATGCCGACGATGTCAAGTGTTCCCACGGGGCGACCGTCGGCCGTCTCAACGAAGACGAGCTGTTCTATATGCGCTCCCGGGGGATTCCCGAGGCGGATGCCCGCATCCTGCAGATGATTTCTTTCCTCTCTCCGGTCACTGCGAATCTTTCCGAAACGCAGAAGGCGGATATCGAATCCGCCCTCAGTTCCATGCTGTAGCCTGATTTACAGGATCTCCAGGGTGTAGTCCCACTTGTTGAAATACAGGTTCCCTTTCCGCCATTCGACCTCGCCCCGCTGGAAGTCGACCGTCTCGCTGCGCGGGTAGACCTTCCGCGGATAGAGGAACTGTCCGTAGTCGCTGTTGACGATCATCCGGTACGGATCGATACCCCCGAAATAGAAGTATTCCGCTTCGGGAAGGTCCAGGACCGTTTCGCCGGAAGGGGCCCAGATCCCCATGAGGGGGCTCTTTCTCGCGGCGTAGGACGGGATGCCGAAGGACTGGTCGACCGGAATCCATCCGAGACCCTCGAAGTAGAGTTCGCCCCAGTCATGAAGGTTCCATCCGTGCGGATGCATCATGAACCCGCTCTGCCAGCGGGCAGGGATGCCCGCGTACCGGCAGAGGGTCAGCAGCAGGAGCGTGACCATCCCGCAGTCTCCGTGGCCGCTCTCCAGGACATAGGAGGGGATGTTCTCCACGGTTGAATACTCCCGGGCGGAGGCCCAGGGGAAGTTGTCGTTGACGTAGGTGAAATAGCGCCTCGCAATGAGGAGCGGGTTCTCGAGACCGCCCTTCAGGGAGTCGGCGAGGGCCTTGATCTCCGGAGTGAAGATGATATGGGCCTCGCGCTCCGACGTATACTCCTTATAGAGCTTGCTTTCCGTATCATAGGGCTTTACGTTCCCCGGAGCCGCCGGATGCCACTCGCCGGAAACCGTGTACTCGAATTCTTCCGAGAAGACGGTCGGCTGCCCGGCGACGGCGGTCTTTTCCATATAGACCGTGCTGTGGGCGTCCCATTCCCGGGAAGGGATGTACTCCGGCTCGCTGGTCGAGAGGAGCTTCACATCCTTCTGCCGGGAGGCGTCGCTCCGGGGGAAGGGCAGCCAGCAACGGATCTTTTCCCCGGCGGGAACGGCATCCGCCTCGACCGCAAGGGTATAGCGGACATGGAAATGCCTCGGCTGGGCGAGATAGGGGTTCTCCGCGCCCTCGAGGAGCTGCCTCTTTACGTCGGATACGATCTGCGGGATGACTTCGGCGTCGTCGATGTCATGACCGGAGATGGAATTGCCGCTGAGGGTTTCCGTGGTCGCCTTGATCCGGGTGCAGGCGGTGTCGATCCGGAAAAGGTTCGGTCCCGCGTTCCGGAAATAGCGGCGCTCTCCGCCGATGTCCATGGATTCCAGTTTCCCGGAAGCGGTCCAGGCGTCGATTTGGGCGTCGGTCACGTCCGGAATGAACCGGGCGACATAGGTTTTCACGTCTTCCCGGGAGCGGCTGAAATCATAGGCGATGCGCTCCCGGAGGTCCTTCTCCCAGGCTTTTTCCGCCCGGCGGGCCGCGATCTTATCCACGGCGAACCAGGCTACGATGGCCGCGCAGAGGACCCAGAAGATCCAGTCTGACTTTTTCATAGGCATCCTTTAAAGCAGTTCGATGCCGATGCCCGGACGGTTCGGCAGGGTCAGTTTTCCATCCACGACCTTGACTCCGTCGAACCGGTCGTTCGCGATCAGGAGGTTACCGTCAAGGTCAGCGAAATCGACGGCGGGAGAGAACTGGGCGGCGGCGGAGACGGCGCAGGAAGTCTCCGTCATGCAGCCGACCATGACCTTCATGCCGAGGCCGCGGGCGAACTCGAGCATCTTGTGCCCTTCCCGCATGCCGGTGCATTTCATCAGTTTGATGTTGATACCGGTGAAAGCGCCCTTGAGGTGCTGGATGTCGCGGAGGCGCTGGATCGACTCGTCGGCGAAGATCGGGAGAGGACTGTTCTCGGTCACCCAGGCGATATCGTCGAGCTGCTCCTTCGGCATGGGCTGCTCGACCATGACGATCCCGTGCTCTTTCAGCCAGTGGATCATCTCGAGGGCCTTGTTCTTGTCTTTCCAGCCCTGGTTGGCGTCGACTGCGATCGGCAGGTCGGTGAT
>JAEEGL016111016.1_pt1 | contig 10120 bp, 7 predicted proteins | sample 9134231 | NCBI WGS metagenome assembly JAEEGL01 (sample SAMN16246548, study PRJNA631951) | gut metagenome | biome: gut microbiome; feature: rumen; material: fiber-attached | host: Bos | place: Iran: Karaj | collected 2018-10 | reverse complement strand
TCAACCGCCTGCGTGTTGGCGTAGCTCGTCAGCTGGCTCTTTACCGTGATCCCCACGGCAACGTCCAGGTATCACTCATCGAGACCGAGAAGCTGCTCTCAACAATGGTTGCCCAGAAGCTGGAGAAAATGAAGAAGGAAGGCAAGTATTCCGGTAAGTTTGCTGCCATGCACCACTTCTTCGGTTACGAGGGACGCTGTGCTGCTCCTTCTAACTTCGATGCCGACTACTGCTATGCTCTCGGTACTTCAGCAGCCCAGTTGATTGCCAACGGCAAGACCGGTTATATGGCCGTTGTGAAGAACACCACAGCTCCTGCTGAGGAGTGGATCGCTGGTGGTGTGCCTCACACCATGATGATGAACATGGAGAAGCGTTCTGGTGAGATGAAGCCCGTTATCCGCAAGGCACTCGTAGAACTCGACGGCGCTCCATTCAAGTACTTCGCCGCTCATCGTGACGAGTGGGCTCGCAAGACTTCCTATATTTATCCTGGTCCTATCCAGTACTGGGGGCCGACAGAGGTTTGCGACCAGCCTACGAAGACACTTGCTCTTGAGCAGGCTAAATAAAATTAATGATTAATGATTAAGAATTATGATTACCGCTGTAAGCAGAAGGGGGGTTCCCTCTTTGAGTGCTTGCAGGGTAATCATAATTTTTTGATTATTCATTTATAATTATTAATCCTATGTCGAAAAAGCGCGTTGTACGTCGGAAGGGAATTGGTACGACCCACACTTACCATGGTCCCAGAGGCCGTCGTAAGCCGAATGTTATTGTGCGCTTATTACAGAAGGTTCCCTCTTGGGGATGGTGGATTGGTGGCGCGGCCATTGTGGCGGGCTACATATGGTTCTTCTACTATTTCTTCGTATCACCATTCGGATTCCGGTGGAGAGCACTTTATGGCGATGTGAGTTATCCTGAGGGCTATGAGATTCACGGAATAGACATCTCGCATCATCAGGGACGTATCGACTGGGATAAGCTGAAGGACGAGGGCATGATCAACAAATGTCCTATCCGTTTTATTATGATCAAGGCCACAGAGGGTGCCACACAGACCGACGAGAATTTCCGTGAGAATTTTTATCAGGCCCGCGAGAACGGCTTTACCCGTGGAGCCTATCATTTCTATAGCGTACATACATCGGCAGAACAACAGGCTTATAACTTCCTCAAAGTGGTGAAACTGGAGAACGGTGACTTGCCGCCGGTGCTCGATGTAGAGCATAAGCCCAAGAACCAGACCGATGCGGAGTTTAAGGCATCGGTGCTGCAATGGCTGGATATCGTGGAGAAGCACTATAAGGTGAAGCCGATCATCTATACCTATTTCAAGTTCAAGACCCGTTATCTGAGTGACTCCATCTTCAACGACTATCCTTATTGGATAGCGCACTATTACGTTGACTCACTAGAGTATAAGGGCAGCTGGAAGTTCTGGCAGCATACTGACGCTGGACGCCTGCCGGGTATCAAAGGCAACGTGGACTTCAATATTTACAACGGCTCCTACTATGACCTGCGGCAGATGACGATAGGATCGCAGGAGACGATAGGGGAGAAAGCCTACAGCCAGGATTAGGTGAGAACGATGCAGGCCCAGTTGTTGTCTTGCTTCTGACTCTCAAGATGAAGGCCGAGGGATGCGGCTTTTTCCTGAAGCAGAGGAATGTCTTCGGTGTAGAATCCGCTCAAGATCAGTTTTGCGCCATCGGCCATCTTCTTACGGAACATCGGCATATCGGCAAGTAGTATGTTCCTGTTGATGTTTGCAAGGACGATATCAAACGTCCCCTCCACATTATTTAATATATTAGCATCTCCAAGCAACGATGTGAATCTGTCATCAACGCGGTTGATTACTGCGTTGTGTCGGGCATTGTCCACACTCCATTCGTCAATGTCGTAACCGACCGCCTTACCGGCACCAAGTTTCAAGGCGCAGATCGACAATATGCCCGTTCCCGTGCCGCAGTCCAACACCGAGAACCTCCTGCTGGGGCCTGGCCCCGGTAGGAGGTCAAGGAGGGTGGCGCAAATCATGCGGGTGGTCTCGTGAGTGCCTGTGCCAAAAGCGAGACGGGCGTCTATCTCTATCGAGATGTCGTAGTTGCTTTCAGGCTGGTGACGGCCGTCGTGAATCACGAGCTTGTCGGCAACGACAATGGGTTCAAAGCCCTCCTGTTCCCATTGCTCGTTCCAGTCCTTGTCTTCTGCCTCGCATATATCATAACCAATGGTAATGCCCTCGAAGGGGAAGTCTGCGATGGCATCCTTCAGCGTCGCTTCATCGAAAAGCTCCTGCTGGACATATCCTGTCAGCCCCTCTTCCGCTTCTTCGAATGTCTCAAAACCCGCATCGCCGGCCATAGCTGCCAGCACGTCACGGGCATCATCATTCATAGGGACAATCCTGAATTTTACTTCGTAATACTTCATCTTGATGTTAAATTTTGGTGCAAAATTACAAAAAATAGGGAAAATCCTACCTCATATTAGGGTTTTTCCTTAATTTTGCACAAGAATTAATTATAATTTTGCATCGTGAATCATTAAATATATTAGAATATGAAGAAGTTTTTCCTGATCTCAATCCTGTTTGGTGTCCTGCCGCTCTCATTGGCGGCACAGACCGACGACCTCTACTTCGTGCCGAAGAAAAAGGCAAAGAAAGAAGTAAAGTCAACTGTCGAGAGAATTGTTCCTGAGCAGGAAACATACTATTCCGGCAGTAACCGTACTGTAGAGGAGTACAACCGTCTGGAAAGCAAATATGAGGTTTTGGATGGCGACTCCACGATGCGTGATGTCATAACGTTCAGCGCAGAGAAGGGTGTCTATCCGGACTCCCTGCAGTTGGACTCCCTGAACTCGGAAGACTTCGAGCTCACCAAGAAGCTGCAGCGCTTCGACGATTACAACATTGCCGACAATGCCGCCTTCTGGGCAGGCTACGAGAGAGGCCGCTATGACTGGATGTGGCACTCACCCTGGTATTATCGCACATACGGCTGGTACGGCGGCTGGTACGATCCCTGGTACTATGGCCGGTATTTTGGTGCCGGATGGTATCGCTGGTACGATTCCTGGTATGATCCCTGGTATTACGACTGGTATTCTCCCTGGTATTACAGCTGGTATTATCCGTACAGCTATGGCTACTATGGCTATGCAGGCTATTACGGCTGGTATTATCCCACCTACTATTACGGTGGTGGAGGCGGCAGACATCACTATGCTAGCAACGGTGTTGCCGGTACACAGCATCACGGACGTATCCACTTCAATGGTCCTCGCGGCATTTCCAACGGCCGTACTACCACTCATAGCTCCGGCACATTCGGCGGTTCAAGCATAGCGCGCGCATCGTCTGACCGTTCACGTTTCGGAACAAGTGGCACACGCAACAGCAACCTCGATGCCCGTAACGCTTCCGGCTCTACCCGTAGGGTGACTAACTCGAATGGTACCTTTGGAGGTGCCCGTCGCAGCAGCTCATATTCGAATAGTGGTTCCTTCGGCAACAGTTCACGCAGCAGCGGCAGTTACTCAAGTAGTGCTTCCCGCAGTTCTTCCAGCAGTGGCGGCTCCTTCGGCGGCAGTCGCGGTGGTGGAGGAAGCATCGGCGGCAGCCGTAGTGGAGGCGGTGGCGGAGGTGGCTCTTTCGGTGGCCGACGCAGGTGAGAATAAAATTGAGAATTTAGAATTGAGAATTGAAAATTATGAAGAAGATATTTGTTTCAGTTATGATCCTGGCAGCGGCTTTGCCCGCCATTGCCCAGGAGACCTATGAGAACGCGAAGCTCGCAGCAGAGGATCTCAACGGTACAGCCCGCTATGTGGGTATGGGCGGAGCGATGGATGCCCTCGGTGCCGATATCTCAACCATTGGCAGCAACCCAGCTGGTATAGGTATGTTCAGAAGGTCGAATGTCAGCTTTTCGTTTGGTGCCATCACTCAAGGAGATGCAGCCGACTTTGCTGGCTCCAAGAAGACGCGCATGAGTTTCGACCAGGTAGGTCTGGTGTTTGCCTGTCCTTCTGGCGAACATTCATACGTCAACTTCGGCTTCAACTACCATAAGAGTCGTAACTTCGGTTTCCTCCTCTCTGCGGCTGACCGTCTGTACAATGCGTCACAGAACAAGCTCACCTTTGCCAAGGCGAAGAACGGTCTGCTCTATGACGGTACCGATAAATACGGTGTCCCGAATGTTGATGCGCCTTTTGCTTCGTGCAACCAGCTTGACGACATGTACACCCTTAACCGGCTCTTTGATACCGACGATAATGTCTGGTATTATGATAATGCCTCGGATTACACCATGAACCGTAATCACAAGGGTTATATCGGTGAGTACGACTTCAACCTGAGTGGCAACGCCAACGACCGTTTCTATTGGGGAATCACCATCGGTATTCATGGTGTCCACTACCAGCATTACGGAGAGTATGAGGAGAATCTGTATGACATTGACGAGGGCGTCAACTACGCTAAGGCACGTGTTAGTGACGACCGTAGTATCACGGGTCATGGCTTCGACCTCAAGGCTGGTGTCATCATCCGTCCTATCGAGGAGTCTGCCTTCCGTTTCGGTCTCTCAGTAGCGACGCCTACCTTCTACGACCTCAAAACAGAGAACACTACTTCTATTCTGTTTACCGGTGATGACTCCAGCGTAGGTATCAATACTGAGAAGCTCGAATTCAAACTTTACACCCCTTGGAAGTTCGGCTTGAGTCTTGGTCACACCATCGGTCAGAACCTTGCCCTCGGTGCCGGCTTCGAGTATGCCGACTACGGTGCGCTCGACACCCGTTATGGCACCGGCTCCTACTACGACTGGTACACAGACACCTATCGTGAGGATAGCGAGAGTGACAAGGAGATGAACCGTCATACCGAACAGACGCTCAAGGGCGTATGTACCTTCAAGGCAGGCGCAGAGTTCAAGCCCATGCCGGAGCTGGCCGTTCGTCTGGGTTACAACTATGTCGCTCCGATGTATCAGGAATACGGTTTCAAGGACGGCACCCTGCAATGTGAAGGCTCCTATTTCAGCTCTGCTACTGACTATACCAACTGGAAGGCCACCAATCGTCTGACCTGTGGTGTCGGCTATCAGGTAGGCGACCTGAACTTCGCTTTTGCCTACCAGTATTCCAATCAGAAAGGTGAGTTCTCACCCTTCATGAACTATTTCGACGATGATCTTGAAGAGTTTGACAACATCTGCGATCCAGTATCAGTCAGCAACAAGCGTCATCAGCTGCTCTTCACAATAGGCTATACATTCTGACCTAAACGGTCATCTCGCCCCTTATGCTCTGTTGCATAAGCGTGCGAACGATATCAGGAGAGTCTGGGTAATGAGACTGAAGGAACATCAGTTTGGTTACTGCAGACTCTACTGTCATATCACGTCCGCTGATCACGCCCGCCTCCTGCAGATGATAGCCGCAGTCGTAGCGCGACATTTCAACAGCCCCCTGCAGACATTGGCTGATGTTCACGATTACCTTTCCTCTCTGCGAACCCTCTTTGAGTGCATTCAGCAGCCAGGGCGACTGGGGCGCGTTGCCGGAGCCGAAGGTCCGCATGACGATGGCCTTCAGGTTGGGCGTATGGATGATATGTCGGATAAGGTCTTCGCGGATGCCCGGGAAGAGTGAGAAGATGATCACGTTGTTGTCGAGACGGAAATGAGGGGTCATCGGCTTTGAAAAGTCGGGCTTCAGGATGCGCTCGTGGTGATAGGTGATGTTCACGCCTGCATCGACGAGGTGAGGATAGTTGAACGACTCGAAGGCATTGAATTCTTCAGCGCTCTGTTTCGTCGTACGGTTGCCGCGCAGCAGATGGCTGTTGAAGTAGATGCCGACCTCAGGCACGAGGGCGCGCCCCTCGTCATCGCAGGCTGCCGCTATCTCGATTGACGAGATGAGATTCTCCTTTCCGTCCGTGCGCAACTGTCCGATGGGCAACTGCGAACCTGTGAAGATCACAGGCTTGGTGAGATTCTCCAGCATGTAGGAGAGGGCAGAGGCGGTATAGGCCATCGTGTCCGTTCCGTGAAGCACCACAAAACCGTCGTACTGGTCATAGTGGTCAGCGATGCAATGCGAGATGTCGGTCCACCGTGCCGGCGACATGTCGCTGGAGTCGATGGGCGGCGCGAACTGGAATGTCTCGATGCGCGTGTCAAACTGTGCCAGCTCAGGCACATTGTTCAGCAAGTGCTCAAAATCAAAGGGTTCCAAAGCGCCTGTCTGGGAATTGCGGTTCATTCCGATGGTACCGCCGGTATAGATAAGTAGTATCCTGCGTTGCATACAGATAACGTTTACGTGAATATTTTGCTGCAAAGATAGTGATTTTATGCGATATTTATGTTATCTTTGCACAAAATTTAATGAACTTCTAAAACAAATAACAAAATTATGAAGCAATTCAATGACGATAACTTCGTTCTCGAGACCCAGGTGGCTCAGGACTTGTATCACAATCATGCGGCTAAGATGCCCATCATCGACTATCACTGTCACCTTATTCCCGAGATGGTAGCCAACGACCATCGTTTCAAGAGCATTACCGAGCTCTGGCTTGGCGGCGACCACTACAAGTGGCGTGCTATGCGCACCAACGGTGTCGACGAGAAGTACTGCACCGGTAAGGACACCTCCGACTGGGAGAAGTTTGAGAAGTGGGCAGAGACGGTGCCTTATACCTTCCGCAATCCTCTGTATCACTGGACGCACCTTGAGCTGAAGACCGCTTTCGGCATCGAGAAGCAGCTCTCTCCGAAGACTGCCCGTGAGATTTTCGACGAGTGTAACGAGAAGTTGAAGAGCCCCGAGTTCTCTGCACGTGGTCTGATGAAACATTATAATGTGGAGTGCGTTTGTACCACCGACGATCCTGTTGACGACCTTCACAACCACATCGAGTATGCTAAGCACAAGGCTGCCGATGATCCCATCATGATTCCTGCATGGCGTCCTGACAAGGCGATGAACATCGAGAAGCCGGAGTTCTCTGCGTATGTTGAGCAGCTCTCAAACGTCAGCGGTGTCAGCATCGTGAAGTTTGCCGATATGGTGGATGCTCTCCAGAAGCGTCACGACTTTTTCCAGGAGCAGGGTTGTAAGCTCTCCGACCACGGTATCGAGGAGTTCTACGATGAGGACTACACCGATTCTCAGATTGAGACCATCTTCGAGAAGGCCATGCGCGGACAGCAGCTCTCCAATATGGAGATCCGTCAGTACAAGAACTGTTTCCTCACCGTTATGGCTGAGATGGATGCCGATGCCGACTGGACCCAGCAGTTCCACTATGGTGCCATCCGCGACAACAATACGAAGATGTACAACCAGCTCGGCCCCGACACCGGTTTCGACTCCATCGGTGAGTTCAATACTGCCAAGGCGATGTCGAAGTTCCTCAACAAGCTGAACATGGAGGATAAGCTCACGCGTACCATTCTCTATACGCTGAACCCATGTGCCAACGAGGTGATCGCCACCATGCTTGGTAACTTCCAGGGTGGTGAGCCAGGAAAGATACAGTTCGGTAGCGGCTGGTGGTTCAACGATCAGATGGACGGTATGGTCCGTCAGATGAATGCGCTGTCAGTACTCGGACTCCTGAGTCGTTTCGTTGGTATGCTCACCGACTCACGTTCGTTCCTGAGCTATCCGCGTCATGAGTATTTCCGCCGCATCCTCTGTAACATCCTCGGCAATGACGTGGAGAAGGGACTGCTGCCATGTGACATGGAGATTCTCGGACGTATGGTTGAGGATATCTCATATAACAACGCAAGACGTTACTTTAAGTTTTATTAAATAGCTCCTTTTTCGGGCTTGGAGCCGTCGAAATCCACGATTTCAAGGCTCAAAACAAAAAAAGTAGTGGAATAATTTGGAAGTTTCAAATTATTCCATTATTTTTGCAAAATGAAACTTTAACAACGCTATTACGTAATGGACGCTGGATCAACGTTAGAATCAAAAATAAACCGTAGTGACTATAAGATACTTATTGTCGACGATGTGATGAGTAACGTTTTGTTGCTTAAGATATTGTTGACAAATGAGAAATTCCAGGTATGTACTGCCAATTGTGGTCAGGCTTGTATTGACCAGGCGCGTAAGGAACATCCCGACCTTATTCTGCTCGACGTGATGATGCCTGACATCAACGGCTTCGACACGGCTGTGATCATGAAGAAGGACGATGAACTGAAAGACATACCCATCATTTTCCTTACGGCACTGAACACCCCTCAGGACTTGGTAAAGGGCTTCCAGGTAGGAGCCAACGACTTTCTGACCAAACCCTTCAACAAGGAGGAGCTCGTGATGCGTGTGATGCAGCAGATCTCACTTGTCGCTGCAAAGCGAATCATCGAACAGCAGAATAAGGAGTTGAAGGCTACGCTTAACAACCGTGACAAGATGTACTCCGTTATTGCCCACGACCTGCGCTCGCCGATGGCAAGCATCCGCATGGTCCTGAATCTCGTTGTGCAGTCAACCTCTGAGGAGAGTGTCGGCCCTGAGTTGTATACACTTCTCGACCAGGCCAACAGAGAGTCTGAGGAGGTTCACGATCTGCTTGATAACCTCCTGAAATGGACAAAGAGCCAGACGGGTCGTCTGAATGTCGTGCTGCAGGATCTTGACCTTAACGACATCGTTCCCGGTGTGGTGGAGATCTTTGAGATGATTGCCCAGACAAAGCATATCGCGCTCGAACTGAAGAAGACAGAGGAGCCTTTGAAGGTCAATGCCGACAATGACATGCTCAAGACCGTACTCCGTAATTTCATGTCGAACGCCATCAAGTTCTCGCCTGAGAATTCCACCATCCAGATTCTGATGGCCAACGAGGGCGACTTCGCAAGAGTGAGCGTCAAGGACCAGGGTGTCGGTATCGCTGCCGACCGTCTGGACACCATCTTCCATAAGGGAGAGACCACATACGGTACTGGCGGTGAGGAAGGTTCTGGACTCGGCCTGCAGCTCTGTCAGGACTTCGCACGTAAGAACGGCGGCGACTGCTATGTTGAGTCTGTCGAGGGTCAGGGATCTACCTTTAGTTTCACGGTTCCACTTATGAAGAGTTAATGGCTACACCTATTTATATTATAGAAGAGAAGAAGCTTCGCCGCAACCTCAGGCTTATTGCTGATGTTGCGGCGAAAGCCGATATAGAGATCATCCTTGCGTTCAAGGCCTTCGCATTGTGGAAAACGTTCCCCATCTTCCGCGAGTATATCAGCGCTACTACCGCCTCTTCGCTGTCGGAGGCCCGTCTGGCTTCCGAGGAGTTCGGGGCGAAGGCGCATACCTATTCACCGGCCTATACCGACGAGGAGATCGATGAGATTATCAGCTGTTCGTCGCATCTCACGTTCAACTCTCTGTCGCAATATGTGCGCTATCATCAGCGTGTGGCAGCTGCAGGCGTTTCCGTAGGACTGAGGGTCAATCCGGAGTATTCCGAGGTGGGTACATTATTATATAATCCCTGTGCACCCGGTACCCGGTTCGGCGTCACTGCCGACAAGCTGCCGGAAGTGTTGCCCGACGACATTGAAGGCTTCCATTGTCATTGTCACTGCGAGAGTGGGGCAGACGTATTCCAGAGGACGTTGGTGCATATAGAGGAAAAATTCTCGAAGTTGTTCCCGCAGCTGAAATGGATCAACTTCGGAGGCGGTCATCTGATGACCCGAAAGGACTACGATGTCGATTTGCTTATTCGTCTGATGCAGGACTTTCACAAGCGCTATCCTTGGCTGAAGGTGATCTTGGAACCTGGTAGCGCTTTTGCCTGGCAGACGGGTCCCTTGGTATCGCATGTGGTGGATATCGTAGAGGACAAGGGTATTAAGACAGCCATTCTTGATGTGAGTTTCACCTGCCACATGCCCGACTGTCTGGAGATGCCGTATTATCCTGATGTCCGCGGGGCGGTTTTCTGGGAGGATTCAGAGTCCTCGGAAAATTCGGAATATGCTGATTATCGCTATCGCCTTGGGGGAAACAGCTGCCTGAGTGGTGACTTCATGGGTTCGTGGCAGTTTGATCATGAGCTGCAGAT
>JAEEGL015682571.1_pt1 | contig 10120 bp, 9 predicted proteins | sample 9134231 | NCBI WGS metagenome assembly JAEEGL01 (sample SAMN16246548, study PRJNA631951) | gut metagenome | biome: gut microbiome; feature: rumen; material: fiber-attached | host: Bos | place: Iran: Karaj | collected 2018-10 | reverse complement strand
TCCCGTCGAAGTTCAGCGTATCTACATAATACACAGGAAATTCTCCCTTGACGCCAGGCGAATACTCCCGCATGGAATAATCCACCCCTGCGCGGAGTTTTTTCCCATCGGCCCACATTTCCATGGCGCCGGGAAAAGTGTTGATATCAATGGTAAAGGGCTGGAGCGTCACTTCATCTACTCCGGCTTTCCGGTATTCCTTTTCCAGATATCTTCCAGCCTTGTTGGCACCGCCGCGGGCATAACCGCGCCCCTGGTACCTGGAACTGCTGAGCTCTTTGACTACCCGCTTGAAATGCGGCAGGTCCTGCGCATTCAGCTCAAGGGCAGCCAATGAAAGAAGGATAACAAGTAGCTTCTTCATACGTTATTCAATCACAAAACTGCGCGGATAGAAATCGCTGTAGAAACGGCCGTCGGTGGCAGTGAATTTAAGGACACAGTAGCCAGGGTCGGTGACGCCGCCGGGGTAATACTGCTCGTCGCCGTCGCGCCAGATCCTCTCCTTCGAGGCGGCGTCCGTCAGCACCTCCATCGTACCTCGCAGCATCATGCCTTTAAAGCCTTCCGCGTCGCAAAAATAGATACTGGCTTTGGAGTTGGCTTTGTAGTGGGCTACGCGCAGGGAGAAGGTATTGGTGGTAAAGTAGAAAACTTTAATTCCCTCGCGTTCGCGGGGCGAGAGCATGGCTTTTGTGCAGGGATAACCTTCATTATCCACGGAAGAAATGAAGGCGATAGGGAGCGCATCGGCCATTTGACCGATGAGTTCCTTCACGCCGGAGAGAGCGGGATTCTCCGCTATGGAATCCGTAAGCGTCAGCTCCTTGCGCCAACGTTTCAGCTGGGGAAAATACATCTTCATCTGGCCGATGTACTCTTCCTTCGTAATGGGCTTCGGCAGCCCTTTGTTTACCTCGTCCACAAACTGGGCGCAGTGCTCGATCATCTCGTCCATCGTACATTCCTGCAAGAACTTGCCATCCTTATAGCAGTAGATGCAGTAATCTTCATTTTTGCTTCCGTCGGCGTTGGTGCCGAGGATTTCCTGGGTGAGCGGCATTCCGCAGCTCTGGCAAAATTTCTGTTCCATATGTTTCCTTTACATATATTTACGTTTGCAAAGTTAGTGTATCTGACGTTCTAAAAAAAATAGATATGGACAAAGATGTGGACAATTGCATTTAATTCATGAAAATCGGTTGGACAATAACGCTCATCCATATTTTTGCCCTATTTTTAGGACAATATGCACTACTAAACAGTTAGATAAATTCGAATATATCCGCGTTATTATTATATAGTTTGGCGAAGTCAGTGATAGAACAGGAAACCAAAGTAAATCCGCGGGCCGTGAGGGAGCAGTTTTGATTTGCTCAAAGCGCAGAGGTAATCGACCTTCAGGGTCAGGTGCATCGGGCCGGAAACGATGAAATCGCAGCCCACAAATGGGTCGACGGCTATGAATCCTTGCTTGTGATAGTTTGTGCCGTCGATAGGTGCCCAGGGTGATGCCGGTTCTTCCATCATCAGGAGTGTTGTAATTGCACCGCCACCAAATGTAATGCCGGCATACGGCTGAAATCGGTCCAGAACGGTATAGAAATCGGCCAGGAGGCCGCCCCAGCCATATTTGAGATAGCTGCCGTTACCACGCTGGCTCAGCGTGGAGACGTAGCCTTCGCTACCGATGCGGAAGTGCTCTCCAAAATGCAGGCGTATGACGCCGCCGATACCCAGCGGAGCGCCTTTTGCGGTATAATCAATGGCATCCAGATTACCCTGCAAATAGCCAGTATGGACCATCATACCTCCGTCGAAGCCTTGCAGGAGTTTCTTTTCCTGGGCAGATGCTGAGAGGAATATCAGCAGGCAGATTGCCGTCAGAATCAATCGTTTCATAACTTTCCCTCTATTATTCGTTTTTGGTTTGAAATGAAGCGGCAGGCCGCGAATACGAGCATCGGACCGAGACCGGAATAGAATGAAGCGGTGAATTCGGCCGGAATGCCGTCAATGAATTTGAGGGCAATGCCGAGGCAAGACATGCATAAAATCAGAATCCAGCCCCGGAGCGGGAAGGCCTGCCAAAAGGTTGTTTTTTGCGGCTGGGCCGCGATGCGCGTCGAATACCTGTCCACAATCTTCCGGAACATCAGGAAGAAACTCACCATGACGAAGATTGTGATGAGCAGTAGCCACCATAGCTTCTTCGGTAGCATCGTCAGATATGCAGTTATTCCCTTAATCGTAATGATAACACCTGGAATACCCCAGAGGGCAGCAGCTATATAATAGAGACATTTCCTTTTCATACCGTTCTTTTCACACTGCAAAGTTCGGTATAAGAGTCGGGATATTTTAGGCCGGGATGGGAAGGAATTAGGATTATCCTTGCATCTTCTCTTTCTTTCTTTATCGACATAAAATTACTACTTTTGTCGTACAAACCTTGGAACAGAAAACTACGCTGCAAATCTAAGGTTTGCATATAAATGGCCCTGCAAACAATACATCCTAAGGCACACTGGAATCCGGGAGCCGATTTTTCGCAGACCCCATTCTTCATCCGGAGGATGGATGCTTCGGGTTATGTCAAACCCGCCGAAGTGCCCGAGGCGCGTCTCCCACTCATCGGCTTCATCTACGTTACATCTGGAGAAGTTCTCGTAGAAGTTGATGGTGCGCCCTTTCTGTGTCAACCAGGGCAGATTCTGCTAATACCGCAGCAAAGCCCATTTGCCATCCGCTTTTACCGGAATGCGGTGGGTTATACGGGCGGTTTCGCTCCATCCATCCTGTCCGATACCAAGCCTCTGAGATTCCTCTCAGAGCCGCTTCACCAAGGGTTCTGGTTCGATGAGGGAGCCTTTATGGGCGAACTCTTCAATATGCTGGCTGCTTCTTTTGAGAAAGGTGACCGGGTGTTTGTCGAGAAAGGCCTGGATCTTCTTCTGTCGCGCATTAAACCTGCGCAGGAAACAACATTCCCGACAGCCGTCAGCCAGTTTCTGGAGTCGGTTTTTAATTCCGAGCGGATTGCGGGAACCGTCGCCTCCTATGCATCGGAAACAGGAATCAGCGAGAACTACCTGAGCCGTTTGGTGAAGAAAACAACGGGACGCAGCGTGGGTGCCTGGATTGACATCGTCCGCATCCAGCGGGCCAAGCGCCTACTGGCTGAAACCAGGGAGCCGGTCATCGACATTGCCGCCGCTGTGGGCATAGAAGATCAGTCCTATTTCTCGCGCCTGTTCAAGAAAGAGACAGGTCTGACGCCGTCTGCCTTCAGAAAGAAGATGCAAGGATAATCCTAATTCCTTCTCGATAGCAGTATATTCAGTATTCTTCATTCTTGCTTCCGTCGGCATTGGTGCCGAGGATTTCTTCTGTGAGCGGCATTCCGCAACTCTGGCAAAATTTCTGTTCCATATCGTTTACGAACTATTTTACATTCTGGCCTTGCTGTCGGAGCCGGCGCCGGTGCCCCGGTACTTGCTCTGGGCGGTGTTAAAACTGTAACGGATGGAGAGTTTTACCTTCTGCGTATCCATCAGGTTGGTCTGCTTGATGGTATGACTGCCGAAGTCGGAACCCGTATTGAAATGTGCTGTGCGCGTTAAATCTTCTCCTTCAAGACGCACAACAAGCGAACCGTCACGGAGCAGCGTCTTCTGCACGGCGGCAGTGAGGTCAAAGAACCAGTTGGTCATATACAGGTTCCGGGAATAGCCGGGACTCATAAACACTCCTCCCAGTTCAAACTGCCATCCTCCCTTCACTGTAAAGGTATTGAACAGCCGGGCAAAGAAGATGGGCTTGTTGTTGAACGTGGTCACTCGTATACCGGATGATTCACGCGGATCCGGAGCATTTATAGTGAACCACTGTGGCAGGATGCCAAGCGTATAATTCATATTCCAGGGCCCCACGGTAGGAGTCAGGTTCACATAGGCCGCCATCATACGGAAAGGCGTTTCAATGTTACGGGGCTTCACCAGCACTACGCCATCGGCACCATAAGGAGCCGACCAGGTGACTATGGCATTATCAGTACGGGAATAATTGACCATTACCGAGAGGAACTTCCACACTGCTGTAAGGCCGATATTATGGGACAGCTCCGGCTGCAACTGGGAATTGCCGCTCTGCCAGATATATCGGCTGTTATAGCGTATTGCACTCGACAGATTCCCATAATGTGGCCTGCTGGTTTTGGTGCTGTAATTCAGCATAAGCTGGACAGGGTTCTGAGTCTTCTGGCCGATAACCCCGACATAGGAAAGGTTTGGGAACCAGTTGCCGTAGTCGCGCGACAGGTCATTTGCGGGCGTCACCGCATCCGCGTAGGCATAATGCACCCACTCGTAGCGCACCCCCGCGCTGAACTGTCCCAACTTCGGCAAATAGCAGCCATAAGAGGCGAATCCGGCGATATTATCCTCTTTTACAGTGGCTTCCGATGCTTGGATGTCGATGCCATCGACCGAATAATTGTCCGCCCGGCGGGAGAAGGTCTCCTCCGTTCCGGCCTGCAGCTGGCCTTTCCAGACGGGATAGGACAGCACTGCCTTGGCGGCGTACATACGTCCCGCATTGTTGCTGCTGCTCCTGATGGCGGCATCGTGTGTCATATCGCTGGTTTCCTCAGAAGCCGATTTTGAACTGTCATCCGTACCGTAGTAGTCCAGGTTCACGTCAATCCCAAGTTTGCCACCCACAACGCCGTTATAGTAGATATTGGCGCCAAAATTATACGGGATTCTGTCGCCGATTATATCCTCCGACGCCGTATTCAACTTGTCTATCAGCGTCCCGTTCTCAAACACATTGTCATTCACCTCCGTATACACGCTATATGTCAGATGTCGGCCCCATTCCACCTTGCCGCCCAGGAAGTGATTGTCGGCCATCTGCCAGTTCACGCCGGCGTTGCCATAGAGAGAACTGCCGATGTATTCGTTCAGTAGTGTCCCCTTGTTCTCGAAGAGCCAATCGGCGCCATCGGCGTTTATACCGAAGGTCTGTTTCTCCAAGTAACTTTCCTGGCGCGAAGTGTTGCGGGCATAGTTCACTCCTGCGAAAATATCAACTCCGCCTGTACGATAATTCACATTGATGGCGCCGAAAGGATCGTTGCCCTTTGCCCAGCGCAGGGACTGGGCATCAGAAGCGTTCAGGTTGAAGCCGAATCCGTCTCCCTGGCGCCGGATGGTGCGGATGCGTACCACCGCCCGCACCGTTGCATCGTACTGGGCACCGGGATTGGTAATCACTTCGACGCTCTGGATTTCATTGCTTTGCAGTCGGTCCAGTTCGGAAGCATCGCTCACACGGCGGCCGTTGATGTACACCATCGGCGACCCCTTGCCAATGACCTCCAGACCGTTCTGCCCCTTTATGAGTCCCGGCGTCTTGGAAAGCACGTCATTGGCCGATCCCACATTCTCCAATACGGACCCGCGCACGTTGGTTTGCAGGCCCTCCCCCGTTAGTTTTATTTTGGGCATAACGGCGCTAGCCACAGCTCCTTCCAGCATTTGTGTATCATCGGAAAGGGTAATCACCGCGCCATCAGCAGGAGCAAGATACACTGTCTTGTAGCCCAGTATGGCTACCATCATAATGCCATCCGTTTCGCTGGTCACTAAATTAAAGGTACCGTCCTCCTGCGTTACCACGCCGCATACTACGGTAGAGTCGGTTTTGGAGAGCACGGCCACGTTGGCATAAGGGACAGGATTCCCCTTTTCGTCCACTACCTTTCCTTTCCAGTCTCCCTTCGCCATAGCGGGGAGCGCAAACACTGCGAGCATTAACAATACAATCAGTCGTTTCATCCTTTGTCCATATTATTTCGACTGCAAAGTTAATGTATATTGCGTTCCGAAATAAATAACGATATGGACAATAATGTGGACAATTGTGGATTATTCTTGAAAATCAGTTGGACATTCAGGTATCAATGCTTACTTTTGCAATGAACTGAAACGGAACATCGATTATGGCAAGACCGATTACTGTCACAAAAGAAAGAATCCTCTCCGCATCCCTTGACCTGGTGCGTTCAGGAGGACCTGCAGCCCTTACAGCCCGGAACATCTGCACCCGCCTTGGCTGCGGCGCCAATGCCATCTTCTCTTCTTTCGGATCCATTCAAGGGGTCAGGGACGCAGTCCGGGAAGAGGCCAGGAAACTGTATCGTAAGCGGGTTGGCGATGGCTTTGCGCTTAATCCTCCTTTCAAAGGCTTCGGCGTAGCCTTTATCTGGTTCGCAATGGACGAGCCGCGTCTTTTTTCTATGATTATGGAATCCCAGACGCAGGCCGCTTCCTACAAGGATTTCATTGATTCCTACGTAGGTTTCAAGGAGGAGAGCCTATCAGCCATAGCGGGCACATTCGGCCTGCTGGGCAAAGATGCGGAAACGCTTTATTATCAACTCATTTTAGTGGCTATGGGCCTTGCATCAACCTGCACCAGCGGCAGAAGTGGTCTGACAATCCCACAGGTAAGCGAAGTCCTCGGCAAAAATGTCAGGGCTTTCCTGATGGTAATCCGCGCAGGAAACGATGAGAGGGAGGGGTTTGTTCCGAACAGCAGCGAAGGGCCTGGCGGTGAAGTCGATTCCTATGTATTGGCGCAAGCGCTTGTCGGGCAGAATCACCTGCTCCAGCAACTCCGTACCAAGCCCCGTTATATCCAGGATGAAGAGTGGGCAGAATTGGAACGAATGCTCCGAAATTCAAGCAACCTTACGCCTGAATCTCTCCGGGAAACGCATCACAATCTGACAAAGGGCGATATCCGCACATATATTCTCTCGCACCTGCAATTCTCCGTATCTGAGCAAGCAACCCTGCTGGGGATCTCCCCTGCCTCTGTTACCAAAGCACGCCAGCGGCTCAAAGCGAAACAAGTACCCCGTTAACCCGATATATTACGGTTCACCGTGCAAAGATAAGTATTTTGGTTTTGCAAGGATAATCCTAATTCCTCCCCTTCCCGGCCTAAAATATCCCGTCAATTCTACCGAACTTTGCGCGTCAATTAACTCATATATGATATGAATTTCAACGGAATCATCATAGGCGCAGCCGTGTTCTTAAGCATAGGTATCTGCCATCCCCTGGTCATCAAGATGGAATACCACTGGGGGAAGCAATGCTGGTGGATATGGCTGGTCGTTGGTCTGGCGTCTTGTTCTCTCTCACTTTTCGTCAAGAACGACATCCTCTCAATTATCATCGGAGGCTTTGCTTTCTGCTGCCTCTGGGGCATACACGAAATGTTCCTGCAGGAAAAACGCGTACTGCGCGGCTGGTTTCCAGAGAACCCAAAACGGCACGACTACTACGCCTCCAGACGCAAAGAAATGGAGGCAGAAAAATGACTGTGGCGTTATAAACTGCTATCTGCTCCTTCCTTTGAAAGTATATCCGGCTTTCTCGACGGCCGAACGGATAGCATCTTCCTCTGCCGGACCTTTGATAGTCAAAGTGTTGCGGGATGCGCTAGCACTGGCAGACTCCACACCGGAAATATCTTCCACAGCGCGGCATACAGCGGCCTCGCAGTGGCTGCAATGCATACCTTCAACGGTATAGACGGCCGTATCCGGATCGACGGCCTTGTGAGTGAATCTTTCAAACAATTTCATAATCAGAGCGAAAATAATCAGAAGAGTCAAGACTATGGCACAGACGAGCTTGAAAGTGCCGGGGAGCATCGCCTCTGCCGCGCAGCAGGAATCAACGGCAGCCACAGGCTTCACACTTATACCTATGGCGTTGACCAGCAAGCCGAAGAGAACTGAAAAACAGACAATTACGAGCAGATAAATCCACGTAAAAAGACGTCCCATAGCCTTCCGTACCACAAGGATCGATGCAAGATTCACGGCCGGACCGGCCATCAGCATCACCAGGGCGGCGCCCGGAGACAAACCTTTCATAATCAGCGCCGCGGCCACGGGAATGCTGCCGGTGGAGCAGATATACATCGGAACGGCCACAATCAGGATGACAAGCATCTGCAAGAGCGGCTGGCTGCCGAAATGCAGAAAGAACTCATCCGGGATAGCCACCTGGATCAGTGCCGCCACCAGCAGACCGATGACAAGACGGCCGCCGATATCCTGAATCATCTTGAAATAAGCGTACTTCAGCACGCGCCAAATCCTGTTTCCACCCTCCACGCTGAGTGATGAGCAGGATGAGACCGCCGCGTCATCTTCCGGAACCATCCGCTGGACCAGCAGTCCCCCGCAAATCCCAGTGACCAGCGCGGCTACCGGCCGGATGACGGCGAAGCCAAGGCCCATCAGCGAAAAAGTAGCCAGTATAGAATCGATCCCTGTCTGAGGTGTGGCAATCAGGAAGGAGGCCACCGCCCCTTTGGATGCCTTTTCATTCCTCAAGCCTATCGCTGTAGGAATCACACCGCAGGAGCACAGCGGCAGCGGAACGCCCAGCAGGGCTGCCCACAGAACTGCCCACTTGTTATCCTTCGAAAGATATTTCCTATAGAATCCCTGCGGCACGAAAACGTGCAGTATACCGGCGATGAGAAAGCCCAGCAAGAGATAAGGGGCCATCTCGCAGACCACATTGAGAAGAGACAAGAAATATCCGTGCATATCTTCGATAAAGCGGGTACAAATTTAGCAAAAAAATCCACAACCCGCTTAAGAGCAGCCTCACAAAAGATAATCTTTCAGCGGTCTGTATCCAAGTTCAGCCGTCAATTTGTCCCAATTCCGAGGAAGTTCAATCTTAACCGTAGCGTATCCCCCTCCGGGCATAGTCTGGACCTTGTTCCTGGCAGCATCGCCGCTGATTATGAAAGCCGTCATACCCCGTTTCATCGTGGGGATGGTAAGCTGCTCGCTTTCAGGAGAATCATACCACGAAGGAGTCGGAGTCATTTCGCCGCCCTCGTCCTTCCGTATATGTCCTTGATACTGACGCAGATTATGCGCTCCGCCATCCTTCGCGCCGCCGGGGTTGGCATAATAGTTCGCGAAGGCACGTTCCTTGACCGGACGTCTGGAATTATCTATCAAAACCTTCTCCAAAGCCTCGGGACTTCTGTACTTGCCGGCCAGAACAGCGGCCACAGGCTCCGTCAAAAGTATAGTCCGGAAAGTGAACTGTCGTCCGGAGCCAAGGGCGAACTGGCAGCGCTCGCTTATGTCCCAGGCGATCAGTTCCATCACCTTCTCAGCATTCGTAGTGGACGGGGCCATATTGTTGCCCCAGAGCAAAGTAGACCCAAGAGTGACCGTATTGTCGTTGAGAGCGAATCCTTTGCGAACGTGATATGGTTTCCATCCCACCCTCAGGCACGCGGCATCGTCCTCCACCAGGCACCAGGACATCGGATAGCCGAAAGTCCCCATCCTGTCCTGCTTCACATAATAGCCGCAGAGATTCATCAGAGCGAGATTCATAAAACGGCCTATAGCCATATTGGCCGCCTCGTTTATCTGGCCCTGGCCACTGTCGATGCCCAATTGCCTGGCCACGGGTCCATTCAGCCAGCTGTATGGGATCCACGCGTGAGTGCTAGCAAGAGTCCGGCGGAAATTGCCGTCCCCGAGACCTTTGGTCAGGGCTATCAGGATGGGCATATATTCAGGCTTGCAACCAGCCATCACCGCGTTCACGGCAACGTGCCAGACAGTAGTGTTGCGGTGGGCTATAGGAAGGACGGCTACAGTCTCATCCCACCTCATATCCGTGTATTTAAGGTAAGATTCTACCTTCTCGAATGTCGGCGGGACTATCGGCAGGCCGTCCGACCATTTCATTTCAGAGAAATATGCATTGATTTCATCCACTGTCCCGAAAAAAGCATCGTCACGGATGTCGCCGGCATTGCTGGAAATGCCTGCAGAACGTTCCTCTTCGCTGATCGGCCTGGTAAGCGCATCCACGATCTGAGGCCAGAGGATTTCTCGAGTATTGCCCTTCAATTCTTCAGCAGAATGGGTGGCGAATGCACCCGGATACTGTGCCACACGCATCACCGCAACACCATTGTTCCTTGCGGTGTATTTTGCCTGCTCGGCAAAACCAGGTCCTGCGATTACTACGGAAGGAATCCCCAGATACTCAGC
>JAEEGL015586633.1_pt1 | contig 10120 bp, 12 predicted proteins | sample 9134231 | NCBI WGS metagenome assembly JAEEGL01 (sample SAMN16246548, study PRJNA631951) | gut metagenome | biome: gut microbiome; feature: rumen; material: fiber-attached | host: Bos | place: Iran: Karaj | collected 2018-10 | reverse complement strand
TGCAGTAGATGCACCAGAAAGTGAGACCTACGATTGCGGCTGTACCGATGGAAGAGGTTAAGGTAATAACGGTAACAATGATACCTGCAATCTTAATCTTTTTAAGAATGTCCTCTGTAAATGGTGTATCACTTTTTTCAACGGCCAAAAATGCGTTTCTCAAGATGATAATGGCTGTTAATGTAAGCGCTATGAGGAATGCTGCGTAGAAGCAGTTGACACCGGCATACAGGAAAGGATCTTTAATGTCAAAAGCATCGAGGAAGGCAAATCCCTTAACATTCATATCTCCCACATTGACAAAATTGTGAACGGTAATTGTCTTGTTAAATAAAGTTAAGGAGGTTCCGTCGTCACCGAGTCTGAAGAAAGCGGTGCTGAAACCGCCGAGGAGTGCAAGAACAAGTCCAACGATGAGGATGGTTCTGATGACTCCGAGAATCTTTGCTGTAGTTCCGGCTGACTTTTGAATTCTTTCGATTTTGTTGTTTTCCATTATTTATTTTCTCCTTTGCGTTAAAAAGTTATCGTTTATCGATAAATCATTTATAACACTCATGTTAATACTTGTCAAGCGTTTTTTATCGAAAAACGATAAAAATTTTTCATATCTGATTAAAAACCTTATTTTTCCCCCTTATTTTCTAAATTATAAAAGAACCGAAAACACGCAAATTGAAGGCCAAAAACTTGCGGTTTTGAGAAATTTTTTATTTCTCCAAACGCTATGGAGAGTTAGGACCTTAGATTTTACTATGAATACAGAAAGAAACAAGAAACACAGACAAAACGGAGACAGGACAAATGGAAAACATACTTATTGTTGATGAGGATGACAAAATCCTGGGAACGAAAGAAAAGCTTGAAGTTCACAGGAAAGGAATTCTTCACAGAGCATTTTCGGCAATCCTGATTAATGAAGACGGAAAGCTTTTGGTTCAAAGAAGAGCCCCGGAAAAATATCACTCGGGCGGTTTGTACTCCAATTCCTTTTGCAGTCACTTTTATGAAAACGAAAGCACGATGGATGCGATAAAGAGAGCGGCGGACAACGAACTGGGAATGGACGTAGACAATTACTTAAGGATAGGGACGGTAAAATACTTCGCCGACCTGGGAGATATGTCGGAGAACGAGATAGACAGAATATTCCTGATTCGATACAACAATCAGCCCATCAACTTAAATCCTTCGGAAGTGTGTGAGTACACATGGCTAAGCGTTGATGAATGCAGAAACCGGATGAAAGAGGAGCCTTCCAAATTTACAGAATGGTTCAAGATCATTATGGATACTCCTTCAATATATGAAAAGATGAGGTAAATACGATTATGACAGCAGAAAAACAGACTACCAAAGACAAGATTAAAGACATTCTTTTGAACGTAATTTACGGAGAATACTCAGAGGAGACGGATAACGATTTCTTTGACACATTTATAAATGCGGAAGAACTTGACTCTCTTAAGATTGTTGAGTTTATGCTTCAGATTGAAGAAACTTTCGGAGTGTATATCGATGAAGAAAGTATGGCGGAACTGGATTTTATGGGTACATACAACGACTTGATCGACGGAATCGCAGAAATAGTTCTTAAACAGGAGGCAGAAAATGTATAGAGAAAATGATTACTATCGATTTTTAAGAATGGAAATAGAAAGATATAACTTCAGCAAGATTGACGGAATGTTCAGAGCCGTTCTTAACAAAAGAATAGAAAAAGAAATGGAGTGGCTCGACTACAACTTCGGAATAGTCAGGGAATGTGACGGACTGGTAAACCATAAGACCACAAATGTAGTGGCACATCACGCAATGCTTTATAAGTTCATTCGAAAGGACTTTAACCTTGAGGGCGGAAGAGAACTTGTCCAGATGGGTATTACATACACACTTTTGTGCTGCGTAATCGATAAGCTGATTGACGAAAGCGATTATGTCGCAAGAAAGCCTTATGTGGAGATCCTTAAGAGATTTACCCTCGGAAAGAAATTTGATACTTCCGGACTTGAAGGAAACGAGATTCTTTGTAAGCTTTTCGACGCAGTAAACAATCAGTACATGCGTATAGCAGCGAAGTACCCGCTTCTTAACGAAATCATCATGGAAGTTTCGGACAGAGCCATTAAATCAGAGGTATTTGTATCCGAGCACAATCTTCTTTCCATGGACATGGGTACCAGAAAGGATGTAACGGATAAGTCTACACAGTTTACGGCGGCAGGAATTTTAATAGCCTGCATGGATATAGGAGAAAGCAGACTGGAAGGATTATTAAAGTGTTCGCAGGAAATCGGCAACATATTGCTCTATGTGGATGACATGTCCGATTTATACGAAGACATTGATACATTACAGGTTAACTCCCTGGTCTATGACGTTGATAAAACGGTTAATGACGAAAATGACATCGAGGAAGCTCTCGATCAGATTATCAACTCGGTTGAGAACATGGTAGTAACGGTGGATTTATACTATAACGCACTTTCCAGGTATCTGTCCAAACCGACAACGGATTTTATGAAATTTATTATCGTAAACTGGCTTGAAAAAATCTTGGCATTTGATGAGCAATTGGAGAAAACAGGTGAAAGTAGCAATTATTGATTCCGGCGTAAATAAAAACGTATTTGACAATTTGAATATCAGACAGATCAGATTCTACGGAGGAGAGACCATAGAGGAAGAACCAAGAGATAAAGTGGGACACGGAACGGCGGTGCTTAGCTGTCTTTACAAGAATTTTCCTGAACTTGAATACATTTCTCTATGCCCCGGTATAGATGAAAACGGTGTTACCGATGACATTATTGAGGCTGCGGATATTGCCAATGCCATAAGGTACGCAACAAAAGAAGGCGTTTCCTTCATGAATATAAGCATGGGAACTACGGACTTTTTAAATCGTGACTGTATAGACGAAGCAGTTATGGAGGCATACAAGGCAGGAATATATGTAGTTGCTTCTGCCCCCAATGAATTCCATCCGGCACTTCCCTGGGGCTCTCCCGGAGCCATTAAGGCAAGAGAAAAGAAGGGAAACGGCTATAAGGTTACCGTCGAAAAGGATTGGTTTGGCATTAGAAACTTTACCGTAAGCTGCAGACTGTTCAGAGTTACCACTACAGAAGGAAAAAGTATATTTGCCCACGGTAACAGTTATTCGGCAGTCTGGATTACGGCAAGGCTGATTGAAAAGGCCCTTCAAAATCCCGACTATACCCTGGAACAGACTGTAGCGGCCATTATGGATGAAAGTGATGAAGACGTTTCCAAACTTATCACTCAAAAATATGAACTGGTAAGACCGGTTGACAGATTAAAGAATCCTGAATTTGCGGGAAAGAAACTCATTCTTTATTCCTGGACCAAAGAAATGCACTCTATAGTACGCGGCTGCGAAACAGAGAAATATAAAATAGTCGGCGCAGTGGATTTCTTCAGAAAAGGTAATGTCAAAAAGGATATAGGAATCCTTTCCCACACCAAGGAATACGGAGTGTGTGTTTCGGGAAATATTGAAGACGTCAAAGAAAAAGCAGATGTTTTGGTAATAGGCTACCTCGATCAGCTGGAGAAGCTGTCCGAAAAATTTACCTTTGACTACATACTCGATTACAACCTTAAAAATGACAGGCTCCATGTATTTTCTTTTGACCCGGTGCCTACTGAGTGGAGAGAAAAGTATGAGAAGGAAGGAGTAAGACTGGATACACCTTTGGTGTTTGATGCCGACGGTTACAAAGAAGTAATGTCAAACGTTCAGTGCTTTATCCCCATAAAGAAGCCTATTCTTTCGGTTTTCGGAACTTCTTCCAGACAGGGAAAGTTCACACTGCAGATAGGGCTTAAGGAAGCGCTTAAGAGAAATAAAGTATCTGTTTATCACATGTCCACAGAGCATCAGGCAGCGGTTTTGGGAGCGGACCTTACTTTTGCGGACGGATACGGATCGGACAAAATCGTTACGATTAACAGTGACGACAAAATACAGCTTCTTAAAGGATTGATGGTATATATCGACAACACTTCCGATGCCGACATGGTGATGGTGGGAGGTCAGTCCTGGGTAATACCCTATAATCCGAGAAACCAGAGCTTTGCAAGATATGCAACATTCTTAGAGGGCGTTAAGCCGGACAGAAACATTCTGGTAATCAATCCGATACTGGACAGCCTTGAATATGTTATGGACACGATTAACACAATTAAGGGAGTATGCAGATGCAAGACATTTGCCACAGCTTTCAGCGATTACACTCCTTATGTGAAAAACGGAAGAGTTTTATACAAAAAGTTAGACGATGAAGAAAAGAAGGAACTTTCGGCAAAGTGGAGAGGACTCTTAAAACTCCCCTGTGGCTGCATCAGCGATGACAGCTACATGGACACACTGGCAAAAGAAACCATACTTCAGTTTAGCTAAATCGACGAGGATATAAAAACATGAAACAGATAGTCAGGAACAACATTTTCATACTAAAAGAAATATGGAACGTAGATAAACGATATTTCTTTTACGCAGTGGCCAAGGTTTTGATTAATGCCATCGAATCGGTGGCGGCCCTGTTAATAGCCAGGTACATATTGCTGGCACTGGAACTGGATGTAAATATACGAAGAGTGCTTCTATTATGTGTGGCCCTGCTTTCGGTAAGGCTGATTAATTCAAGAATAAGCTGCTGGTTTCACTTTTCCCTTGATAAGAAAATGAAACTTAACGTACAAAGCAGATTCCAGACCATGATAATGGAAAAAACCAAGGCAGTAGATCAGGAATGCTATGACGATACAGAGTTTTACAATTCATACATTCTTGCGCTAAACGAAGTGGATTCAAGAGCCATGGAGGTCTTTTACAGCTTTGTAAGCGCATGCTCATCGGTTCTTTCTCTCATAAGTGTTGTTGCAATTATGATTTATCTGGATCCTGTATTAATCCTCATCTCTTTACTGGGCCTCATAACGGATTTCTTAATCTTTACGGCCAGAATGAAACTTTACTACAGGTATGACAAGGAAAGAGCGGTTATAGAAAGAAAACGCGACTACATAAAGCGAATTTTCTACATACATGATTATTCCAAAGAACTGAAGATTTTCCCTATCCGGAATAACCTGATTGAACGATACGAAGAACATACGGAGGAACAAAGAAACCTTCAGAAAAGATGGTTTGGAAAGATTACCGAGCTTGATATACTTTCAGATTCCCTGGCTACGGCAGTTACAACTTTTATAACTTTCTATCTTGCGTATAACGTTTTGACCGGAAAGATAGCCATTGCGGATTATGTGACACTGCAAAGTACAACTGTAATGCTTGGAAACAACTTAAAGGGAGTTTCGGCGGTACTAAACGTCATGAGAGAAAACAGCCTGTACATCGGAAACTTCTTACAGTTTATGAACTACGAGTCAAAGATTGAAGCAAAAGACAGTGGCGAAAACTTAAAGCTTAGCGGAAACACACCATTTGAAGTGGAATTTAAAAATGTTTCCTTTAAGTATCCAAAGGCCAAAAACTACACCATAAAGAATCTTTCTTTCAAGGTAAAATCCGGTGAGAAAATAGCAATCGTAGGCTACAACGGAGCCGGCAAGACCACCCTCATGAAGCTGCTCTTAAGATTTTATGAGCCTACAATGGGAGAGATTCTTATAAACGGAACACCCATAAAGGACCTTTCTTTGGAAGAGTACAGAAAGCAGCTTGGAATAGTGTTCCAGGATTTCAAAACATATGCCCTTACCGTTGGGGAGAACCTGATGGAAGCGGGAAAAATCGGAAAAAGCGCCGGAATTATCAGAAGCGCTTTGGAAAAGAGCAAAATTGCCAAGAAAGTGTTTGGTTTTGAAAATGGTATAGACACATACCTTACCAAAGAATTTGACGATAACGGCGAATGCTTATCCGGCGGTGAACTTCAGAAACTGGCCATAGCAAGAGCTTTTGTTAAGAAAAACAGAATGATAGTTATGGATGAGCCTTCAAGCGCTTTAGATCCCATAGCCGAAAACGAAATTATTCAGTCCGTAATGGAACTTACAAACGACAATACGGTGATGCTTATTACACATAGGCTTTCAACCCTTAAACTTGCCGACAGAATCATTTACATGGAAGACGGCGAGGCAAAAGAAATCGGTACACACGATGAACTTATGATGAGAAGCGGCAAATACGCCAAACTCTATAAGACCCAGGTTAACAACTATATTATTTACGAACCTAAGGAGGTTTCTAAAGATGCGGTATAAATCACTTACACTTATTTTGACATACGATTGTAATCTTGCCTGCGATTACTGCTTTTGCGGAAGAAAAAGAAAAGAAAACATGTCGGAAGAAATGGCCAAGCAGGCAATAGATTACTTTTGCGAGAACTCCGAAGGAAAATGCAATTTGGTCTTCTTTGGAGGAGAGCCCCTCTTAAGAGCGGATCTTATTGAAGAACTTTGCAGATACTGTAATGAAAAATACCCGGATAAGTTCAGCTATTGCATTACCACAAACGGCACTTTGATTAATCCAAGAACCGTTAAGCTGCTTGAGGACAACAACATCGGTGTAACCCTCAGCATGGACGGCATGAGAGAGTCTCATGACTTACACAGACGTTTCTGTGACGGAAGACCTTCTTTTGACACAATAATGAAAAACATACACGAAAACAATTTTAAGATCGAACGGATAACCACAAGACTTACCTTCACCAGATACAACGTACACAAACTTGCCGAGAATTTGATAGGACTTCATAAAGAAGGATTCAGAAACCTTGCTTTTTATCCGGCATCGGACAAAAACGACATGTATACGGAAGAGGACATTAACAACTTCAGAAAAGAAATCGATAAGCTCATGGCATACACATACAACTGCTATCAGACCAACAACCCCATTAACATCAGCTGGTTTAACAAGAGTATCAGGAGCCACATTAACGGAAGCTGCGAAAGGTGCATGGCCGGTGTAAGACAGTTTAGCGTGACTCCGGACGGAGATTTCTATCCCTGCAACAGAGTTGATTTTAACGACAAGACCTGGTGCATCGGTAACTTACAGGACGGTATCGACAAAAAGAAACAGCTCGAGCTTCAAAAGGAACTGTTAAAAGAAGATCCTGAATGTGACGGCTGCTCACTTAAAAGCCGTTGCTCCATCTGCCAGATTGATGCTTACAACAATACGGGAACTGTCTGGAAGAAACCTGAATTCTACTGCCTTATGAACCAGTACGTAATATTTAAGGCCGATGAACTGGCCGCCAGACTGTTCAATGAAAAGAACGAAATATTTATCAGGCAATTTTACAAAGAAACACCAAAAGCTGTGTAAAAGTGAGGAGGTACACAAATGAAAATTACAAACGGAATTAAAGCTTTTGAAGACTATTGGGTAGAGTGTCAGTACAGTACGGATCTTTCGGTTCTTACATCCATATACCCGCATTTAAAAAATGAACTGTTTTCTTTTTCCAATGAATACACATATGAACTTATAGGCTATACGCCGAAGGGAAGCCAGAAATTCTACAATGTGGAGGCAAAACCGGCCCGCTCTTTAAGAGACGGATTTGAAACCGAGTATCGCAGCAACATAAACGATACGGAAAAGCTTATTAAAAAAATAAGGCAACTGGTCAGAAGACGCAAGTACGTATATGTGGGAATAGACCTCTTTTACTCCCTGCCCAACACAATTACCTGGCAGAAGTTCCATTGGCAGCATTACACCTTCGTAACCGGCTACGACAGAAAGAAGGACGAATTCTACATCCTTGAAAGTACATTCACCGAAGGCTTTAAGGAATATGCAATTCCCACCGAAAGGTTCAAGCAGGCAATTACGAGCTGCGACTTTGAGAATAAGGTCTTCTCCAACAAACTAATAAAGGGTTATGTGCCTGAAGAAGTAACCGTTGAAGACATTAAGAGAAATGCAGAAAACATCGTAAAGAGTATTGAGGCAAGAGACGGTATGCCCATGTACCACATGGATGACGATGACTATGAAAACAGATACTTTGAGGAACTGGGCGGCCAGCATCTTTTCATAATAATGAACCAGCAGATGAGTAACAAGAGAATGTTCTCAATCATGAATGAGAAGGGTTACCTGTCAAACGATAAGGCCGGGGAATACGAAAGAACCTGCGAGGAACTTATCAGGGGCTGGAATGCAGCCAAAATCAGCTTCTTTAAACTGTACAGCAGATCGGCAGATACCAGAGGAGGATTTATCGACGCCCTGAATACTTATGTGGAATCACTTCTTGCAAAAGAAAAGGATATGTGGCTTGACTGCATAAGCTATATCGAGAACCACAAAGTTACTGCCGAAAACGCGGCATAAGATGTAATCAATTAACGGTCGAAAAAGAACTCATAAAGAACACGATAACAACAAACAAACCAACAAATTAAAAAACTATAACAACTATACTTAGGAGGATTGAAACTATGAAAAAACCCGTTAACGATTATGAAACCAATTACCCTGTAGAAGAAGGCGAAAGCTACTACGGCTATTGCGAGAGCAACAACTATTCCTGCGATTCAGGCAACAACGCCGGCAACGGTAACGGCAACTCCCTTTGGATCTTCTAAATTAACCGCTGACAAAAAATGAGTTCTTTATTCGCTGTTATGAAAATGTAACTGTAAACTATATGAAAAGGAGAAAAATACTATGAAGAAACCCGTAAATGATTATGCAACCAATTACCCTGTAGAAGAGAGCGAAAGCTACTACGGAAACTGCGAAAGCAACAACTATTCCTGCGATACCGATAATTACGGCGGAAACGGCAACGGCAACTCCCTTTGGTTTTTCTAAATTCACCGCTTAAAAATCTTTATTCGCTGTTATGAAAATGCAAATGTAAACAATAAAAAGGAGAAAAAACTATGAAGAAACCTGTAAACGATTATGAAACAACTTACCCCGTATCTGAGAACGAGAGCTATTACGGAGATTGCGAAAGCAGCAACTATTCCTGCAGCACCAACAACAACGGTGGCAACGGCAACGGCAACACATTAGGATTATGGTTCTAAAAAGAAATCAGCAATTACACAAAAACTTAGGATAAAAAAGGAGAAAAAACTATGAAGAAACCTGTAAACGATTATGAAACAACTTACCCCGTATCCGAGAACGAGAGCTACTACGGAAACTGCGAAAGCAGCAACTATTCCTGCAGCACCAACAACAACGGCGGAAACGGCAACGGCAACACTTTAGGATTATGGTTCTAAAGCAAACGCCTTGACAGTGAGGAACGAAAATGAAGAAACCCGTAAATGATTATGAAACGACTTACCCGGCAGAAAAGAGCGATAGCGAAAGCTACTACGCAAATTGCGAAAGCATCAACAGTGTCGTATGCAACTTCAATGTGGTCTACTGTTATGCCGATAATTACGGCGACAATACCGGCTCACCCTGGCTCTAAGTTGCAGAGCACACTAAACACATAAAAGTCGAAATAAAAAAAGGAGAAAAATTATGAAAAAACCTGTAAATGATTATGAAACAAATTACCCTGTAGAAGAGGGCGAAAGCTACTACGGTTACTGCGAGAGCAACAACTATTCCTGTGACTCCGGTAACAATGGCGGAAACGGCAACGGCAACAGCGGTTATCTTTGGTTCTAAGGCAACAGGCCTGATAGGGAGGAATGAAAATGAAAAAACCTGTAGATGATTACATCGTTGAATATCCTGAAAACGAAAGCGAAAGTAGCTACTACGGCGATTGCGAGACCAATAACTACTCTTGCAACGCAAGAAACTACGCCGGCAACGGCAACGGAAATTCCTGGTAGGGAAACATTAATCTGAATTATAAGACCAATACTTGATTGAAAACTGAATAAGAGATTAAACCAATTAAGTATGGTCTTATCTTTTCGGATGTACTTTGATTATGGCAACCGGTGTGGTTACCGCAATCAAAGTACTTTTTTTATCATCTTGCAAAGAAGGCGACCCCCACTGCGCCGGGACCGACATGGGTCCCAATGACGCAGCCGATGGAGGTGGTGTAGTCCGGATTAAACGGATCCACACTTTTTGGAAGAAGATGAAGTGAATCTGCTATGTATTTATTGA
>JAEEGL015372030.1_pt1 | contig 10120 bp, 2 predicted proteins | sample 9134231 | NCBI WGS metagenome assembly JAEEGL01 (sample SAMN16246548, study PRJNA631951) | gut metagenome | biome: gut microbiome; feature: rumen; material: fiber-attached | host: Bos | place: Iran: Karaj | collected 2018-10 | reverse complement strand
CTGTCGCCCGCGCCGGAGAGGATCATGTCGGGCTCGTCATCCAGCAGCACGACACCGCCCTTGTCGATGCCGTTCGGCAGGACGTATTTGGCGTAATGCTCCTCCAGCCAGTCGATGAAGGCCGTGCACTCGCCGTAGAGGTCGCCGGTCATCTTCTTGTCGGCCATGAAGCCCGTATGGCGGGCGTCGCCGTAGAAGCTGTCGCGTGCGAAATAGGCGTACAGGCGCTGGACAGACGTGCGCAGGTCGTTGATGATGCCGCTCCTCTTATAGTCCTCGGCCTGCTGGAGCTGGCGGATCAGGCTGCTCTTCTGCGTCTTGAGCTCAGCGAGCTTGAAGGCGATCTTGCCGAAATCCTCGCCCCAGCCGTTGAGGTCGCACGTCAAAACCTGCAGGGCGGCGCAGTCATGCGCCTGCTCGTATGTAATGCGCGAGAGGATGTAATCGCGGTCGGCCCAATAGTCATACTCCGCGAGCGCCGGCAGCCCGTAGCTGCCGTTCGTGTATTTGCCGATCTCGGAGGCGATGCTGCCGAGGTCGGCGATGTAATAATCCATCGCGCTGACGGCGTTTTTCATCCGCGCCGTCAGCGTGTTGTATTCATCCAGCTTGGCGCTGAGCATCGCGCCCTCGCTGCGGGCCTTCTGCAGCGGATCGGAGGCCGCGGCCAGCAGCTCGACCAGCTTGGGGCTGGCCTTGGTGACCTCGGTGTAGTGCGGGTAGGGCGAGACGGAATAGAAGGTGCCCAGCTCGTTCGACCAGCTGTTGACGAGCGAGCCCTTGAGCTCGTGCAGATAATCGGGCAAGCCCGCGAGCAGCGCGTCGCGCTTGTCGCGCTGCTGGGCGCCCCAAGAGGCGGCGAGGTCGTAATTCGACTTGACGCTGTTGTATTCATCGATGCGCCCGCGGATATATTCCAGCCGTTCACGCCGCATCCGCAGCATCTCGGCGGTCATATCGTCGATACGCTCGATCGTCAGATCGACGCTTGCCACGGTGCTCTCGCCGATCATGTCGGCCAGCTGCTTCAGATGCTTCAGCAGCTTTTCGCTGTTGTCCCGTTTGTCGGTCTCGTCCTCCCAGAGCGACCAGAAGGCGTCCCATTCGCCCTCGTAGAGGTAATCCGAGCCCCAGCTTATCGCCTCGCCTTTTCGGTTGAAGTCCGTGACATATTGTACCCAGTTGCTCTGCGTCAGCGCGTTCTGACGCGCCACCAGATCGTGATATTCGGCGATGGCGTCCTCATAGAGGCCCACCGCCTTGTTCATGAACTGCTGGGCGTCGGTCTTGGCGTTGCGCAGATCGGCCTTGTATTCGTCCACGGCTCTCCGGTAATCGGCGAGCTGGTCGTCGTCGAACTCGACGTAGTCGTAATAGACCCAGCCGGGCTCGGTGGGCTGATAATCGCGGCAGTAAGGCCAGTTGAAGGTCAGGCCGGACAGGTTCCTGCCCTCCGCCTGCCAGTTGGGGTACAGCTCCATCTCGATGTTGCGCATGCGGTACAGGTCGTAATCGTCGATCAGATTCTGCGCGGCGTTGACATATTTCTTGTACCAACTGTCATAGGCGCCCGCCAGGCTGTTGTAGCTTGACGCAAAGGCCGTCTTTTTGTTCGAGATGAACGACTGGACGCTGCTGTGATATTGTCCGTAATAATAGTCCAGCTCCGCGTCGGTGCTGTTCTTGGGCGGGTTCCACTGAGGAGCGCCGCTTGTCATGGACTCATAGAGAGACGCCAGCGCCTCGGCATACTCCGCCTCGTGCAGCGCCTGGGCCTCCTCCGCCCGGCGCTGATCCTCCGCCTCCTGCTCGGCCTTCAGCGCGTTGCTCTCGCTCTTGCTCTTGCAGATCTCATAGGCCGCCTTGGCCTCGCTGTCGATGCTGTCGCTGAGCTCTTTGGCGTGTCGATAGCAGTAGTTGGCCAGGTTGTAGTTGCGCATGGCGATCTCGCGCATCGCGTAGATGACCTCCACGGCCTCCATGCCGCCCTGCGCCTGCCCGACGATCTTCTGCGTGATCTGGTCGGAGGTGCCGGTGACGGCAAACAGAAGGTCGACCAGGCCCGTATAGACGCTCGTCGTCGCCGCGGTGGGCGCGACGGTGATGTTGGGCGTCAGCGCCTTGTCGACGATGATGGAGATCAGCTCCTTGGAGATCGCCTTGACGCTGGCCTCGCGCGCCTTGGTGTAGGCCTTGACGATGCAGTTATAGGCAGCCTTGCCGCTGGACATCAGCACGCCGATGGCGTTGTAGCGGTCGATGACAGCGCGCGCCTCGGGGTACTCCGAATACCAGGTCATGCGGTTGTACCAGCTGTCGTAGTCGCCCTTGGCGTTCTGCTGCAGCTCCTCCACCACGGCCGCGTAATTCTCGTCGGAGAAGAACTCGACCAGCGGGCCGCACTGCTGCTCCTCGATGCGCTTGGCATACTCCGCCCACAGCGCGGTCCAGCCCTGCTTTTCGTTGATCCAGTCCGCCATCTGCTGCGCGCCGTCGTTGCCGAACTGCTCCCTCCTGACGTCGGGCGCGAAGGCGTAGACGTAGAGCGTCTCGCGGCGGTCGGAGTCGCTCATGCCCTGCCAGGCCATCTTGTTCATGGCGGTGTCGGCCTGGTCGCTGCGGTATTCGATCCCGTTGATCTCATAGCGCACATAGTAGCCCGTCAGACGGTCGCCGCTCTTGCCCAGCAGCTTGACGCTGTTGACGTCGCCGGCAGCCAGCGCCTGCAGCGGCAGCGTCACGGCGATCATGGCGAGCGCCAGAAACAGACTCAATACTCTCTTTTTCATCCCTGTGACCTCCTGTCAAACAAAACACATATCAGCCATAACTATCCAGTATTATCTTACCATGCGGCGGGGCCTGATTCCATATCAAGATGCGACAATTTTACAGCGCGCGATTTATACAGCTTTTTTCGCGCCTACCGTCAAAAAAAGCGGCCCGCCTGCGAACGCAGACGGGCCGCAAAGGCTGATTCGGTTGTCAAATGATCAGTTGATCAGCAGCTTGTTGCACAGCGGGGCGAGGTTCCTGCTCGCCGGGGCGAAGATCCGGACGCTCCTGCTGTTCTTGACGACATAGGCGCGGAAGCTGCCGTCGCGGGCGATCGCCGCGTCGTTGAGCCCGATCAGGCGGCCGTTGTTGTCGTAGGAGGCGACGAACGGGAACGCCATGCCGGCGGCATTCTCCGCCTCGAAGGAGACGGTGCCCTTTTCCTTATCGAGATCGGCGTTCTCGATCGTGACCTTCAGGCCGACGACGTCGGTGAGCAGGTTCTTCCAGCTATCGCTCCAGACGCGCCAGTCGCCGCGCAGATCCTGATAGAACAGGACATAGCGCTCGCTGCCCGAGCCGGGGGTGGACACCAGCACCTGATAGAGCGCCGGCGTGGTGGCTGTGGCCTCGGCATACGGGGCATAGGGGCTCGCCCGGAGGGTGAGCTTATACGGCGTGGCGGGCTTGTAGCCGTTCTCGGCGGTCGCGCCGTCGAAGTAGGCATTGCCGATATAGTTGTATTTGGCGTTCTGCTTCATGCGGTCGGCCAGGAACTGCTTCCACGGCTCATAGGCCGAGAAGGCCTGACTGATCGGGCGGTTGTACTCCGCGTCGATCTCGGATGTGGCGACGCGGGTGTCGGTGAGCGCGTCGAGCATCTGCAGGCAGGTCGACGGGTCGTCGGGCTTCCAGGTGCGCAGCGCCATGATGAGCAGCGCCATGGTCTTGTAGGGGCTGTCGAGCTTATAGCGCGAGACGTCGCCGACCGTAGTGACGGGGGCGTTGAACGTGAAGCTGACGCTCTTGATCGGGACGGTGATGATCTCGTCGTCCTCGGATACGGCCTTGCGCTGCAGCGTCTGCTCCGTCATGCTGAACTTCAGCTCCGAACCGGCGCTCGCCGGCTTGGGCGGGATCGGCGTGTCGGTGTCGGGAGCCTTGACGTCGGCGATGAGGCCCTTCCAGTTGTCGCTCCAGATGCGCCAGTCGCCGCGCTGATCCTGATAGAGCAGCGTGTAGCGGTCGGCGTCGTCGCCGGCGATGGTGATCAGCACCTGCCTGAGCTCAGGCGTCAGGGCGTCGCCCGCGGTATAGGGATCATAGACGCTCTGGCGCAGCGTGATCGTGACGGGCTCATTGGGCGTGTAGCCGTTGGCGGGCGTCGCGCCGCCGAGGTAGGCGTTGCCGATGTAGCGGTACTTGCTGTTCTGCTTCATCTGCGTGTTGAGGAACTGCGTCCAGGGGTTGTACTCCGAGAACTTCTTGCTCAGCTTGTGCCCGGCGCTGTCGGTCTTGCCGGAATCGGCGTTGGGGTTGGTCAGATAGTCGAGCATCTCGGCGCAGTCCTTGCTGTTGTCCGGCGTCCAGGAACGCAGCGCCAGGATCGCCAGCGCCATGGTCTTGTAAGGGCTGTCGAGCTTGTACTGGACGATGTCCTTATAGCAGGTGGGAACGGTGTTGAACGTATAGGTGTATTCCTTCACCTTGACGTCCATCGTGCCGCCGTCCGTGGTGGGGGCCTGACGGGTGACCTCCTTCTCGGTCACCTTGGGCTCGCTCTGCGGGTGCACGGGCGAGGAGACGACGGTCTCGGCCGGCCAGAGCTTCTCGCCCGCGGGCTGCTTGACGTCGGCCAGCAGGCCCAGCCAGTTGTCGCTGAAGACGCGCCAATCGCCGCGCTGATCCTGATAGAACAGGCTGTAGCGGTCGTTGTCGGCGCCGTCCAGCGAGATGAGCACCTGCTTCAGCAGCGGGCCGGAGCCGTCGGCCTCGCGGTAGGGATCATAGGCGCTCTGGCGCACCGTAACGGTGATGGGCGTGTTGGGCGTGTAATTGTTGGCCGGGGACGCGCCGCCGAGGTAGGCGTTGCCAATGTATTTGTATTTGTTGTTCTGCTTCATGCGGTCGTTGAGGTAGGACTTCCAGGGGTTGTACTCGTTGAAGGGATAGCTGAGCTTGTGGCCCTGGGCGTCCTTGGAGCCCGGCTTCTCCGCGGCCGTGTTGGTCAGATACGACAGCATCTCCTCGCAGTCCGTCGGGTTGTCGGGCGTCCAGGTGCGGAAGGCGAGGAACAGCAGCGCCATGGTCTTGTAGGGGCTGTCGAGCTTGTACTGCACGATATCCTCATAGCAGGTGGGCACCGTCGTGAAGGTGAACTTGTACTCGTCCAGCGTGATGTCCACCGTGCCGCCGTCCGTGGTGGGGGCCTTGCCGGGGACCTTGGTGACGGTGACCTGCGGCTCGGTCTGGGGGTTGGCGGGCGAGGCGGGGACCTCGTAGGCGGCGGGCCAGGCCACGTCGCCGCTGGGCGTCTTGACGTTGGCCAGCAGGCCCTTCCAAAAGTCGCTGTACACACGGTAATCGCCGCGCTGATCCTGATAGAAGATGGCGTAGCGGTCGTTGTCGGCGCCGGGGATCGTAGTCAGCACCTGATAAAGCGCCGGCTCGGACGGGTCGTACTTATCGCTGGAGCTGCTCTGGCCGTGATAGGGGTCATAGACGCTCTGGCGCACGGTGATGGAGATCGGCTCGTTGGGCGTATAGTCGTTGGTCGGCGTGGCGCCGTCGCAGTAGGCGTTGCCGATGTATTTGTACTTGTCCCTCATGCGGTCGGTGACGAACTGGATCCACGGGTTGTAGGTGGATGCCTTCTGGCTGACCTTGTGCCCCTGACTGTCGACATTGTTGCCGTAGGAGGAGTTGGTGTTGGTCAGGTAGTCCATCATCTCCATGCAGTCGGTCTTGTTCTCCGGGGTCCAGGTGCGGTAGGCCAGGATCAGCAGCGCCATGGCCTTGTAGGGAGAATCGAGCTTGTACTGGATAATGTCCTCATAGCACGTCGGGACCGTCGAGAACGTGAAGGTGTACTGCTTGACCGTGGTGTCGATGATGATGTCGTTGCCCATATCGTCGACGCCGGGCGCCTTGGCGGGCACGTCGTAGACCGTGACTTCAGGCTCGACCTGCGGGTTCGCGGGGTTGGTCGGGACGGTGTACTCGGGCGGGTAGAGATAATCGCTGTAGGGCTTGCGCACATCGGCCAGCAGGCCCTTGTAATAGTCGCTCCAGATGCGCCAGTCGCCGCGCTGATCCTGATAGACAGCGGCATAGCGGTCGCTGTCGGCGCCGTTGGTCTGGATGAAGATCTGCTGCAGCTCGGGCGTGGTGGGCGTGGCCTGCACATACGGCACATAGACGCTCTCGCGCAGCGTGACGGTGAACGGCTCGTCGGGCGTATAGTCGTTCTCCGGCGTGGCGCCGCCGAGATAGTTGTTGCCGATGTAGCGATACTTTTCATTCTGCTTCATGCGGTCGCGGACGAAATCCTTGGAGGGGTTGTGCTGGGAGAAGGGCACGGCCAGCTTGTGCCCCTCGGCGTCCGTCGCGCCGGAATCGGCCTGCGTGTTGGTCAGATAGTCGAGCATCTCGAGACAGTCCGTGGGGTTGTCGGGCGTCCACGTGCGGTAGGCCATGGCCAGCAGCGCCATGGTCTTGTAGGGGCTGTCGAGCTTGTACTGCACGATATCCTCGTAGCAGGTGGGCACGGTGGAGAACGTGTAGGTGTACTGCTTGACCGTCGTCTCGATGACGCAGGCCTCGCCGTTCTCGTCGATGCCCGGCGCCAGCGCCGGGATGTCGGTGACGGTCAGCTCCGGCTCCTTCTGCGGGTTGGCGGGATGCGCGGGCACCTCGTACTCGGGGGCCCAGACGTAATCGGACGCCATCGGCTGCACGTCGGCCAGCAGGTTGATCCAGCTCCTGTTATAGACCTTCCAGTCGCCGTTGTCGGCCTGCGAGAAGAGGCTGTAGCGCTCGTTCTCGGCGCCGTTGAGGAAGATGAGCACCTGCTTCTGCAGCGGGCCCATGGCGTCGGCTTCCTTATAGGGATCGTAGACGCTCTGGCGCAGGGTGATGGTGATGGGCGTGTCGGGCGTGTAGTTGTTGCCCGGCGTCGCGCCCTTGAGGTAGGCGTTGCCGATGTAGCGGTACTTGTTGTTCTGGGTCATGCGGTCCTTGAGGTCGCTGATCCAGGGGTTGTACTGCGAGAAGGGGCACTTCTTGCCGTTGAGCGTCGCACCGGTGTCGGTGAGATAGTCCAGCATCTTCAGGCAGACGTCCGGATTTCCGGGCGTCCACATGCGGTAAGCGAGGATCAGCAGCGCCATGGTCTTGTAGGGGCTGTCGAGCTTGTACTGGATGATATCCTCGTAGCTCTGCGGCACTGTGTCGAACGTGAACGTGTATTCATCGACCGTCACGTCGATGACCTCGCCGCCCTCGGCCATGGCCTGGGCGGGCACCTTTTTGACTTCAAGTTTCGGCTCCACCTGAGAGGTGGCCATCAAAGCGGCCTTCGTCTCCCCTTCGGCGGGCGCGGCGAAGCTCACGGCGGGCATGAGCTGCAGCGCCATCGCGGCGCAGAGGAGCAGAGAGAATAATCTTCGCGTCTTTCGTGCCATACTGTCATACCTCCATATCCTTGCGGCCCGAAGGCCTTTGTGTACGAACTGTAAATACAGTATAGCACGGCCGCGTGAAAATTGCACCCCCTTATCGGACTTTTTTTTCTTCCCTGCTCCGCTTTCCCGTGGTATACTGAACAACATAAGGGGGGATCGCCGTGGCGCAGGAGACGCTGGAACGCATCCTTTGGGTGTTGGGGCTCATCACGCTGGCCGCGCTGGGGCTGCGGCTGTTTTGCGGCGTCGAGGTCCCGCGCTCGCTGCTGGGCGCGCTGCTGCTGATGATCTGTATGTTCCTCACGGCGCTGGCCCGCGAGGTGATCCAGAACTATATCGACTATATGAACGCACATCGGCGCGGCAGCGACGACGACAAAGAGGAGTAAAAAAAGCCGAACGAGCGCATAAAAAAAGACGCCTTGCGGCGTCTTTTTATTGTAAAGTATTACGGCTTTATGGTATGAGCGTCGCCGCGGGGAGCAGCGGCGTCCGGCCGTCGCGGCCCACGACCATGACGCGCACCGTGACGTCTTCGAGCGGCGCGGCGCTCATCCAGCGCTTTGCCAGCGAGACGCTGTCCGCCGCCGAGGCGTCGACGCCGTACTCGGCGGTCATGCCGAGGTAGCGGCCGCCGCTGTAGTAGGCGAGGATCACGTCGCAGGCGCCCGAAACGCCGCGCAGGTCGACCCAGACGGCCGCCGTGATGGCGTGCGCTTCCGCATCGACGCGGCCGGTGATCCTGTCGCCGGGCGCGCCGTGGAAGTAGATGAACGCGCTCGTCGCGCTGTCCTCGAGGCCGGGGGCCGCGGCATAGGCGATGATGTAGGTGTCCCGATCAACGGTCAGCGGGCCTTCATAGAGGCGGCGCGACGGGTTGGAGGCCACGCAGGGGCAGCTCCCGTCCGTCGTGTACCAGATCGAGGCGCCGGGCGTCGCGCAGCTCAGCGTCACCCTGGTCCCGGAGGCGACGACGCTGCCGCCGGCCACGTCGGCCCGCACGGCGGCGCAGACCTGGCCCTCCATGCTCATCTCGACCGGCACCGTGAAGGTGCAGCTCGTGCCCGCGTAGGAGCGCACGCCCGTCACCTGCACGCTGTAGCTCGCGCTCTCGTCGAGCGTGCACACGGCGGCGGCGCGCTGGACGAGCTCGCCCTCGCGCAGAAGCGGCGAGAATGAAGCCGACACTGGCGTGCCGTTTTTCAGCAGGCGGACGCTCGCGGCCGTCAGATCGGCGGCCATCACCGGCTTGGTGAAGCGCACCGTGACGCCCGTGGGCGTACGCTGCGCCTCGGCGCTGAACGGGGCGGTGCTGGTCATGGCCTGGTTGACGTCGAGCCACACGGGCGGGACGTCCATCTCGCCGGAGACGAGCGTCTCGCCGCCGTTATAGCCGTCCTTGAAATACTTGACGCGCCACTTGCCGTCGGGCACGTCCCAGCGGTAATAGCCGCTGGCGTCGGTGACATAGCTGGTCTGCTGGTCGTTGTAGAGCGGCGCCTCGGTCCACGGCTTCCAGACGGAGCCGTCGAGGTATTCGATCGTCACCGTGACGCCGTCGAGCGGGTTGGACAGCATGCCCTCATAGACGACGCCCGAGGGGTCGAGGATCTTGACGGGGCTGAAATCGATGGAGACGCCCTTGCCCAGCCGCGCGCGGCGGTCGTTGAGGTATTTCTCGAGGTCGATCACCTCCGGCTCCTGCTTTTCCTCGCAGGCCGTGGGGTCGTAGGCGGCGAAGGCCTTGCGCATGTCTGTCTCGGCGTTGTAGCAGAGCTGCCAGAAGGCCTTTTCGTCGAAGAACTGCTGGTTGGCCTCCGCGGTGTCCTTGTTCTCGTTGTGGATGAACTGGATCGCCGTGCCGAGGCCGGGGATGGGGATGAAGCCCGTGGCGGAAACGGCGATGTTGCCCATGCCCATCAAATAATGGTCGAAGGCCTGGTCGTTCATCACGTCGACTGCCCTGCTGCAGGCGTCGATCTCGATCTGCGTGATCGCCTCCGACACCTTTTCGGCGCCGCCCTCCTTGCACGTCAGCTTGCTGCGGTAATATTTGGCGCTCCTTTCGATGTTGGAGACGATCTCGTTGCGCAGCTTGCTGAGCTTGTCGACGACCTTGCCGGCGTTCTCGGCCTCGTCGTAGATCGTCAGGCCGACGCCGACGACGTTGACCGCGCCGCCGATCGTGGAGCCGATGCCGCGCACCACCGAGGCGGCGCCGGCGTTCTTGAGGGCCAGCTTGCCGCCCTCCTTGGCGATCTGGCCCAGCGCCGTGGTGCTGCCGTCGACTGCGAAGCCGCCGACCGTCTGCTTGACGTTCTCGCTGACGGAGAGCAGGCCGCCCTCGCCCATCAGCGCCGCTGCGCCGGGCAGGCGCGAGACGTCGAGCACGATGTTCGTCGTGGCGTCGATCACGGCCTCGAGGCGCCCGTCCTCGCCCGCCTGCAGATAGACCTCCACATCGCTGTCCGCAGCCCGCACGAAGCTGCCGGCGGCGAACGTCGAGCGGAGCATCGCATCGTGATTGCCGGCGGAGCTCAGCCCGGACTCATCGATGGCTCGCAGCGTCAGCGTGCCGTCCACATGGTAATCGGCCGTGAACGTCTGCGCCGCAAGCAGGACGCCGCCGTCCTCATCCTCGATCTCGTCCAGCGTGAAGCCGG
>JAEEGL014957829.1_pt1 | contig 10120 bp, 25 predicted proteins | sample 9134231 | NCBI WGS metagenome assembly JAEEGL01 (sample SAMN16246548, study PRJNA631951) | gut metagenome | biome: gut microbiome; feature: rumen; material: fiber-attached | host: Bos | place: Iran: Karaj | collected 2018-10 | reverse complement strand
CACGCTAGCAGCACCGACACCCAAAACAAAAAATCCGCTTGATATTTTTCAAGCGGATTTTTTATATTTAATTGAATTTTTAATAAAAAAATGATATAATATTTATAAGAAAAATAATATAAAGGAAATTTTTAATATGCGTTTATGGCATCAATCACTAATTCCATATCTTCCTCGTCAGCAATTACTCGGGCAGCATCGCGAGCTCTGTGCACTTCGAGGCCAAGGTTGGGGGCGCAAACATTCTGTAGTGGATTATGTATTTAAATACGACCCAGCATATCTTATTGCATATCATTTTCTTGTAATGGATGAAATGGAAAAACGAGGTTATCATCCAGATGAAATATGGAGAAAAGGCTCATATCGAGGTAAAATTCTTAATTATCAAGATAATTGGTATAATCAAGGATTGTTAGACCATAAATATGGTTCTAATTTAATTATATATCCAGAGCATAATGATGCATATTTACAAGAATGTTTAGAAAATTTAAAAAATAAAGGAATTGTAATAAATGATAACTGATAAAAATAATCCTAATTTTATATTTGATGAAGATTATTTCGCATATTTAATAGATAATAATATTAAATTTGATACAGAAGATATTAAAGCATTTATTGAATGTTGTGAAGTAGAACAAATTCGTGAAAATAATTTAGGTAGATGGACTCGTCTCATAATTAGTATTTGCCAAGTATTTAATAAATATTATGCTGTCTCTTGGGAAGCGGGTCTTACTGAATATCAAGAAGATTTATTCGATGATACTGATATTGTTGAAGTTCATCCAGTAGAAAAAGAAGAAATTGTTATTTTTACTGATTGGATGGATAATGATAATAAATTAATTGGTAGTGTTTCTCGATTAAAGGGTGATGATTATGGCACCTAAATTTTGGATAATTATAGATTTAATTTGGTTTATGATGAATGCGATTGAATATCATAAAACTAAAAAATCATATAATTTAATTTTTGCTATTATATTTTTTGTTTTTCTTGTTATATGGGAGGTATTGATGTATGCAGGAGTTAAATAATGTAATTGCTGCATATGAATGTTTTGCAGTTGATGCTTATATTACTGATAAATGCCAAAACTGCCCTTTTAATTATCAATATTTTGATGATAGTGGTGATGGGCCAGGTATGTGGCGTTGCAATGAAGAAAAATTAGAAAATGATATGTATCAATGGTTAAAAATTTATCAACATTTAGTTGAGGACAAAAATAAATGACTAAATTAGAAAAATTAATTGCTGCAATTCAATGTCCAGAGTATAGTAATAAAGTTTGTATGAATTGTCCTTATGACTATCAAATAGAACTAGAAGATGAAGATAGGCCACGGCATAGTTATTATGACTGCGATAGAGTAACAATGTTAGATGATGCATTAATTTATTTAAAAGGCTATCAAAATATTATGGAGATTATAAATAATGAACATTGATAAATGGATAATTGAAGATATTTCTTGGACTTTACGCCAATTTTATCGTGAATTTCAAAAATGTGAAAATATTTCTGATGATGATACCGATGCTATCTATAAACAAGCTGCACACGCTGCATTAATTAATGCGAAAAATAAATATGGGACTTGCTTAACTTATGATAATTTTTATGATAGTGTATTTTTTGGTGGTATCAATGATTATGATGGATGCGGATATTTTGTTGATAACGAAGGAAATAAAATAAAGGATATATATTGTGATTGCGATTGGTTAAATGAAAATCGACCTGAAAATTGTAATTTCATAATGTGGTTTAATAAATGAAAATAATAGTTGCTGGTGGGCGTAATTTTAATAATTATAAAATTATAGATAATATTTTATCTAAATATATTAATCCAGAAGTAGATGTAATAGTTAGCGGGGATGCGCGCGGTGCTGATTTACTTGGAGCTGACTGGGGTGCAAAGCATGGAGTCCCTATTCAACATTTTCCAGCCTATTGGGATACATATGGTAAAAATGCTGGATTTATTCGCAATGCTGAAATGGGCGATTTTGCTGACGCTGCAATTTGTATTTGGGATGGACAAAGCAAAGGCACTAAACATATGATTGAAACGATGTGTCGTCTTAATAAACCTTGTTATGTTTTTAATTATAATGGACAAACATTTCTAACAACTGCTACATTTGCGATTAAAGGAGAAGAAAAATGATAACTGCAAAAGAAGCAAAACAAATAGTTGAAATTACATATCAAACTCAATTAGACAATTATATAAAAGAACATCAAAAATTTTTTGATATAGTAGAAGAAAAAATTAAAGAAGCATCTAATAAAATGAAGTATGTTTGTGTTATTAGAATGCCTGAATCAATAATGGAAAAAAGTAAAGAAACATTAGAAGCTATTTTACAAGATAGATATGGCTATCATTTAACCTTTAATTTTTATACACATGAATTAATTATAAGTTGGAAGTAAAAATATATGATTAGCGCTGAACGAGTTCGTAAAATTACATTAGAAAATATTGATATAGAAAGTTTATATAAATATTATAAAACTGATATTGATGAAATTGAAGATTAGATTTGTAAATTAGCTCTACGTGGAGTATGGCATTATTCGGTTAAAAAAGATATTATTAGTTGTTTCTTAATGGATTATTTTATTGCTTTAGGTTATCATTGTTATCTTACGAGCGATGGATATATGCATATAGATTGGAGTTGATAAATATGATAGATAATGTTAATTTTCAGCACTACCTAGTTCGAGGGGACTGTCATGGTAATTTTCAATGGCTTCATAATGAGACTTTGAATCAATATAAGCCAGAGGAAACTGCAATTATTATTTTAGGTGATGCTGGGATAAATTTCTGGCTTAATAAGACAGACCGTAATCTCAAACGAAATATTGAATTAACTGGATATACTCTTTATCTTGTGCGCGGCAATCACGAAGCAAGACCAACTGACCTTGATAATGTAGAAAAAATTTATGATAGTAATGTGCATGGATTTATTTATTGGCAACCAGAATATCCTCATATTCGCTATTTTAAAGATTATGGTGATTATATTATTAATGGATATCATATTTATGTGATTGGTGGCGCTTATAGTGTTGATAAGTGGTATCGTCTTGAACGAGTCGGTATGACTCCAAAAACTAATATTCCTACTAAGTCTGGTTGGTTTTCTAATGAACAACTTACTAAAGCAGAAATGCACGAAGCAGAATGGGAAATGAAATGTTATGGATATAATTTTGACTTTATATTTTCTCATACATGCCCTTATTCTTTAATGCCTACAGATATGTTTTTGTCTTTTGTAAACCAATCAACTGTAGATAATAATATGGAAAATTGGATGGATACAATTTATCAAAAAAATCGTGGCAAATCTATTTGGCTTTGGGGGCATTTTCACGCTGACCGTCTTGAAGCTCCTCATTGTGAAATGTATTTTAATGATATAGAAGAATTATCCAATATTGCTGCACGTTGGGAGCGCTATGACCGCACAGGAGAACTAGATTGGTGGCTCGTTAAAAGCCCGACTTTTTATGAAAAAATGGTAGCCGCGCCATGATTCAATTTCTTATTCTTTTGGCTTTAGTTGCTTGCTTGGCCTTTTATATTATTGTTTTATTTTTAATTTGGCCTGACCCAACACTTAGAACTTATACTATATTATTAATTTGCGGACATATTTATGCCCTGTTAGCTTTTATATTATAATTGCTTATTTTTTACTTTATAAAATAAAAAATGCGCTTACCAAATTTTTTACAACTATTATGTAAAAATTTGGTAAGCGCATATATTTTATTAAAATTTTAACTAAATAGGTAATGTTAATTGTGGGATTGCACATGCATATAAAGTAACCTAATTAGTTCCAGTAACACATCTGTAAATATAACTATATTCCTATAAATAAACTCCAATACTAGCATAAGCAATACTAGAAAGATTAATACTCATAATAGGAACAGTTTCATCCGTCATACCAGGTACTACAAGAGTTTGTGTAAATGGCCCAGTTCCAGTGCCAACCCAAGAAGTAGTTGCAGTAGTATTATAAATTGTATCAGTTCCTGCATTAGCACAATATTCTGCAGTAGTAGCATAACCAGCAGTAATAGCAAAATTAGCAGTATGAGCTAATAAAGCATTACTTGCGGTTCCTTCTAAAGCTCCTACGAATGTAGTTGCATATAAAGTGCCAGCTTCAGCATATACAGCACTATGTGAATAAGTAATATTACTGGCAGATTGAGAATAAGCTCCAACTAAATACATTGCAGTTGTAGAATTAGTTGAACCAGTAGTATTTAAAGTATCATCATTCTATGCAGTATAAACAACATCTTCAATTTCAGTAACTCTACCATAATCATCTATAGTAAAATGTGGAATTAAAATAGCGGTATCATGAATTCCAACAGTAGCTTCACTTAATCCATATGAGCCAGCGGTTGCACCAGTTAATGTTAAATGTAATGCACCATTAGTAGTAATTGTTCCGCCTTCAAAAACACTTCCAGCAGTTGTAGATAGACCAGTTCCTGCAGTAACTTCTACTACAGTGCCTAAATTATCTGTTTTACTTGCTGCAAGGTCGTAAGCCATTTTTACAGCAAAAGGAGTAGCAGCAATACTAGTAGAAGAATTATTAGTAGTAGAAGATAACTAAACAGATAAAATACCTTCATCAATAGTTAAACCAGTTCCAACAATAATACCACCAAGAGTAGTAGAAGAGGCCGCAGGTAACTAATAATCACTAGATGGCACCCAAGTACCACTTTTTGCTAATACTAAATTCTCAGTCTCACCATCAAAAATAATATGTGCTGCTTTATTTAAAGCGCCACTTGGCTCAATAATAGCGAGCCCAGTTCCATTCACTATAGTTGCAGTAGAAGATACTGTGCCGTTAGATTCAATATTACCATGTATGTGAGATGCTAAAGCATAACTAGTAGCAAGACCTAATTCTTGCCACATACCATCAGACCAAAGATATTCTAATCCAGTCCATTTTGATAATACAACATTACCATTTTCTACTGTAGTTGCTGTACCGCCAATTAAATGAATTGTATCAGTAGTACTTTCATTATATACAGCAGTTGTATCAGTAACACCTAAAAAGCTCATTGTCTAGGTTAAACCTAAATCTTTAATATTAACAGTTACATCTTCTGACCCATTAAATACAGTATTAACAATAGTTAATGTGCCATGAGTATATCCTGCCCCCTAAGCATATGTAGCTGTCCCAGATAAAGCTGCATAATTAGCACAACCACTAGTTAAAGCATATCCAGCACTAATACTATAAATTGCACATCCAGAACTAATAGCATAATCAGCAGTTCCAGCTAATACAGCATTATTTGCTGTACCAGTTAATAAACCATATATTTTCCATAATTGAGTTGGAGAGCCTAATGCATATGCCTATGACGTAGACCCAGGCACTATGTCAGATTTGAATGTTAAAGTTCCCATTAACCTTCAAACTCCTTTCAGTTTCTCTTTTTCCAACTTGCTCTTAACTAATTAGCAACTTCATTTCTTAATTTCATCAATTCTTCTGTTGGATTTAATAAAGCTGCGATATCTAAATAAGCAAGTGATTTTATTAAATCTTTTTGATAATAATAACTTAATCCGGCAATATGATAAACTAAATAGTTATTAATGTCATGTACATTACACCAATTTGAAGGCCCACATACTTTTAAGGCTTCTTCACAAAGTAATCCAGCAGTTTTAAAATCTTTAGCATTATAATATATTTGTGCAGCATCTAAATAATTATCAGTAAAAGTAGGTAAGAATAATCTTCCTTCTCTAAAATACATTAATGCTTTTTCTATTTCATTTTTATGTATATATGCTTTAGCGGTTCCAGAAAAACATCTAGCTATTTCAAATTTTTGTAATGTATTAGGATTTTTTAATAACCATATATAATGAAATAAAGCCTAATCCCATTTATTTTCAATTTCATATTCAATAGCTAACTATAAACGCATAATATAGTCATTTGGATATTCTTTTAAATCTTCTTCACATAATTCAACATAATTTTTTTTCTTTGTTTTATCAGGATAATGCCATACTTGAATATCAATAGGAGTACTAGTTTCTACATAAAACTATTTAATTCCCATTTTATTTACTAAAGCTTCATGAACAATATTCTACCAATGGTCCCAATATTTACTATGAATACGATATTCTTTAATAGTTCTAATAACTATATCATTTTCATCAATATCTCTATGATAATCATACATACCTCTATCAAATAAGGGCGACCATCCATTTTTAACTTTTTTACTCCAACCTTTTTCTTTTATTACTTCATCTAAATCAGCCATAAAATACATAGTTGTTTCTTTTGGTATAATTGTCATACTTATATCACGAGCTTTATCATAGCGCCAAGGTTTAATTATTTCTTGTTTTAAAATTAAATTTGGATATTCTTTCTATTTTTCCTATAGTTTTTCCCAAGTCCCATCAGTAGAACCAGTATCTAAGAGACAAATATAATCAGCTTCTCCAAAACTATCTAACCATTTATCAACATTTTTTAATTCATTTTTACAAATACCATAAACAGTTAATATAACTTTTTCTCGAATAATTTCCCAATTAATTGTTTTACATACAGATTCTACCATGTCTCTACCTTGCATATAAAAATATTCAGAATAAGCTTCATTAGGATTTTTTACCCAAAAAGTCCAAGGTTTACGACCAACATAATGAATAAAATAACAATTCTTTTTTAAATCTTCTACTTGATTTTCTTGTACATATGGCGCAAATACATTATAATATTTATTTAAATGTAATTCTTTCTATTCAGGCCATTTATCAAAATAAAAATTAAGTATTTCCTAGTCTGCAACCACATAATCTGGATATTTCTCTTTTGGAAAAGTCATAGCAAAATTTAATATATTTTCAAATAATTCATGTGATGGTTTAATTACTAAAAATCCACTATTAAAATGTGGCCAGCCTTGCCATAAACCAAAATACTCTCCATCAAGAGCTGCAGTCATATGAGGCTTTTCAAATTCTTTATCAGGATTTTTTAAAAACATTAAATCAGCATCAAGAAAAATAATTTTATCATATTGTGTCTAATCAAAAATTCTAAATTTAGTCCAGCAATCATGCCAAGTAGCGGCAGTTCCTGGATGTAGTTTCATATTATGTTCATGAATATCATCAGTTACAGAAATGGTATCAACTACTTCATATGAAACTTTAAGCTATTTTAAAAATTCTAAAGTAGCTGCTGATACTGTATCAGTAACTAAAACATGAAGTGGATATTTAGCTTTTACTCTTTTTAAACTTTCAACTAATAAAGCTACTCCATAAGCATAACTATCATTAGTTAATAAAGATATATATGCATAATTCTTCATATTTATCTCCTTTATCTCATTAATTTATATTAAGAAATTGTAACATTTCCATTGGTATCAATTTCAAAATGAAATGTCATAGTATCATTATCTCCATTAGGAAATGTTAAATAAAATGTAGAAGTCCCACTTAACGGAGTAGTTAAAGTAACTCCTTTGACATAATAATCTTGATTCTAAGTATAACTACTCTAACTAGATGTTATACTAGAAGTTTCTATATATCCAGCAGTAACAGTAGTAGAAAAAATTGTTTCTGCACGAGTAGTATTAAAAGATATTTTAATCTAATTATTATCAGTATTGGTATTTGTTAATTCAATATATGTACTTGTACTACTTACAGCTAATAATCCTCCAGTAGCAGTAGTAGTTAATACTGCGGCAGGAATATAAATTATATCATCAGCAGTTTTTGTAGGTACAACAGTAATTGAACTACTATAAGTTGGTGAAGTTATAGCAGCATATCCAGCAGTTGTAACTTGATATTTAGTATCTACTATTCCATTAGAAATTATTGTACCAATTCTTGAAAAATAATAATTAGTAGCTGTTGTTGAAATAGCCATAGTACAAGTTCCACTAATATCAATTTGTGGGACTGTATTAATAACCCCTAAAGAAGTAATATTAGCATTAGTACCAGATGACATTGGCTATATAGTTACTGTTCTATCATTTGGATAATATCCTGCTCCAATTGTAACAATTTGAGCAGTAGTTGGTTCAGGAATAATACTAGTATTTGATAATGTACTGGCCGCAATTGCCGTTTCACCAGTAATTGTAATCATTCCAGCCATTAATCCAGTTGTACTTACATAACCTGGCTATACTACTACAGGAGTTATATATTCAATAGTATCATTCTTTACAACATATCCAGAATTAGTTACAGAATTATAAACAACTGGAATAGAAGTAATTGTAGTTGAGGGTGTTTGTATAACACCAGGCTATACATTTAATGTTAACTATATATCTTTATCTAAAAATGTATTTTCAGTTTCTAAAGTTAATTGTGTTCCTAATGCCTAGGTAATTAAAAAACTTTCATCAAATAAATTATGAACGCTATCAACTGTTAAATTAGGCATATTTCAGCCTCCTTTTATTCAGAAATTGTATAAGTCCCAGTGTATGTTGGGACAACAACATCTTCTGAGCCATCAAAAATAAAAATTTGATTAGATCCAAATGTTAATGAATGTTCTAATCTTGATGCAACATAACTATTAACATCAGTTAAATATAAATCATTATCATTATATACAATTGTTTGTTCGTCAACTGTAATTGAACCTTCTTCAAATAATTCTTCTTTTTGAGCTTCTGAAAGGTAAATAATTCTATTTAAATTTGCCATTATTTATTCTCCTTTCAATCATTATATATTTCATTTACTAAATTAGATAATTCTGTATATTGAGCCGATGTAAGACGACCCATAGCATAAAATATATCAAGTTTTTCTTGTGCTTCTTGTATTGTAGCATAAAACATTCGTGAAATTAATTTTTTCATTGCATTATACATTATCCAATTACCTCCAAATCTTCATTGTAAATTTCTTCAATTAATGCACCAAGCTCTTGAGTATATTTATTTTCATCTATTTCATATTGCTCCTAAGCTTTTATTAATTTGGCATAATCAATAATTGGAAACATAGCTTCACCCATAAATTCCATTCCATCTTCTCGAATCCAAGTATAACCAGATGGAATAAAACGATATCCTTCTACAAAAATATCACATTTATTATCAAAAATATCTGTCTCTATAGCCATTGTTGTGTCTATATCTGTTAAGTGACAACAAAATTCATCATCTAAATAAATAATTCTCATAATTTAATTCTCCTTAACTAGATAACCAAATATTATGAATTCTTCCAGTAATTCCATATGCTGCTAATTTTATATAAAAATTAGATGCAACATTAGAAATATCACAAGAATGAATACCTCTTTCACTAGTTTTCCAAGTTACTGTAGAAGAAGCCGCCCATGTTCCTGACGCATTTAATCCACTTGGTAAATCTACTCCTACTCCAATTTTTACATTATAATTACTACTATCTCTTTCATAAGTAGTAAATTCAATATTTAATGTTTTATATAATAATATATCAGTATCTTCAAAAAAGGGTGAAATCCAAACTTGATTACCTAAACTTTCTACAGTTGACCATTCAATATAATCATCTGTTATTGAAGGATTCCCTTGATTAGAAAACCAATTAATTGAATATCCTGTAAGGGTACCTTCGCCTTCTTTAAATAAATATTTATCAATGGGCATAATTACATCATATTGTTTATTTGTATTAACTGTAACTGTTGTAGTTTCATCTTTATAATCTTTTGATGCAGTTATTGTCCAAGTGCCATAATCATCACTCTATACAATAAAATACCAATCTGCTTTAGTATTGTCATTACTTTTAATATGACAACTATTTTCATCTAAAGTTTCTATAGTTTCATTATTTTTAGATAATATAATTGTACTACCAGCCATAGCAACAATATGTATAACAGCAGCATTAGCAGGTAATCCACGACCTGCCCCAATTACTGTATTTAAAAATGCTAAACCAACTGGATCTTTTCCTAAATAAATCATATTAAACGTATCACCTCAATACTAGAACCAATATTGCCAATAGT
>JAEEGL014388426.1_pt1 | contig 10120 bp, 9 predicted proteins | sample 9134231 | NCBI WGS metagenome assembly JAEEGL01 (sample SAMN16246548, study PRJNA631951) | gut metagenome | biome: gut microbiome; feature: rumen; material: fiber-attached | host: Bos | place: Iran: Karaj | collected 2018-10 | reverse complement strand
TCCTTTTCGTCATATTTTTCCCTGTACATCGAGGGTTCAAGAATCTCCGCGACCTCTGTTTGTTCTTCCGCATCGTCAAATCTATTGACTATCTTCGCGAGTTCTATTTCACGGCCGTCGCCGTACAGGTCAAAAACTATTTTACAAAGCCGGCTGCACATCGGATCCGTAAGATCCCCGGCACCGACAATCCCCTCGGCGCGGGCAAACAGCCTCCGCTCATTTGCCAGCATGGAAACAAGCAGCCTCTCTGCAAGAACCTGCCCGTCCTCGGGTTTTATCTGTTTCTTCTTCTGATCCGCCAGTCTTTCCTTCGTTTCGCGGGCGATCTTTAAGTCTTCCGCTTCAAGTCCGTACTTGTTGACTGTGTCTGTCAGAGCTTTTTTATCGATATCATATTTTTTCGAAACCGCGTTGATATAATTGCTGCGTTCAAGCGGATCGTCAATGGATGCGATCTTACGCGCTATCTCGTGATCGAATCTGGTTTTGGAATCAACATTGTCCTCGATCTTTCCGTGCAGCGTCTCTGCTTCGAAAAAGAAAGCTTCCTTCGCGTTTTCTATACGTTTGCGGTATTCATCCGCTCCGAGATTTTTGATAAATTCATCCGGATCCTTGTAAGGCGTCATTTCAACGACCCTCACCGAGATCCCTTTTTCCTTGAATATCGGGATCGCTCTTAATGCAGCCGTACGTCCCGCCTGATCCTGGTCATAGGTGATCACGACCTTTTTCGCTATCCTGCTTATAAGGGACGCCTGATCCGGTGTTAGCGCAGTCCCTAAGGATGCCAGAGCATTGTCAAAGCCCGCCTGGTGCAGGGAGATGGTATCCATATATCCCTCACACAGCAGCACGTAATCCGCATGTGAATGCCTGGCAATATTGTAGCCGTACAGATTCCTGCCCTTGACAAAGGCCTTCGTCTCGGGAGAGTTAAGGTATTTCGGCGCATCCTTGGCATCGGACATGATCCTGCCGCCAAAACCTATGACCTTGCCTCTGGCGTCCATTATCGGAAATATGACCCTGTTCCAGAATTTGTCATATACGCCCTTTTCGCTGAAGCTGAACAGGCCGGTCGCCTGCAGTACTTCATCACTGAAATCCTTGCTTTTTAAGTATTCGTACAGTCCCTTTCCGGTAGCTCCCGCATAACCGAGGCCGAAGCTGTTGATAGTCTCGCGGCTTAAACCTCTGCCCGTCAGATAGCTGTAGGCATGCTGCCCCTTGTCACTGCGCAGCATCCTGAAATAATAGGTCGCCGCTTCCTTATTGGCATCGAGAATGCCCTCTTTTAACTTCTGTTCACGCTTTCTTGAGGGTGAATCCTCATATTCCGGAAGCTGTATCCCCGCTCTGTCTGCAAGCTCCTTTAAGGCCTCACGGAAGGTCATATTTTCATATTCACATAAAAAGGTTATCACGCCGCCCGCTTTTCCGCAGCCGAAGCATTTATACATCTGCCTGCTCTGACTGACCGAAAACGAAGGGGTCTTCTCACTGTGGAAAGGACACAGTCCCACATAGTTCGACCCTCTGCGCGTCAGCTGAATGTTCGCACCGATTATATCGACAATATCATTGGCTTCGATAACCCTGTCCACCAATTCATCCGGATAATACATGATCAAACCTCCGCCTACAATATGTTCCAGCTGTTCGGTATCATGAGCTCCTGATATGTCATGACCGCGAATCTGTCGGTCATTCCCGCTATATAGTCACACACGGCGCGTTCCGTACGGAGCTTCCTCAATTCGTTGTCCGAATAAAGATGAACCTCCATATAGCATTTTCCGTCACCATGCTCTATCTGATCCCTGAATTCCTCCGGCAGCATATCACTGTTGCCGGTATAATATGTAAATAGCTGTTTTATCAGCTCTTCTGCCTTTTTCTCCTGGCTTTTCGCTATCTGATTGGTATATACGCTCCTGAACATAAACTGCCTGAGACCTGTCACGGCATTTTCAACTTCAGGCGACATCCTTACATCATCGGTTCCCTCACTGACGCTGATTATATCATGTATGATCGTGTTCAGCCTGTCTTTTACCGAATGCCCGAGCACATCAGCATATTCCGTGGGGATCGGGATCAGTTTGTTCTCATGCCCGAAAACGCTTGAATATTCGCGCGGATCGTCATCTTCCTTCAATATCTGGCCGCGGATCGCGTCATCGATATCATGGTTGATATATGCGATCTTGTCGGCAAATCTTACGATCCTGCCTTCAAGTGTTGCGGGTTTTCCTTCTGTCTGATGATTGAGTATACCGTCCCGGACTTCTCTGGTCAGATTAAGGGTCTTGCCGTTCTTGGTCTCAAGTATCTCAACGACTCTTACACTCTGCTCATGATGCTGAAATCCGATGCTCGCGATATCATTTAACGCACGTTCCCCGGCATGGCCGAACGGAGTATGTCCGAGATCGTGCCCGAGAGCAATGGCTTCGGTCAGATCCTCGTTCAGTCTGAGCGCTTTTGCTATCGTACGTGCTATCTGGCTTACTTCGAGCGTATGTGTAAGCCTTGTCCGGTAATGGTCGCCCTGCGGCGCCAGAAATACCTGTGTTTTGCCGTTAAGGCGCCTGAATGCCTTGGAATGTATGATCCTGTCGCGATCGCGCTGATAACAGGTCCTGATATCGCAGGGTTCTTCTTCCTCGTCCCTTCCCCGGGACATGTCTGAAAATGAAGCATACGGGCTTAAATACTCATGTTCCCGCAGTTCCTGCATCCGTCTGATCGATTCCGGCATAATATCATACTCCTTTCGGATACAAAGCATTCCCCGGCCAGTTTATCCCTTAAGATCCGGATCTTCAGGATCTTGAGTATATACATCCGCAGTAATTCTGCCTGTAGAGACCGTATTCCTTTGACAGCTCTATAGAACGCAGATATCCGTTGTTCTTCTTGAAATCCGAAGGAAGGTATCTGCATGTGTCCTGTTCGGAAAGCACATTCTTCTCGATCCCGTATCCGATCGTGTTGATCACCCCGGCAGGCTTTAACGGACTTAAGGTCAGAGTTGTCGCGAAATAATCAAAGTCCCTTTTGGCCGCCTCAAATGCGGTCTTTTCAAGCCTTTCGCTGTAACAGCCGACACATCTGCGGCCTCTTTCGGGTTCATTTTCAAGTCCGGCCGCCATCTTTAAAAACAGCTCCGGCTCATACTCTCCCTCAAGAACACTGACACTGTGCTTAAAGGGCATTAAGGATACCAGTCTTTTAAGCTCTGCGAGCCTGTGTTCATACTCTTCCCTTACGGTAATATTGGGATTATAGAAGAATACCGTGATATCGGCGAATCTGTCCAGCACTTCGAGACACGCGCTCGCGCACGGTGCACAGCAGGCGTGCAGAAAGACTGAAGGTGTCTTATTGTCCGTAAGGTCCCGCTCAAGTGTCCTGATCAGTTCCTGCTGATAATTAACGCTGTTTGTCATCTTAATATCCCGCCTTAACGCCGATAAAACCCGGGCCGATCAACCGGTCCGGGCTCTTTCCCGTATTATAAGCTGTGTATCTGTCTGGTCAATGTCATATTATAACCTGTTCTTATGGTATTAATTCCAGCTTACGGAGTACGTTCTCAAACTTCTCCTGATCGATGGGCTTGCCCGCATACGCAACACATCCGAGCTCAAAGGCCTTCGTTACGTTACGTCCTTCGTTCAGCGCCGTAGTCATCACGATCTTCGAACGTTTCTCCTCGGGTATGCCTCTTTCCTTCTCAATATCCCTGATGGCCTTGAGCGTCTGATAACCGTCAAGCGCAGGCATCATGATATCAAGACAGACCAGGTCATAACCTTCGCCGCTGTCGAGTGCCATAAGGAAAGCGTCAACTGCCTCAAGACCGTCGACTGTTATATCACATTCACCGTATTGTGAAAGAAAACGCATCATGAACTTTCTGCTCGCAAAATCGTCCTCAGCGATAAGAATTCTCATAAATTTACCTCTCAAATTCCAATAAAATAAACAAAATCGCTTTTTATATTATAATAATCGCAAGGAGATTTGTCAAGATTCAATATTCATTTTTCTATATTTATGATACTTTCGAGTTTCTCCAGTAATACCGAAATCTGCTGATCCGTACCGACCGTGATCCTCAGATAGTCATCTATCAGGTCTTTCCTGAAATGTCTGACATAAATGTGGTATTTTTTCAGCTCTTCAAAAATATATGCCGCCTTCACCTTCGGATGCGTCGCAAATACAAAATTGGTCGAAGACGGAAGCACCTTAAATCCAAGCTTCTCAAGCCCTTCGGTAAGGACCGTTCTGGTTTTGATGATCCGGTCCACCTTATCCCTGAAATAAGCCTCATCCTCAAGCGAAGCGGTTCCCATCTCAATCGACGGACGGTTCATGGGATAGGAATTGATGGAATTTTTCACATTTTCCATCTCGCTTATGATCCGCTCGGATGCGATCGCGAAACCGATCCTTAATCCTGCAAGAGAACGGGATTTCGAATAGGTTCTTACAACTATCAGGTTCCTGTATTTATCAAGATAAGGCATGACGCTTTCACCGCCGAAATCCACATATGCTTCGTCAATTACAACGATACTTCCGGGATTGGCCTCTATTATCGAGCAGATATCCTCTGCAGGCATGGCAACGGAAGTGGGAGCATTGGGATTGGCTATTACGATCCCGCCGTTTTCAACCCCGGTATAGTCCTTCGGATCGATGGTAAAATCGGCCTTTAAAGGGATCGCTTTATATTTTATGCGATACAGGTCTGCCCATACCTCATAGAACGAATAGGTGATCTGCGGGAACAGTACAGGCCTTCCGCTGTTGAAGCAGGTCTGGAATATTATTGCCAGAACATCGTCCGAACCCACACCGACAAATACCCTCCCTGGCTCAAATCCGTAATATGACGCGATAGCCTTGCGCAGCTTTGACGCATCCACGGAAGGGTACAGGCGCAGGCTTTTGCTGTCAAAGACAGAACCCGCCTCCAGAACCTTCGGTGAAGGCGGATACGGATTCTCATTTGTATTGAGCTTGATCATATCCGGATAGTCAGGCTGTTCGCCGGCCGTATAAGGCTCAATGGTCCTGAAATTACTGTCCAGTGATACGGTATTGTCGATCATGATCTGTTTTTGTCCTTTCCTTATTCTGACCGAAATATGAAGAAAACAGATAGTTTCAGCATCTCTTATAATCTCTGGCCAGTGCTTCGAACGCAGGCAGTGATCTTTTTATCATGTCATAGTCGACACAGTATGCGATCCTTACATAGCCCGGGCAGCCGAATGTCGAACCGGGTACGATAAGGAGTCTCTTTTCCTTTGCCTTGGCGGCAAATGTCCTGTCATCCGGTTCAAAGGCCTTCACAAACAGATAGAAGGCTCCTTCGGGCTTTATGCACTCATAACCGTATTGGCGCAGTGAATTGTACAAAAGCTCACGGTTACGGTTGTATATCTCAAGATCGACCTTTTCATCAAGACATTTCGAAACAAACAGCTGTGCAAGCGAAGGCGCATTAACAAATCCGAGTATACGTGTTGCAACGCCTGCTGCCGCAAATACGTCCCCGTAGTCGTCTATTTCCGACGGGATCACAAGATAACCGATACGGTCACCGGGCAGTGAAAGCGACTTGCTGAAGGAATAGCCGACTATCGTATTGCGATAGACCGTGGGGATATAGGGAACCTCAACGCCGTCATAGGCAAGCTCCCTGTACGGTTCATCCGAAACTATATATATGCTCGTTTTGAGCTCTTTCTGCTTCTTTTCAAGTATCGCAGCGATCCTTTGGAGAGTTTCAAGCGAGTAAACAACTCCGGTGGGATTGTTCGGGGAATTGATGATCAGAACTTTGGTCTTTGATGTGATGCTCTCTTCAAGCGCATCGACATTGGGCTGGAAATTGTCCGTATTCGGAGCAAGCTCAACGAGCCTGCCGTCAAAGTTGCTCACATAATTCCTGTATTCGCCGAAAAACGGACTGAAGGTGATCACTTCGTCTCCGGGGTTGAGCAGGGTCTTAAATATAACGTTCATTCCGCCGGCGGCGCCAACGGTCATAATGATATTACCCTTGTCAAATGCGGTCCCGAAACGCCTGTTGATATTTTCGGCGATCTTTTCCCTGACCTCGTCAAAACCGACATTCGACATATATCCGTGAACATAATTCGGATCAGGGTTGCAGGCGGTCTCAATGATCGCATCGGTCACCGCTTTGGGCGGCTGTACGCTTGGATTTCCAAGACTGAAATCATAGACATTTTCCCTGCCGAATTCGGCTGCCATCTTCTTGCCTTCCTCAAACATGGCACGGATGACCGAGCTGTTCTTCACAAGCGAAACCATTTTTTCCGAGATCATCTGTATTCCTCCCCGTAACCGGCTATTGCCTATATTTAATAATATCTCAGCTGTAATTTATTCACCTTCACCGACCGGTCATCTGTTTACGATAAACTTGTCATGTACGGCTCTCATCGCCTCGTCAACATAGTCACGGTTAATGAGCGCAGTGATCTTGATCTCTGAAGTCGAGATCATCTTGATATTTATATTGGCATCATACAGAGCTTCGAACATCTTGGCAGCAACACCGGCGTTGGAAGTCATACCGGCGCCGACTACAGAAACCTTGGCGATATTGCGGTCAACGTCGATCTTGTCACAGATAAGGCTGGTCTGTCTGTGTCTTTCCATAACGGCTACAGCTTCCTCAACATTATCCTCATCGATCGTAAAGCTGATATCCTTGGTTCCGTCACGTCCTACGGACTGTAAGATAACGTCAACATTTATATTATGATTTGCAAGATGATTGAACAGCTTGAAAGCAACACCGGGCTGGTCCTGAAGACCGATCACGGCAATGCAGGCCGTCTTCTTGTCACATGCAACTCCGCTGATAAGCATTTTTTCCATTTTAGCGTCCTCCTTAACGACTGTACCTTCATTTGTATTTAAACTGGAGCGTACAACAAGCTGTACACCGTACTTTTTAGCCATTTCAACCGAGCGGTTATGAAGCACGCCCGCTCCGAGCGATGCCAGCTCAAGCATCTCATCGTATGTGATCTCATCAAGCTTGCGGGCATTGGCACAGATTCTGGGATCTGCCGTAAATACACCGTCAACGTCGGTATATATCTCGCACATATCCGCCTTCAGTACCGCAGCGAGCGCTACCGCCGTAGTGTCAGAGCCTCCGCGTCCGAGAGTCGTCACATTGTCCATCTTGTCAACGCCCTGGAAGCCCGTAATGATAACGATCCTGCGAGAATCAAGCTCTGCACGGATCCTCTCGGTATCGATCGTCTTAAGACGGGCATTGGTATAATCGGATGTGGTGTGCATCGCCACCTGGAAAGCATTGAGTGATACTGCCGGTACTCCCAGCGATGCCATTGCCATGGACATAAGGGATACGGAGATCTGCTCGCCCACGCTTACCAGCATATCCAGCTCGCGCTTGGGAGGATTGGGATTGATGTCCTTCGCTTTTGCGATGAGTTCATCGGTTGATTTACCCATAGCCGAAAGAACAACGACAATGTCATTACCCTTCTGATAATCCTCAATGCAGCGTTTTGCGACATTGTAGATACGTTCCTTGTTGGCTACACTTGTTCCGCCAAATTTCTTAACTATCAGCATTGTTATATTCCTTTCTTAAAGCCTGCCGCAGCAGACTGATTATCCTTTTACCGGTCAAGCTCCGAGCGTATCCTCGATATGATGTCAAGGCCTCCGCTTCTCTCCTTGAATTCGCTTCCGCTCATAGGTTCCGTCACGAATGCAAATTCTCCGGGAATCCCCGCATCCACGATCACATCGATTCTCATGCGTTCCTTGGCTTTTTCGGCCTGAGCCGCCGGAATCCTTACGAAGAAACTATATACGAGTTCATCGATATTTGCAAGCTTTAATATTTCGGGTTCCCAGATCGTCACAACATTGATATGCCTGTGCTTGGCCGCTTCGACAATGTCACCGACCACCGCGCTCGCAGTAGGCAGCTTACCTGCGCCGGAGCCGTAGAACATAAGGTCTCCGACCGCATTGCCCTTGACCATCACGGCATTGAACACACCGTCAACATTATACAGCTGGCAGCGTTTGTTCAGCATCAAAGGAGCCACACACGCATAGGTCTTTCCGTCGATGCGTCTGATCAGGCTTATGAGCTTTATCTTGGCTTTCATCCTGCTCGCATATGCTATATCAACCGCAGATATCTTCGTGATGCCTTCGGTATAGATGTCGTCGCATTCAACCTGTGTCTGGTTGACCAAAGACGCCAGGATCGCTGTTTTTCTGGCGGCATCAAGGCCCTCGATATCGGCAGCCGGATTACGCTCTGCAAAGCCGTTCTCCTGGGCTTCCTTCAGAGCTTCGTCAAATTCGAGGCGTTCGTCTCTCATACGGGTCAGGATATAATTGGTGGTACCGTTAATGATACTGCGGATCTCAAGTATGTCATCTGCCGTAAGAGACCTGTTGATCGGTCTTATTATCGGAATTCCGCCTCCGACACTCGCCTCAAAGAAGTAATTGGTATTGTTCTCCCTGGCCAGCGCAAGCAGCTCTGCGCCGTGCTTTGAAACAAGTTCCTTGTTGGAGGTACATACCGCCTTGCCGGCAAGGATCGCCTGCTTCGAAAATTCATAGGCAGGATGCTCCCCTCCCATGACCTCAGCTACGATATCGACATCCGGGTCATTTAAAATATCATTGAAATCATGTGTCAGCACCTTTTCCACCGGCTGTCCGGGGAAATCACGCAGATCGAGCACATATTTCACATTAAGCTCATTACCCGCACATTTGGCTATATAGGAATGATTCATATGGAGAACTTCATATACTCCCGAACCTACCGTTCCGTATCCAAGTATTGCAACGTTCATATTATCCCTCCTGATCCGTCAGATATATTGAATTATAGTTTATTCCCGTGCACTGCATCAGCCTTCGCGGCCCAGGATATTGATCGATGAAACCCCTTTCTTCGCACCGATCTCGCGCAAGATCACATCGATCGCCTTAGTCTCGGGGCGCATTTCCATTCCGATCGTAATGGATGCGACACCGCCTATCGGGATCGACTGATGTATAGTCAGGATATTTGCCCCGCATTTTGCGATCGCATCAAGCACATCAGAAAGCAGCCCCGGTTCATCGTCAAGCTGAAGCATGATATTGATCGTCTTTCCTCTGCTGTTATCATGGAATGTAAAAATATCATCCTTATACTTGTAGAATGAACTTCTGCTGATATCAACCGCCTCTGTCGCCTCAAGCACCGTCATGACCTTGCCCGAATCGAGCAGTCTTTTGGCCTCGATCACCTTGAGCAAAACCTCGGGCACCGCTTTTTCTCTTACGAGGAAATACTGTTCTTTCTCCATATCTTCCGATACCTTCTACTCTTCTTTGTCAGTCTTTTAACTCTGACAGTCCGTTTTTTCAAGTGTATTCTTTCGGTTGCGTGTCCACTTCATAAATACATATGTCCGTGCACAAAAGATATAGTATCATATCCTTCTATCCTGTGCAAGTGTTTTTTCGTAAACCTTCATGAAATCGGATCATAATGACAAAATGGGGATTTCATTTGCTTTTGGCTTGAATTTGACGTGTTTCGATACTATAATTACAGCTGTGAACAGAAAGAATTTTCAGATTACGAAAGGAGTATTCAATGTCAGCTTTTGATGATAACTGTATTTTCTGCAAGATAATCAAGGGAGATATTCCCTCAACGAAGGTATATGAGGATGATCTGTGCTACGCCTTCAGGGACATCAACCCGCAGGCTCCCACTCATATTCTTGTGGTTCCCAAAACACACATTTCCTCATGTAATGATGTAAATGAATCAAACGAAGCTGTTGTCGGCCACATCTACTCAGCCATAGCCCGGATCGCCGAACAGGAAGGCATCAGCAAAACAGGCTATCGCATTATAACCAATTGCGGCAAAGATGCCGGACAGACAGTATTCCATCTGCATTTTCACATTCTTGCCGGCAAGCCCATGGGCGAAGGAATGCTGCCGTAAGGCATGTGAGCTATGGGGCGGTGAACCGTGGGGCGGTTGGTCTCT
>JAEEGL012696432.1_pt1 | contig 10120 bp, 7 predicted proteins | sample 9134231 | NCBI WGS metagenome assembly JAEEGL01 (sample SAMN16246548, study PRJNA631951) | gut metagenome | biome: gut microbiome; feature: rumen; material: fiber-attached | host: Bos | place: Iran: Karaj | collected 2018-10 | reverse complement strand
CGCGGCGATTTTACTTTTAATTTTTCATTTCCCGGCGCCGACGGCGTACTCCATATCGGTCACCAGGTGATCGGCGATGCCGCAGACCCATTCGCTGTATGAGGAGGTTTCCATACCCTTCGCAATCATTGAATACGCCCCTCCGGAGCCGGCGTTGTACGCCATCAGGGCGTGATGGACGTTCCCTCCGAATTCGATGAACTTCTCGCTCAGCGTCGAGCATATCCCTTCGATGTTGCCCTCGGGGGTGTAAATGTCGATCCCGCGGGCGGCAAACGGACCGACGCAGTAATACTCGGAAAGCATTCCGAGCCCCACGTATCCGCCGGAGTCGTCGTAATAAACGCCGATATCCGCGGTCCAGCCGCTTTCAACGCCCATAAGCCCCATAACTATCTTATAGGGGACGTTGTATTTCACGCACATGCGCCAGGTATGGCGCTGCAGTTCGGGCGACAGGCTCACCTTGTAATAGCGCCCCGCTCCGACGTGATAATAGTGTGTGAAAATAACGAAATCACCGACTTCCTCGCGGATCCTGTCCCAGTCTTCCACCGGCTCGTCGACGACGGGCTGAACGGTGATTGCAGGAGACGTTGTCTCCGGTTCCGCCTTCCCCGACGGTACTTCCGTCTCTTCGGGCTCATCCGGTTCTTCAGGGTCCTCGGGCTCTTCGGGGTCTTCGGGTTCCTCCGGTTCTTCCGGATCCTCGGGTTCTTCGGATCCTTCAGGTCCTTCCGGGGAGGCGGACGTCGTGTCAGCGGGGATAATTTCGGGCGGCTGCATACCGGCGTGCGGCGCGATCCCGACGCCGGCGGGCGCCGTCGCCGTCGTTTCTTCGCCGGATGCGGGCTCTGTTTCAGTCTGTTCCGGAATACCGACGCCCGTGCCGGTACCCGCGTCCTCCGTCACGCGGTCCTCTTCCGGCTCCGCGATCTCCGCGGTGCCGGTCTTCGTAAACGCTCCGGTACTGTAGAGCGTCAGAAGGACCGCCATAACGGCGGCAAGGCACAGAACGCACCATGCCGTGTCTTTCAATCTGTTCATCGTTATACCGTTTCAGTAGGAAGAGATCTTCAGATTCGGATCGTCCTCCCCTTTTTCAATCGATTTTATTACCACCGGGTAACTCTTTTTCTCGTTTACCCTGACGATCACGGTCTCTTCCGCCTTGTGGCCGAGGAGAGCCTTGCCGAAGGGAGATTCCTTCGAAATATTGTTGGTGAATACGTCGTTTCGCAGAGTGGTGACAATCCGGACCGTTTCGGTCTCGTCGTCCTCCGGGTAGTAAACGACCACCCTGTCGAAAAGTCCGACCTCGTCTTCGGCCGAGTCGACGGTGATGACCACCGCCGTCTTTATCATATTTTCGAGATAGCGGATCCTCGAGCGGTTGGCGTTGAAAGCCTGCTTCGCGCATTTGTACTCGGCGTTTTCCGAAAGATCGCCGTATTCCCTCGTTCTCTGTACTTCTTCCCGGAGCTCCGCAGCCTTGATCTTCCGCTCGGAAAGCTCCTTTTTCATCTGTTCGATGTCTATCGCCGTAAGTTCGTCATGCATATCTGAATACCTGATCCCCTTTCGGGGCTGTCGGGGCTGCGGTCGCCCGCAGCCCCGTTTTTTATTGCTTTTTTTGCAGGATCCTGACGTCCGTCAGTCCGCCTTGTGCTGCTTTACGCCCTTAACAAACTCGTCCAGGTTCTTCTGAGCCTGCTTGAGAGTGGAGCGGATGGACGATACCTGTCCGGGAGTTCTCGACTTGATGGCATTCTGAACCGAGCTGAGATAACTGATGAGCGAATTGTAAGTGTTGCCGATATCGAAGGTGACGGTCTCGTACATGATATCGATCATCTCAGAAGTCTGGCTGTCCTTCGCGTATCTGGTCTTGAGAATGACCTCGTAGTAAGCCGGCATAAGGACGCGGTAGGACTCGGCGGCAAGCGCCTCGGTGATCATACCGTTTTCATCTTTGGGAGTGTCGTTCGGGATGGCGTACATATGGAGTCCGCCCTGAACGGGAGTGTAGTACCTGCCCTGATCCTTGTCGAACATGGGCATGGGAACGACTCCGTAATTATCCATCGTCTTGGCAAAATCGGTCTGACCGTAATAGAGCCAGGTGAAGCAGAAGAGCGACTTTTCCTCTTTGAAATCGAGCTTTTCGGCCAGGTCGAGAGGGAAGTTGGACGGCGTCTCGAAAAGAAGGATCTGTTCCTTGTCCACTATGGCCGACAGTCTTTCGAGATCCTCGTTGAGAATGAGTTTGCCCTCGTTGTCCCTTTGGACCAGCTTGATGCCGGTAGAATAGAGGAACCCGGTAAGCGCGTTGCCGTTGTTATTGTTCTCGCGGCAGGAGAACCCGAATCTGGTTCCGGCTCCGCGCGTTCCGGACGCGTCGGGAACGTATGCAAGCTGTCCGACTCTGATCATTTCGTCCCAGGTCCATTCAAGATTCTGAACGGTCTTGTAGATGTTGTAGCTCTGATCGACCTCCGACATGATACTCGTGTTGAAGAAGATGCACTCCATCGAGTAGATCATGGCGATGGAAAGGCTGCCGGCGCCGAAGAAGGTTGCGCCGTCGATGGTGAACTCGTCGGTAAATCCGCGGGACCACCAGGGCTTGTCAAAGTTGATGGCGGGAACGTTGCGCAGGTTGTAGATCAGTCCGGAAGTCGCCATCGAGGCGATAGGCGTCGAAAAGCCGCAGAGAAGGTCGTATGCTCCGTCGCCCGACTTTATGCTCGCCTTGACCTTTTCGAGGTTGGTCCCGTAGTCCTGCCACGTTCCTTCGGCGATGACTTTAATATCGATCTTGAATCTTTCCTCGACGTTGGTGTTCCTCTTGTAGATCGCGTCGTGAAGGATCTCGCCGTTCTGATCCTCGGCGGTCCACTCGTACTGATCCACGTTTCCGCGGGTGTGAACGGTGAAAGTTCTGCCGCCCAGATCGGCTTCCGCGGGAAGTCCGTCCTCTTCAATCGGACGTCCGTACTCGTCGGTTAAGACGGGCGGTTCGGTTTCCGGCGCGGTCTGATCGCCGCTTCCGGCGGGGGATGCGGAAGTGCCGTCGCCCGACGGAGCGTCCGTCGTGTTCCCGCTGCCGTTGGCGCAGGAAACGAAAGCGATCGCGCACATCAGAAGCGCAAGTATTGCGGCAAGCGTTTTTGCAAAGCCGCCGACTCGTCTTGAGATCATTGGGAATCCTCCTGTTTCATTGATGCCGCGAATCGCGGCGTATGGTGAAAGGGTTTTTATTATACAATAATAAGTACGATTTTGTCAAGTAAAAATATTATTTTCCGCCGAGATGTGATACGAAATTGTCAAGATTCCGCTTTGCGGCGGGTATCGCGCTGCGCAGGGTCGACGCGGCTCCTCCGAGTGCGCCGGACGAGATCGCGCTTCTGATCGCGTTGAAATACTGGAGAGTGGAGTTATAGGTAAACCCGATGTCGAAAACGACGGTGTCGTACATAATGTCTATCATTCTCGACGACTGCGAATCGCTGACGTATCTGGTCTTGAGCACGACTTCGTAGTAGGCCGGCATCAGTACCCTGTAGGATTCGGCGGCAAGCGCCTCGGTGATCATTCCGTTCTCGTCGATGCTGTTCACGTCGTTGGGAAGAGCGTACATGTGCATGCCTCCCTGAACCGGAGTGCAGTACTCCTTCTGATCGAGGTTCAGCATGGGAAGCGGGATTATTCCGTATTCCTTCATTCCCTGGGAGAACCTGGTCTGGCCGTTATACAGCCAGCCGTAGCAGAACAATCCCTTTCCGTCCTCGAATCTGAGCGGATCCGCGTTGCTCATCGAATAGTTCGACGTCGTTTTATAAAGAAGTTCGATCTCTTTGTCGATGATTCCGGTCAGCTGCTCCATATCGTCGTTGATAACCAGATTCCCGTCGCCGTCCTTTGTGACAAGCTTTACCCCGGTCGAATAGAAGAATCCGGCGAGGGTGTTGGTGCTGTTGTTCGCCTCGGCGCTGATGAGTCCGTAGCGCTCTCCGGTGCCGTTGACTTCGATGTATGCGAGAGCGGACAGCCTGTTCAGCTCTTCCCAGGTCCATTCGCGGTCTTCGACCGTCTTGTAAATATTGTAACCGCTGGCGACCTCTTTCATAATGTCGGTGTTGACAAAGAGGCATTCGATCGAATAGATCATCGCGATCGAAAGACTGCCGACTCCGAAATACAGGGTGTCGTTGATTGTGAACTCGTCGGTAAAGCCGCGCGACCACCAGGGCTTTTCAAGATCGATATGAGGCACCTCGCGAAGATTGTATATAAGACCGGACGTCGCCATCGACGCGATAGGCGTCGAATATCCGCAGAGAAGATCGTATGCTCCGTCACCCGACTTTATGCTCGCCTTGACCTTTTCCAGGTTGGTCCCGTAGTCCTGCCACGTTCCTTCGGCGATGACTTTAATATCGATCTTGAATCTTTCCTCGACGTTCGTGTTCCTCTTGTAGATCGCGTCGTGAAGAATCTCACCGTTCTGATCCTCGGCCGTCCACTCGTACTGGTCCACGTTCCCGCGGGTGTGAACGACGAAAGTCCTGCCGCCCAGATCGGCTTCCGCGGGAAGTCCGTCTTCTTCAACGGGTCGTCCGTACTCGTCGGTTAAGACGGGCGGTTCGGTTTCGGCGGCGGTGTTTTCGGATCCGGCGGGAGCGGAAGATCCGGGAGCGTCGGGCGCCGTCGTTCCGGTATTTCCGGATCCGCCCGCGCAGGAGGCAAGAACCGATACGCAGAGCAGAAGCGCTGTCGCGAGCGCCGCGATTCTTGCCGGGATGGAAACGGTTTTCATGATTTTCTCCTTTATTCGAAATGATTCATCTTTTCGTCGAACAGTTCGCGTCTGGTCAGACTGTAGCTGTTGTCTTCCGGAAGACCGAGCTCGCGCTGCATGGCGGAGACGACGAGAAGCGGACTCAGCGTCGCGCTTTCCGAAGATGAAAGTATCAGCTCGCAGCGCAGGCGCCGTTCGCTTTCATGATTTTCGTAAAAGAACCCGGCTTCCTTTATAAGCGGGATTATATCGGTCTCCCTGTCGCCGCTTTTCGAATGCTTTACGACGTAAAGAGGCGGCGTCGAAAGAAGCTTCTCCGCCCTTTCGGCGTCTTCCGGCGAGGAAACGCCGAAAGAAAGCGTATAACCGGCGTACGCGATCTCCTGAAACTTCCTTTCCGGAATATAGCACCCGAAAAAGCGCAGCGAGGAGACGCTGGCGGCGTTCATCCGCTTCATTATCTCGTCGCAGGGCATATCCCGCACGATCCGTATATCGGCAAGCTCGCAGACGCTTTCGCAGCCGATGGGAAGAGGAAGCGCGAAAACGAGTTTCGGATGAGGATTGAATCCCTGAGTAAACCAGAGGGGCAGATCGGCTCTCGCGAGTATTCTGCCGAAGGTCCGCTGAAGATCGAGGTGCGAAATATACTGAAGCGGTCCCGTCTTGCCGAAGCGCAGACGTACGGTGCGGGGCTCCGCGAGAGGCGCGTATCCGGTCATTTCATTTTCGGACAGCATGATCTTTCACCTCCCAGGCGGGACGCGCCGCAGCCCGAGCATTTTTCCCGGCAGGACGGCGTAACGGCGGCTTCGTGCGCTTTATGCCTTTCGCGGAGAAGAAATTCCTTCGTCACTCCGCAGTCGATGACGTCCCACGGGAGCGTTTCGTCCTCGCCCTTTTCACGGTTGGCGTAAAAGGCGGTATCGATGCCGCAGGCGGAAAAGACCTCCATCCATTTTTCGTAAGAGAAGAACTCGTCCCAGGCGTCGAATCTGAATCCGCGGCGTCTCGCCTCGGTCAGAGCGGCGGAAAGACGCCGGTCGCCAAGGGCGAACACCGCCTCGATATGCGACACCCGGGCGTCGTGATGGGTGTATCTGATGCGGCGGTCGGTGATTTTCGTCCCGAGATAATCGTTCTTTCTTTCAAGCGTTTCGACCGTGTCCTGCGGCTCCCACTGGAAGGGCGTGAAGGGTTTCGGAACGAAACTCGATACGCTTATGGTGACCAGCGGACGGCGTTTTCCGCGCCCAGGGACCTGGTAGTACCTCTCGACGGCGGCTTTGGCAAGGTTCGCGATCCCCTCGATATCCTCGAGGGTCTCGGTGGGCAGTCCGTTCATAAAATACAGCTTTATCGTATCCTTGCCGGTCTCGTAGGCGATGCCGGCAGAACGCATAAGGTCCTCCTCGGTGACGTTCTTGTTTATGACGTCCCGCATCCGCTGCGTTCCCGCCTCGGGAGCGAAGGTTATCGACGACGTCCTGACCGAAGCCACCTTTTCCATCAATTCGCGGCTGAAGGAATCGATGCGCAGCGACGGAAGCGAAAGAGACACCTTTTTATCGTTCGTCCAGGAGATAAGACCGTCGGTCAGCTCACGCAGGCAGGTGTAGTCGGAAATCGACAGCGACGTCAGCGATATCTCGTCGTACCCCGTCGACGCGTAAAGCTTTTTTGCCTGTTCGAGAAGGACCTCCGGCGATTTTTCTCTTACCGGGCGGTAAATCATCCCGGCCTGACAGAAGCGGCAGCCGCGGATGCAGCCGCGGAACACCTCGAGCATGATACGGTCCTGCACGCATTCGATATACGGCATAACCACCGAATCGGGGAAATACATCGGATCAAGATCGGTCACGATGCGCTTTTTGACCCGTCGGGGGATCCCCGGGTATTTCGGAAGATATTCCTTCACCGTTCCGTCGGGATTGTACGAAACGTCGTAAAAAGCGGGGACGTAAACGCCTTCGATCGTCCTTGCCGCTTCGAGGAGGAAGTCGCGCTTCGACGCGCCCTCCTTTTTCATTTTTATCCAGAGGCGCACGATCTCGGGGAGCATCTCCTCCCCCTCGCCGATATCGAAAAGATCGAAAAAGTCGGCGATCGGCTCGGGGTTGTAGGAACAGGGACCGCCTCCGATGACGATCGGAAATTCCTCTCCCCTCTCGGAGGATAGCAGCGGTATGCCCGAAAGCTCGAGAACGTTCAGCACGTTGGTATAGCACATCTCGTACTGAAGCGTCACTCCGAGAAAATCGAATGACCGCACTTCGTCGCCGCTCTCGTGGGCACGGAGATACTCTCCGCGGCGCCGCAGTTCGTCCTCCATATCGGTCCATGGCGCGAAAACCCTCTCGCACCAGACGTCCTCCTCCCGGTTAAGCACGCCGTAAAGGATGCGCAGCCCGAGATTGGACATCCCTATCTCGTATGAATCGGGGAAACAGAAGGCGAACCTGCAGGCGACGCCTTCTTTGTCCTTCATCACGCTGCCGAACTCTCCGCCGGCGTATCTTCCGGGCTTCGAGACCGACCGCAGAATATCCGCTCCGTACATAAGATCAGGAAATAAGCAGTCTCGAGACTATAACCGAGGGGATGAGAGAAAGCACCTGGATAAGCACTATAACTATCGCCGGGACCGACGAAAGGGTGCCGAAAGCGCCGAGAAGAACGGCGGCAAGCCCGGCGATGCAGAAGAGCGCCAGAAGTATCCAGCCGTTGAGCCGCGAGACCGCCCGGTAAAGCTGGCAGGAATCGGCGGCGCGGATGACCGACATCCACTGTTCGCCGTCGGAGATAAGGCCTCCCTCGATAACGCCGTCGGGATCCGGTTCAACGTCGGATTCGGTGCTTCTGACCACCATGGGCCGGACGTTGTCGTTGCCTATCATTGAAGAAACGAAGGCGGCGGAAAGATTGGGATCCTTGCATCTGATCTCGATGCCTATTCCCTTTTCGGCCATACCGCCCGCAAGGGTGATAAAGGTCGGATCGGGAACGTACTGCATATAATATCTGAATATTTCGCGACGGTTGACGGCAATGTGGAAAACGGTTCCCCCGCGTGTGGACGCGGCGTATTCGTTGTCGCTGCATCCGCGGCAGGCGACGCCGTATTCACCGAGGAAACGCATATTGCCGAGCAGATACTGCTTGCCGCCGACGTATGCCTCGATACCGCCCTCTTCGGCGCGCGCCACGCGGACGGCGGGAACGTTGCCCATCGACTCCGCGTCGGAAATGCTTCTGAAAGCGCGGCTTATCGTTCCGCCCACCATGGCGCAGACGGCGCTGGTGGCGGACATGACCTCGAATATATCGACTCCGGCGGCGCACTGCTGAACTTTGATTATCTTGAGCGATTCTTCACTGAACAGGTCGGTCTCGTCAAGTATGATCTTGTCCACACGCGCGAACTCTTCGGTATCGGCTTCCGAAAGGACTACCGCCGAACGGTCGAGTCTGCCGAGAGAAAGGATCCTGAAGGGAAGCTCGCAGGCGATGATCATATACGCCGGAAGAATCAACTGTGTTGCGGCTATAAAGGTTCCGGCCGACGGTATGAAACCTTTTCCGGACGCCAGCGAAATGATGAAAAGCACGGCGGAGAGCGCCACGGCGGGCGCGATTATGTAATTCGTTATCCTGAAAAGCGAGCTGCGGCGGTTGGAACGCCTGAAATAATCGGCGACGAACCCGCCCCTGTGCAGGCGGTATGCACGTCCCGAATCGGAATCGGTCACCTTTTCCAGGGTGGCGAAGCTTTCGAAACGTGAAAGACAGTTGAAATTCCTTTTTTCGTGAGCAAGGCGCAGCTGGTCGGCCCCCGCGAGAACACACAAAGTCAGAGCGGCGGCGAAATTGTAAAGAGTGAACGGCACGTCGCTCCTGCCGCCGACCGCGACGGCGACAGCAATATCGTAAACGGCGGTAAGGATGACCGCTGCCGCGGCAATCGACGAACCGTCCGGATTGCCTCTGAAGATCCTGACGGTACCTCCGGCTATACGTCTCCAGGAGAACGCGGCGCAAAGAATCAGAAGCTGCAAAGACGCCATTATATGAACGACGGGATATTCGGAGCGGCTGAGAGCTCCTCCGAATCTGCCTCCGGCAAGCTCGAATATCAGAAGAAGAACGGCAAAAAGTCCCGTCCCGGCAAGACGCAGATAAAGAATACGCTGTTCGCGGTCATACGCGCGCCGAATCTCCCCTTTCTGGGAGACCGAGCGGTATTCCCTCCCGTCGTAGGCGATGGCGTCGGACATATCGCTTTCGTATTCGCGTCTGCCCGAACGGTGGCGCGCGCCAGACGCGGGCTTTTCGGGACGTTCGTCCTTCGAATACCCGAGAGCCGCCATGAGTATGTCGTCCTCGCCGGCCTTTCCGGAATCCGCCGGAGTTTCCTCCGCCCGGGCAATATCGGCAGGAGCCTCTTCCGCCGGCTCGGGAACGTTTCCGATCTCCTCTTCGCCGTCCTCGCCGCGAATGTAGTCGCGGTAAAGCTCGTTAAGCTTTGCCGCCGATTCGCCGTCCGCCGCGTAGCCGTCCTGCGGGACCGACAGAACGTCGTCGAGAAGCGTCTCGTACCTTCCGTCGTCAAGCGTTCCGGTATCGTCTTCCGCTTCCGGCTCGGCGTAAAACTCCTCCGCGGACGTCCCGGGCTCTTCCTGCGCAGGATCCTGAACGTACTCCCCGGCGGGTGTATCCGCTTCAGCGGCAGGCGCTCCGGCCGCGCCGGATTCAACGGTGTTTCCGGCGGCTTGCTCCGCCTTTTTCTGTTTTTCCATCAGGCGGCCCATTATCGAGCCGATGTCTTTGTCACTTATTGCCATATCGGGTAAGTCCTTATCATTGTACGGTTCTGCGGTGAGCGGCTTCGAAAAGCACGACCGCCGCCGCAGCCGAAACGTTAAGCGAATTGATCTTTCCGTGAAGGGGGATCGAGACGGTAAAATCGCTCTTTTCCTTCAGAAGGCGCGAGACTCCCCCGCCCTCGCTGCCGAGAATGAAAGCCGCGGGACGGTCGAGGTCGACCTCGTAAATGCTGTCCCCTCCGGCTTCCGCCGAGTATATCCAGACGCCCTTTTCCTTCAGGCGGTCGACTTCGGCGGCCAGGTTCGTGACTTTCGCCACCGCAAGATGCTCGAGAGCCCCCGCCGACGCCTTGGAAACGGTCGACGTGAGTCCCGACGCCCGGCGCTTGGGGATTATAACTCCGTGGGCTCCGGCGCATTCGGCGGAGCGTATGATCGCCCCCAGGTTGTGCGGATCCTCCACCCCGTCCAGAATGACGATAAAGGGCTT
>JAEEGL012457945.1_pt1 | contig 10120 bp, 9 predicted proteins | sample 9134231 | NCBI WGS metagenome assembly JAEEGL01 (sample SAMN16246548, study PRJNA631951) | gut metagenome | biome: gut microbiome; feature: rumen; material: fiber-attached | host: Bos | place: Iran: Karaj | collected 2018-10 | reverse complement strand
TATTTCTTTTTCTTCATTGGCTTTTTCAGCTCTATCTTTTGCTATTTTAAATTCTGCAAGCATTTTTACATCGTTGTTTTCAATTGTGAAATACATTACAAAAACTATAAATGCATTAACACTAGTAACAAGTAAAACTGTTGGATAATTTTGTTGAATTATCATACATATAGTTCCAAATACTATCAGAACAAAAATTGGAATGTATCTTTTATCTATAACCTTTCGTATATTGACTAATAAATAAATAGCAAGTAAAGCAATCACAACATAATATATATTAAACAAATAAGTTATGACACTACCATACGTATACACGCCATCTATACCAACATAATAATACAATGGCAGTTTAAAGACCAAAATGGCACACATAACCATTGATAATGCTGAAGTTACAGCGCTAAATTTCAATAGTGTTTTATTAATAGACATTAGTGACAAAATATAAAGCATAAAGACTATAAACCAGACCCCAATATATACTACATATAATTTCGTTACTAGCATATTTAATATTGGAATTTTTTCCGCATTATAAATTGTCAAATAACATCCAAGGTGCAATAGCATTCCAATAACTGTTATATAAATCAAAACAACATAAAATTTTGTTTCCGCGCTTTGAATATGTGGTTTAGTAAAATACACAATTGATAAGCATAAAATTATTAACAGCATAAATACGTGGAATAATACACCATTTATCATAATTTCCTCTTTCCCTTTTCTTGTTCTTCATTTGCAAGTAACTCATAATATTGAATATCAACTTTACGTGCCTCTGTTTGTTTAATATAATCAACATATTCGATACTAGTAGGAACTGCACACTTATCCAATTCCATTCTACATTTGTAATTTATTTCATCAGTCAACTTCTCGATGTCAACGTTTGGTTCTGGCACAATATAGGCCTTTGGAACTAACATACGTGAATCATCATCTTGTTTAACAACTATACAGTCTCTAACTCCAGAACACGTTTTAATTATTCTCTCGACTTGTTGAGTATAAACTTTATATGCTGCTCCGTTTTCACCATATGTTATGAAAAAATTACGCGCCCTACCACACATATATACAAAGCCTTCGTTATCTATGAATCCGATTGAATCAGTTATAAGCCATTCAACTCCATTAGAGTCAGTAAATTTCACTTTAGAAGTATTTTCAACATCGTTATAATAACCATCCATTAAATTACCACCAGAATAGTACAATGTACCCATGTGTCCATATGGAAGTTCATTACCATTTTCATCCATAACTTTTACCGTTGTACCAACCAAAGGTTTACCAACGCTTTCAATATTGTATTTACCAACAGTAGCAGCTGTCATACATGCCGTAACCTCAGCGCTACCAGAACCATTCTTAATTTTAGCTTTGCTTCCGTGCGCTTTGAAGAATTCATTTGTCTCAACTATAGATTCATAGTCATAAAAATCTCCACCACTTACTGCAAACTTCAAGAATGATAGGTCAGCATTTTCCATTCTCTTATCATTCATCATATTCTTATAAAAAGATGGTATCGCATGAATGTAAGTTGGCTTATATAAGTTCAAAAATTCTATATAATTATTTGGTGTTAAATCCGGACATATTCCAGCAGTCTTACCAACATAGATGCTCAATAGCGTTGAAATTACAAATCCATATGGATACCTAAATGGAACAACTTGCATATTAACTCCACCAGGTCCAATATCAATGTGGGTAGTCTTTTTTATATATGCCAATTCATACATTAAATTCTTCCTTGTTAATTTAGGAAGTTTTGGTTCGCCAGTTGATCCACTGGTTGAAGTGATTAATGATACTGTATCATTATCATAACACTTATAATCATCTATTTTATCTCTATAACTAATGCCATCGGCAAAAAATTTATCTAACGATTCAACGTCATTATTTTCAGTATAATTAACATCATTTTTGTCTAGATATTCTCGTGTAAAATCACTTATATTATTACGATCTAATGTTGACAAAGGTTTAATAGCAACAACTTTTCTAATATTTGTCCCAGCCATCGCCTCATGAACATCATCAGCAAATTTGTTGTTTGTAAACACAATTTTAGAATTAATTCTTGTAAACATAGTATTCATATTTTTAATACTTGTATTTTCTGGGTCTATAAAAAATGAAGTAGCGCCTAATGCATCTGCTGCAAAAAATATTGCTACAGCCTCTATAGAAGGGTGCATACAAATAGCAACATGATCGCCTTTTTGCACACCAGAAGCAATTAAAGAAGCAGTAAAATTATTAACCATCGTTTCGAATTCTTTCCATGCAGCATTTTGCTCGTAACACTTAAATGAGTTAGATTCTGCTAAAAAATTCCTGCTTTCTTTAAAAAAATCAAATAATGTTTCATTTTTCAACTTAACTTTTTCACTAAATAACGCCCATGGTTTATCAATTGATGCATATCCTGTTAAACTTTTTCCTTTAATCAATTTATATTTTAAGCCTGGTTTGATATCGTATACCCTCAAGTTTCTATAACCAAGGCCATTTGTTTTATATACTTCATCACTTGACTTTTTTTCTGCTTCTAAAGGAATATTAAATTCTTTTCTTTGTTCAGGAGTTAGTTCCGTAGGACCTATATATAGATTATTACCTTGAACATAAAATGAATAATCACGTGTCAAATACTTAGATACATAAATCAATTCAACATCAAGCATGCTTTTGGGTGTCGTATTAAAAAGTTTCGCAATTGTTTCGTTGCGTAAACCCTTACATAATGTATGTAATCTTACTCTTTCTAAAAATCCAAGTTCTTCCTCGTTAACATAACTATATTGTCTTAATTCATTAATTGTCATAACTTCATCTCCCAATACTTCATACTATACCATATTAATTATATCAAAAATACATAAAAAAATAAACAAAAAAGAGTATAAATACTCTTAAATTCCTAACATTGCAAGAAAGCCTAAACTTCTTAGAATTATATATGCAGATAAAATAATACCAATAAGTCCGAAAAGTTTACCTATAATACCACGATTACCAAATCCAGTAACGCATAAAAGGAAAGCCAAACAAGCAATTAAAGGTACTTTTACAAACACATAATCATATACAAAATAAGAAAATAAAGAAAGTAAAAATCCTATAAACGCAAATGAAAATATCATCTTAAAAAATCTAATAACAACAAATAATATTAATACTAATACACCAAATCCTACGATTAATCCTAATCCACCATATTCACTTAATAATAAACCTTCCAAAAAAATCACTCCTCACTTAAAAATCTTTTTAAATTTTCTGCTACCTTAATAGGTAAAATTTTACTTAATTCTTCTACACTTGCTTCTTTCATTTTATTTGTTGAACGATATTTTTTAATTAACTCTTCTTTCCTAATACTTCCTATACCTTCTATATTATCTAAGATAGATGAAAGCGCCCCTTTACTTCTTAACTTTCTATGATAATTAATCGTAAAATTATGTACTTCATCTTGCATACGTGTAAGATAGTGAAATAAATTACTATTCTTATCAATGTCAATTTCTTTATCATATATCAAAGCATTTGTATTATGTTTATCGTCTTTTTTAAGGCCTACAATTGGTATATTAAGATTTAATGAATCAATTACTTCATGTGCTACCGTCATTTGGCCTTTTCCACCATCGACAATAATTAAATCAGGTCTTTTTAAGTCATCTTTTAAAACCCTAAAATATCTTCTATACATAGCCTCTTTCATTGTACCATAATCATCATTAGTGTCAAGAGATATCTTAAATTTACGGTACTCATTTTTATTTGGCACACCATTTTCAAAAACAACCATACCAGATACATTAAAACTACCAAACAAATGTGAATTATCAAATATTTCAATGCGATCTAGTCTATCTAAACCTAATATATCTTTTAACTCTTCATTAGCGCCTATTGTCTTTTCTTCATCTCTTTTAATAAGCTCAAATTTTTCATTCAAAAGTATTTTGGCATTATTACAAGCCATATCAATCAAACTCTTTTTATCGCCTTTTAAAGGTATTAAGATATTTGTATCTAAATAATCTTTAAGTAGTTCTATATCAGCTATAGATGGTACTAATACCTCACTAGGTAAAAGTATATCTTTATCATAAAAATAAGATATATATTTAGTAAGTTCTTCTTCTACTTCATCTATTAAAGGCCAAATTTTATAGTGTCTTCCTACTATTTTGGCACCTCTTATAAAAAATGTTTGAACACATATATATGATTTATCTATAGAATAACCAAATACATCAATATCTTTTGTATCTTTTATTTCTACTTTTTGTTTTATATTTGTAATATTTATATAATCTAATAAATCTTTATATTCTTTAGCTTTTTCATAGTTTAAATCTTCTGCTGCTTTATTCATTTCAATTTCTAATTTTTTAATTACTAAAGCATCATCACCTTTTAAAAATCTTAATATTTCATCTTCCATATTTTTAATAATATCTTCATTAATATTTTTAATGCAGTAACCTAAACATTCATGGATATGATAATATAAACACTCTTTTTTAGGTAAGTTTTCACACTTTCTTAAAGGATATAACCTATTAAGCATATTGACTACTTCCCTTGCTGCTGTTACATTCGGATATGGGCCAAACATACGTGATCTATTATTTTTTCTTAAATTAACATTTCTAACCACTTTTAATCTAGGATATTTTTCTTTCGTTAATAATATATATGGATAAGTTTTATCATCTCTAAGTAAAATATTATATTTAGGATCATATTTTTTAATTAAATTAATTTCAAGTACTAACGATTCCGTATTACTTGATACAACAATATATTCAAAATCATCTATTTCACTTACTAGTTTCTTTGTTTTACCAGTATGTGTCCTATTGAAATAAGAAGATACCCTTCTTTTTAAATTTTTAGCTTTACCTACATAAATAATTACACCGTCTTTATCTTTCATTAGATAACAGCCTGGTTCATTAGGCAAAATTGATAATTTACTTTTAATCTTATCCATAAAGATCACCTAATATTATTATACAATAATATTTGATTTTTAAAAATAACTTTAAGTATCATTCTTACATAGTTTTATATCATTTTCTTTTAAATAATTATAAGTAGATATAATAATTATTAAGATAGGAAATGATAAAATAATCCCTTTAAATTTAAATATTCCGCCTACTGCTAAGGCAAATAAACCAAGTAATGGATTTATCTTATTATATTTACCATATATATAAGGTGTAATTAAATAAGCATCTATAAGTCCTAATATCATATATGTTACACATATCTTTACTATCATAGAAGGTGTTATTAAAATCGTTATAAATACTGTTAACATTCCACCTATATAAGGAACCATATTAAATATACCTGCTATAAAACCAATAAATAATGGATTATTATGACCTATAATAAAAAATACTAAACTATATTCTATAAATGTAATAATACTTAATTTAATTAAACTACCTATATACTTATTTAAATCATTATTTATATATTTTAAATAATCTACTAATTTAGGACTTAGTTTATATAAAAACACATTTATCTTATCCATATAATAAGTCATATAAATAAAACATATAATTGTTAAAAATGTTTTAGCAATAAAACCTATTGATATAGATATACCTTCTATAATATGTGTATAGTTAATTAAATCATTTATTTTAGATATAAATATATCAATATTAATATTATACTTAGTTGATAAACTAAGTAAATAATTAGTAATAACCAATATAAGATCAACACCCTCTTTTAATATGAATGGAAATAATATAAATAAAATACTTAAAATAAATAATACTATAAATAAAATAACTAATATAATAGATAAATACTTTGGTATTTTTTTATTTAACTTAATAAATATAGGATTAAATAAATAAGCTAAAATAAAACCACATAAAAAAGGCATACTTACACTTATAAGTTTGCCTATAAAACCTATTTTATATAATAAATATATAATGATAATAGATATTATTTTATACATGTTTCCTACTTTCCAATAGAATTGTAACAGGACCATCATTTACTAAACTTACTTTCATATCAGCACCAAATATACCTTTTTCCAAATGTATTTCTTTGGATACCATATCATTAAATATATCATATAATTTAATAGCTTCATCACCATTTAATGCTTCAATATAAGAAGGACGATTTCCTTTATTAGCATTACCATATAAAGTAAACTGTGAAACACTTAAAATGCTTCCAGAAATATCCTTAACAGATTTATTCATGATACCATTCTCATCATCAAAAATACGCAAATTTAATACTTTATCCTTTAAATATTTTATATCTTCTATAGTATCATTATATGTAAAACCTACTAAAATTAGTAATCCTTTATCAATTTTACCTACTATTTTATTATCCACAGAAACAGAGGCATTTAATACTCTTTGAGCAACTATTTTCATTTAACTACTCTTTCTATCATATCAACATCATCGATAGATTTTAAATCTTCAATAAACTTCTCTAATTCATCTAAATTATCAACTATCAAAGTTATTTCGTAAGTATATCTTTCATTGATAACATTATTATTAATATTTTGAACGGTAATATTTCTACCTGATGTTTTAGATATAATATCTAACAATATATCATTTTTAGTTAAAGTGTAAATTAAAATAGTTGTAGGATACTTTTTAGTAATTTCACTATTCCAATGTACATCAATAAATCTTTCTTCTAATTTATTAACATTAGGGCAATTAAGTCTATGAATAGTAATACCATTACCTTTAGTAATATAACCTACTATTTTATCTCCTGGAATAGGATTACAACATGAAGCAATATTAACTTTTATCTCATCAATACCAGAAACTAAGACGTCATTTTTAATACTAGAAAGTTCGACGTTTTTGCTAACTTTAATAACAGGTTTAACTTCTTCGTTTGCAATATCTTTAACAACTTGTATAGCTGTTATTTTATTGCTACCAATGTTTATATATAATTCTTTTAAATCACCACATTTAAAATCTTCGGTTAATTTATCAATATTTTCATCAGTTAAGAATTCTTCTTTAGGGATTTTTTTATGTCTTAATTCTTTTAGTAATAAATCTTCGCCTTTCTTTAAATAATCTTCTTTATCAATTTTATTAAAGAAAGATTTAATTTTTCCCTTAGCTCCAGCTGTTTTAGCCATATTGATCCATTCTCTAGAAGGACCTATTGAGTTTTTATTAGTATTAATCTTAATAATATCTCCATCTTTAAGTTCATAATCTAATGGTACCATCTTCTCGTTTACAATAGCACCTACCATCTTATCACCTACAGATGAATGAACTCTATATGCAAAATCAATTGGTGTTGATTCTTTAGGAAGTTCTATAACATCTCCTTTAGGAGTAAATACATAAATAGTATTAAATTCTTCCTTCATAGAATTTACTAATGTTTCATCATCAGCATTTTCATTTTTTAAATCCATAATTGATCTAAAAAATTGTAGTTTCTGTTCCATTTCATTTTGCATTGAAGCAGAAGACATTGATTTATGTTCTTTATAAGACCAGTGTGATGCAAATCCATGTTCTGCAACTTCATCCATTGCATATGTTCTTATTTGTATTTCAAACAAATGGCCTTCTATACCAAAGACCGTTGTATGCAAAGATTGATACATATTAGTTTTTGGCATTGCTATATAATCTTTAAATCTTTTTGGAATAGGCTTAAATTTAGAATGAATAATACCTAAAGCTTGATAACAATCAGCTTCTGTATCGACAAATACTCTTAACGCGAGTAGATCATAGATATCACTGAAACGCCTACCTGTATCTAATTTTTTATAAATACTATAAATACCTTTTGCTCTTCCTTTTATCTCGTGTTTAATACTATGCTCGTTTAATAAATCAGATACTTCATTTTTCATTTTGTATACTAATTCATCACGCTCAGCTTTACTTTGATTTAATTTTTCCACGATATCAAAATAAATGTCTGGTTTTAAATATCTTAAGCATAATTCTTCTAATTCACTTTTGATATTATTCATACCAAGTCTATGTGCGATTGGAACTAAAATATCTAAAGTTTCTTTAGCTTTAGCTTTTTGTCTTTCTAAAGGAAGTGTATATAATGTACGCATATTGTGTAATCTATCCGCAAGTTTAACTATAATTACTCTTACATCCTCAGTTAATCCTACTAATATTTTTCTTTGATTAGCAATATCTGCTTCATTATCATATTCTTTAAAAGATATGCTGTTAATCTTAGTAACTCCTGAAACTAAATTAGCAATTTCTTTACCAAATAATTCTTCTACTTCTTCTATCGTTGCGTCTGTATCTTCTAATACATCATGTAAAAGACCAGCACATATAGTTTCTTTATCAGCTTTAATATTTGCTAAAATTAAAGCAACTTCAAAAGGATGATTGATATAATCTTCACCTGTAAGTCTTTTTTGACCTTTATGTTTAGTAAAAGCATAATCATATGCCTTTTTAACTATATCAATATCATCCATATAAATAAGTAATTTTTCTTCAAGTTCTTTAAACATGCTATCAATCCTTCTTATAATAATCAATTATCACTATATTTTCTAAGTTAATAATATCATCTACCATTTGATAAAGTAATAAATTATAAGAGTTTTTCCATTTCTTTTCTTTTAGAAAATCCCAAATTTGTCTTTCTGTTATTTCAAATCCAAGTCTTCTTAATTCTTCGCTTTTAGCTTTCAAAGCTGGTAATACTCTTTCATATAATTCTTTTAAATTTGTAAATGTTATATCCATATTAACATTCTCCATTATATACATATGCATATCTTGAATTAACATTTAAAATACATATATATTCTTCCCTTGCAAAAACTTCTTTCGTAAGTGGATTTATAACATTTTCTTTAATAAAATGTTCATCAGTCAATTCACCTATAGTAAGTTTAATACTTTCACCTAGTAAAGGCATTTCATTAGGATTTGCTAATGCCCAATTTTTAGCAGATTCAACAAATGATTCTATCTGTTTATTATACATATCTGTTTTATTATCTTTAATAATTTTAGAAACAGTTGTTGTCGTTAAAACAAGTAAAATGGCAAGTATTGTAATAACCGCAAGTAATTCAATTAAGGTAAAGCCTTTTTTCATATTATCACCTATTTTAATTATAACAAATATAAAAGAAAAAATCTACAAAATGTAGATTATCTTCGTTTTGATTCGGCATTTATTTTCTTCATTAAATTAATAGGAACATTTCCTTCAGTTAATTCCCTAACTTCATCCAATCCGCCTCTTTTATATACTTCATATAAATCTTGTTCCATTTCATTTAAATAGATATATTCAGGACTAGTTAAGTCGGCATCTTTATATTCTTCATTTATTTCGTTTAATCTTGTTGCTTCTTCTATTTGATCATTAACCCATTTTTCATATGTTTTAGTACCTATATACATATTTCTTAATGCTTTATAAGATGTTAGATCATCACCGATTCTAGACGCTAATTGTTTTTGATTATCATATGTATCAGCAAGATTATATTCTTTCATTAATCTTAACATATGTGGTTGAATAAATCCGTTTTTTTCCATAAAATCCATATATCTTTCTTTAGATGCGGCTTTTAAAACTTGTAAAAATAGTCTTTGGAAATGTGGTGTATCCTTAGATACATATACACTTTCTTCTTCAATAAATGGAAGCATTGCCTCATCAGTTTTATACATTGGTCTTGTTGTTCTTCTTCCTTCTTGCATATACCAAATATATACTTTTTCATTTGGTTCTAATTCAAAGAATTTTTTTAGTTCTTCTTTAAGCTCTTCTTCATCATTATACTTACTAGTTATTTTATCAAGTTCAGCTATTTTAGTTGTAACAATACAAGATGGATTTATACCTAAAGCACCTAACTCAATTAATTTTTCTAGTTTGTTTAAAGGTTCTAATCTATATTTAGCCATAATATCACCAGATTCATTATAGCATATATGCAAAAAAAACGAAAGAGTTTATCTTTCGTATTCACATGAAGAACATTTAATTTTGTCGTTTTTACTTACTAACATTTCACCACAATTAGGAC
>JAEEGL011689197.1_pt1 | contig 10120 bp, 8 predicted proteins | sample 9134231 | NCBI WGS metagenome assembly JAEEGL01 (sample SAMN16246548, study PRJNA631951) | gut metagenome | biome: gut microbiome; feature: rumen; material: fiber-attached | host: Bos | place: Iran: Karaj | collected 2018-10 | reverse complement strand
TCATGCTCATGCATATACTCCGCCGTTTTTCGAAGCCTGAGCTCATAGCAGCGGTGACACCGCGTGCCGCGTTCGGGATCATTTTCATGGCCGAGTGCGATCTCTTCAAAATGCTCCGGATCGTAATCCGCCACGATCAGCCGGATCTTTGCGTCGTCGGCAGCTTCACGGTTCATCTCCCCGATCAGGCGTTCCAGTTCGGCCGCCCGTTTGTCATATTCCGCACGGCTGTCCATGTTCGGATTGTAAAAGAACATCGTCAGCGAAAAATAACGGCTGAGATACTCCATTACATAGGACGAGCAGGGTGCGCAGCAGCTGTGGATCAGCAGACGCGGCCTCCTGCCCTCCGCCTGAAAGCCCTCAATGAGCTTGTCAAGTTCCTTCTGATAGTTCCGTTTATTCATTGCAGTTTACTGCAGAAAGTCCCTGATGCGCTTTGAGCGGACCGGGTTTCTCAGCTTCCTGAGTGCCTTCGCCTCGATCTGTCTGATACGCTCACGGGTGACGTTGAACTCCTTGCCGACTTCCTCCAGCGTGCGCGGATGGCCGTCCTCAAGACCGAAACGAAGCACGATGACCTGGCGTTCCCTCTCCTTGAGGTCTCCGAGCAGTGCATCGATGTGTTCACGGAGCATGACGGACTCAACGTTCTGCTCCGGAGTCACGACGTTGGAATCCGCAACGAAATCGCCCAGGTTGGAATCATCCTCTTCGCCGATCGGGGTCTCCAGGGAAGCGGGCTCCCTTGCGATCTGCATGATCTCCATGACTTTTTCCTCGGACATGCCGAGCGCCTGTGCAAGTTCCGGAATACTCGGCTCATAGCCCAGCTCCAGAGTCAGTTTGCGCTGCATCTTGGACATCTTGTTGATCGTCTCGACCATGTGCACCGGAACGCGGATCGTTCGCGCCTGGTCCGCAAGCGCGCGTGTGACGGACTGGCGGATCCACCAGGTGGCATAGGTCGAAAGCTTGTATCCCTTGGTATGGTCGAATTTCTCGACACCCTTGATCAGACCGAGGTTGCCCTCCTGTACCAGGTCCAGGAAACTCATGCCGCGGCCGGTATAGCGTTTCGCAATGCTGACGACCAGACGGAGGTTCGCCTCGATGAGACGTTCCTTCGCGGCTTCGTCGCCGTCCGCCTTGCGCTTCGCGAGTTCGATTTCCTCATCCGCGGAAAGCAGCGGGACCGTGCCGATCTCCTTCAGGTACATGCGGACGGGATCATCCGTGCCGACGCCCTCCAGGAGGTCCACCGCATCAAGGTCAACATTTTCATCCAGATCCTTATCCGAAAACTCATCGGCATAATCATCATCCAGGCCGTCGCCGAGAACATCGTCCACGTTGTCGAGCTTGTTGAGGTCCAGATTCGCAAATTCGTCATCCGGGATCGGTTCCTCGTCCACATCCTTGTCGGAGTTGACGATATCCACGCCCTTGGACTCGATCAGCGAATACATCATATCCATAGCCTCCGCGTTCAGTTCGTCTTCCTTGAACGCCTCGCCGATCTCCTCATAGCTGAGCTGGTTATGTGCATTTTTTGCTGTTTCGATCAGTTTGTTGACTTTTTCAAGAAGTTTGTCTTTATCCACTGCACTTCCACCTTTCAACGCTCCGGCTTTCAGCCGTGTACCCAGATCGAGACCGCGCTGATGACAAAAAGTCCAAACAGCAGAAGGCCTACGATCAGGTAAATGATTCCTGCGATCTTCTTTTTGGAGTTCCTCTTATATGCGGTAAACATGAACCATGAGGTGATCAGGGTCAGTACCGCGGCAAGAAAGAAGATGACAGGGAATAGAAACTTATATTTCATGGGATCCAACACCGTGAAAACCGCCATGATCACGACCAGCACACCGATCACGATGTGCGCAGTATCCAGCATGGTGCCGAGTTTTCTCGGTGAATAGCTTCGCCTGGGTGCCATGTCCGCTCCTTCCTCGCTTGAAATTATTATTATACCACAAATCCTGTAATCTTGTCAAAACATCGTATTCCGCCGATGGCCGTGTCTGAAGCGGAACCATCAGCATGTTCCGGCATATCAGGCTTTTATTCTGCGCTGTCTGGCCGCTTCAAACGCGATGACTGTCGCCGCCATTGCCGCATTCAGGGACTCCACGGACCCGCACATCGGAATGAGGATCCGGCTGTCCGAAAGATCCGCGAGTTCGTCCGAAAGTCCGCGGGACTCGTTGCCGATCATGACCGCACACGGTCTGCAGTAGTCTTCCGCGGTATAATCGACTGCCCCCTTCAGATGGGCAGCCAGTACCCTTACCGGCTCCCCGCCGGTAAAAGCGCCCGCACGAAGTCCTTCGACGCATTTGCCGAGGTCTTCCACCGTCAGGAACGGCACTCTCAGCACGGCGCCCATCGTGGAACGCACGACTTTGGGCGAATAGACGTCCACAGTCTCCCGGTTCATGATGACTCCGGTCACACCGGCTGCTTCCGCAGCCCTCAGAATGGTCCCGAGGTTGCCGGGATCCTGGATCGTCTCAAGGATCAGGAGCAGCGGCTCCTTATCCCCGATCAGGGCCTTTATGCCGCGGATCCTCCGCTGTTTCGCAACTACGAGGATGCCCTGCGGTGTGACGGTGTCCGACATCTGCTTCATCTCGGCATCGGTGACTGTCAGATAACCTTTTTCCCTGAGCAGCCGCGCACAGTCCGACGCATGCGGGGAATTCAGAAATTCTTTGGTCACATAGACATCTTCCGCCTCTTCCGCCGGCACCTCACCGGCCATTTTCGGCCCGTCTATGACAAAGAGTCCCGACTCCCGGCGCGTCCTTGCCTTTTTCTGAAGCTCGAGTATGAATTTTCTGTTGCGTCCTTCCAACTTATCCGTCCATTTCCCGGAGTCTCTTCAAGATCTCCACATCCTGGATCCATGCCATGCCGGATGCGTCCGAAGGCATGACCAGGCCGCCTCTGGGGCTGATCGCGAAACCGAAGATCTGGGGTCCGTCCGGCGCACAGCTGCGCTTGAACTGGGACGCGAAGAATCTCCGGTAAAAGATCTCCAGCCGGTTCAGGATCTCATCCATGTCATATCTGCCGGCAAAAGCCTGCTCCGCGAGCCAGCTGATCTTTTCCGGACCGTAGCCGTACTTCAGCATGTAGAAAAGGAAGAAATCATGGAGCTCGTAAGGTCCGAGGATATCCTCCGTCTTCTGGGCAATACTTCCGTCCGCTTCCGCAGGAAGAAGTTCGGGTGATACCGGCGTATCGAGGATATCCCTGAGGACCGCAGCAAGTTCTTTGTTTTCCGAAGAATCGGCAAATGCTCCGACGATCTCACGGATCACGGTCTTTGGAATATCGGCATTGACATTGTACATGGCCATCTGGTCGCCATTATAGGTACACCAGCCGAGCGCGTCTTCCGACATATCGCCGGTCCCTACGACCAGGCCCTTTTCCATGTTGGCAAGATCCATCAGGATCTGTGTGCGTTCTCTTGCCTGTGCGTTCTCATAAGCAGCATCGTGAAGGTCGACAGGGTGTCCGATATCCTTGAAATGCTGGAGCAGGCTGTCCGCGATCGGTATCTCGCGGTGTTCGCAGCCAAGTGCACCGGCAAGCTTTGCGGAGTTATCATGCGTTCTTCCGGTCGTTCCGAAAGCCGGCATGGACAGGCAAAGCACCGCTTCCGCACCGAAACCGGCAGCTTCGGCAGCCTTCACGCTGACGATCGCCGCGAGCGCGGAATCCAGGCCTCCGGAGAGACCGAGCACCAGTCTCTGTGAGCCCGTATGCCTCATACGCTTTGAAAGCGCAGCCGCCTGCATATCGAGGATCTCCCTGCATACGGACTTCTTTCCGCTCGCGGGAAGATATGGATCGGCGCTGATCCTGCGGTCCGGCATTGCTTCACTTAAGTCATCGTAGCAGAAACCGGCGAATACATAATCCTCTGCCGTTTCCTGTTCGTCTGCCTGAATGAAGTAACGGCTGTCCCTCCTGCGGATCCCGATCCCCGTAAAGTCGATGTCCGTTACGGTAATACCCGTCTTCATCGGCTTTCCCGAAGCCAGGACCGTCCCGCATTCCGCGATCACTCGGCTGCCGCTGAAGACCGCATCTGTCGTGGATTCGTCAGGTCCCGCCGAAGCCCTGACGTAAGCGCAGCTTAAGCGGCCGGATTCGGCACGCAGATCGTTTTCAGTCTCTTTTATCTTTCCGGCTTCCATGCGCTCGGCACAAGGATTGACGATGATCACCGCACCGGCAGACACATGTCCCGCTGCGGGCGAGAAGATCATCTTCCGCTCTTCGCCCATTTCGACAGCCACCTTAAGCCCCGGAAAATCCGTGCATTCAAATATGATATTGCTGCCGAACGGTACTGCCGGCTGTTCATCGATACCGGCTCCGAAAGGCTCGTCTTCCTCATCGTCGTCCCAGTCTTCAAAGAACTCCGGGTCATACCCCAGAGGATCATCGCCGTCCTCATCGTCACCGGGTTCAATGACACCGATCACTTCGACCGCGTCATCATCGGCATCTTCATCCTCATCGATGGAAAGTTCCATGCCTTCATCGGGATCATATTCCCCGTCGGAAAAGCGCAGGACGTCATCATCGTCCTCGTCTTCATCTTCATCGGACCAGGAGGCGCCGCCCGAGAAGATACCCGAATCGATCAGTTCCGGGATCTCGGCGCCGCTTTCAAACCAGCGGGCTTCACTGACGGCATCGTCCGTATCCGTAACCAGCTTCGGTACAAGGCCGAGCAGCGTGCCGCTTTTTACGGCTGCGGTTACATTATAGAGCTTGCCGTCCTTTTCCCACGGCAGGCCGACAAAGATGAGCATATCCAGGTCTGCGCTTGCATCAACGATATCCTGAAGTCCGTACTTTGCCGCTTCGATCAGCCTTTCCTGGCGGAACAGATCCCCGCAGGTGGCTCCGGTGATGCAAAGCTCCGGAAAGACAAGGATCCGGACGCCGGCATCCGCGGCTTCACACATCTGGTCAATGATCTCGGAAACATTGTAATCCACATCTCCGACGATCAGTTTCGGCGTTGCTGCTGCTGTTTTTACAAATCCGTGAAACATGAACCTACCTCCCCGGTATCCGGTACGTTTAAAAAACACCATGGATCCTGCCGGCTTTTAAAGAGCCTGTCAGGACTTACGGAAAGAAGCTCTCTTTCTGAGCAGCGGATCAAGGATCTTCTTGCGGATCCTCAAGTTCTTCGGAGTCACTTCCAGAAGCTCATCCGTATCGATGAAATCCATGCACTGCTCCAGGGACATGATCCTGGGCGGTGTCAGATGGAGCGCCTCATCAGAACCCGAAGCACGTGTATTGGTCAGTTTCTTGGTCTTGCAGACATTGATCTCGACATCCTCTGTCTTGGGGGACTGGCCGACGACCATGCCGTTGTATACTTTTGCGCCCGGTCCGATAAAGAGCGTTCCTCTTTCCTGGGCATTGAAAAGTCCGTAGGTGATCGCCTCTCCCGCTTCACATGCAATGATGGAACCGGTCGGACGATAGCTTAAGTCTCCCTTATAGGGACCGTAGCCTTCAAATGCCGCGTTCATGATACCGTTGCCCTTGGTGTCGGTCAGGAAATCGTTGCGGTATCCGATCAGTCCGCGGGACGGGATCGAAAACTGAAGACGGACGTTTGATGTGCCGACGGGCGTCATGCCGGAGAGCTCGCCCTTTCTCTGGGTCAGTTTCTGGATGACCGTACCGCTGAACTCTTCGGGAACGTCGATATAGACCGTCTCCATCGGCTCGAGGCGCTTGCCGTTCTCGTCCTGCTTATAAAGGACTTCCGCCTTGGAGACTGCGAATTCATAGCCCTCACGGCGCATGTTCTCGATCAGGACGCTCAAATGCAGCTCGCCGCGTCCGGAGACCTTGAAGCAGTCCGCACTGTCCGTGTCTTCGACACGGAGCGAGACATCGGTGTTGAGCTCCCTGTAGAGCCTGTCGCGGATATGGCGGGAAGTGACATACTTTCCTTCCGTACCTGCGAGCGGGCTGTCATTGACCATGAAATACATGGCGATCGTCGGCTCCGAGATCTTCTGGAATGCGATCGCTTCCACATGATCCGGCGCGCAGAGCGTATCGCCGATATGGATCTCGGGAATGCCCGAGATCGCGACGATGGATCCGATGGTCGCCTGCGTCACTTCCGTACGGGCAAGGCCGTTATACTCGTAAAGCTTTGATACTTTGGTGCGCACCAGCTTGCTCGGGTCATGATGGTTGCAGAGGACAACGGACTGATTGACGCGGATAACGCCGTTCGAAACTTTACCTACGCCGATACGGCCGACATACTCGTTATAGTCGATCGTGGAGACGAGCATCTGCAGCGGTGCGTCCGGATCGCCGACGGGGCACGGGATGTGCTCGAGGATCGTGTCCAGCAGCGGCTGCATGTTTTCACCCGGAACATCCGGATCCAGGGAAGAAGCGCCGGCCCTTGCGGAAGCGAAAACGAACGGGCAGTCGATCTGTTCATCCGACGCGCCGAGATCCAGCAGAAGCTCCAGGACTTCATCCACGACTTCCTGCGGGCGTGCTCCGTCACGGTCGATCTTATTGATGCAGACGACGACCGGGAGATCGAGCTCCATCGCTCTTCCGAGTACGAATTTAGTCTGCGGCATCGGTCCTTCAAAAGCATCGACCAGCAGCACGACACCGTCGACCATCTTCAGTACACGCTCGACCTCTCCGCCGAAATCGGCATGGCCGGGAGTATCCACGATGTTGATCTTATGGCCTTTGTAGCTGATCGCCGTATTTTTGCTGAGTATGGTAATACCGCGCTCGCGTTCGATGGCATTGGAGTCCATGACCCGCTCCGCCACTTCCTGATTCTCACGGAAAATACCGCTCTGATGTAGCAGTGCGTCCACCAGCGTCGTCTTGCCGTGGTCAACGTGTGCGATGATGGCTACATTACGGATGTCTTCTCTTTTTTCAACACTCATATACTGTTAACTCCTGAATAATAGACTCTATGGTGAATGCCCGGCGCTGCCGGGTGCATGCTGTCTTGCTTATGATCAGTATCCGCGGGCTTCGACGGCTCTCGCCGCATAACGGCTCTCGGGATGCTCGCCGACGATGCGGTCAAAGAGGGCGTTTGCTTCCGTGATCCTTTCTTCGGACTGCAGCAGTCTCGCCAGCAGATACATGGCTTCGGGATCGTCGCTCTTGACTTTCAGCGCCAGATTGTAATAGTATTCCGCCTGCTCTTTGTTTCCGCCGTTCCACTCCGCGGTTCCCATCTCAACCACGGTGTTGAAGCCGTCGTTGATGATGACGCGGTCGACCTCCTGCAGCTGGCTCAGAAGCGGTTCCTGGGAAGCCCGCTCGCGGTCGACTTCCAGATACGAGTTGACTGCACCGAGAATATCGCCCTCGTTAAAATCGGCGATGATGGAGTTGAGCTTCTCGTACATGGACGTAAATGCCGCGTTTTCTTCTTCATATGCCTTCAGCTTCTGGCTGACATCTGCATAGGTTATCGTCAGTTTGTCATAGTTTTCCTTCAGTCTCGCGTAGTCCGCATTGAGTCCGCTGAGCTGCTGGCTGTTGTCCATGATGCTGCGGTTCAGCTCGTCATTGTAACTCTTGCGGATCGTCGGAAGGATCAGAAGATAGAAACTGAGCAGTCCGATCGCGATGCCTGAAATGAGGAAGATCAGGATCTGGTCGACGCTGGCCTGTCTTTTGGCTTTCGGAAGGATGACGTCGTCATCTTCCATCTGCCGGTGCGAATACGCGTTCATCAGCCTGGAGCGCTCGATATCCGCGCGTCCGGTCCGCTTTTTTACCTCATCCATCAGCACAAGTGCCTGCGGATTGTTCCGGTCGACCTTCAGCACCTGCATCAGTGCGTGCCCGGCTTTGATATTGTCCGAGTTCTGCATGTACAGTATGGCAAGCAGCAGCTGTGCCTTGACATACTTCGGGTTTTTCTGGGTGATGTCCTTGAGTTCGATCACCGCAAAGTCTTCCTGTCCGTTCTGCGCAAGGAACAGGGCCTGGTTAAAGCGCTTGACCACCGACGAGGCCGTCGCAAGAACGGCAGGCTTCCTCTGGATCTCATCGAGATACCGGTCGGCGTCATTGTTTTCCGGATCCAGGTTGAGGCTGATGACCCACTGGACAAGGGCGTCCGCGGTCTCGCCCAATTCAAAAAATATGAGGCCCAGCAAATTCCGGGCATCCGTGCAGTACTTGTCAAAGCGCAGCGCTTCTTTCAGATAGATTGCCGCACCGCTCAAGTCCTGCAGCTGTGCACGCTCCAGGCCCCTGTTATAATAGGCATTTGCAATTTTCGTAAGGTCAGCGTCAAATCTCATCGGTCCGGCCGTCTGTCTCTCTTCTCTCCTGGCGCATCGCCTGGTTCGCGGCTTTCGCGTCCGACGCATTCTGCGCCAGCTGCATCATAAGATCACCCATATCGGTCAGATCGATACCGGTGATCACGTCTTCAATGTTGTCGACGTCAAGCGATGGTTTGAAGCGCTTGATCTCTTCCTGAAAATTGATCATGGTTTTCCTCCGGCGCCGCTCTTCCGGGCCTTAAGGCTCAGGCAGGCAGCACGGTATAGATGGCAGGATGTTCATTTCCGTAGTACAGCACCTGCTCCCTCAGAGAGACATCTGCAGAACCGGCGCTCATTTCGGTCACCTTTGCGGCAAAATTCCCGGCGTTTTCCGTGGGGATCAGATAGACCAGTTCGCAGTCGGCGCCGTAGTTTTCTTCCATGGTAAATAACCCGAGGCCTGCCGCAAAACGCTGTACACGGTTCGCAGTGCTGTAATCACAGCGGACCGCCACACTGTATCCGGCAGACAGCGCGCATATCTCCGAATCTGCGATCGCCTCTTTCAATGAGTCCGAATAGGCGCGGACCAGTCCGCCCGTCCCGAGCAGGGTGCCTCCGAAATACCGCGTGACAACGGCACAGACGTCGCAAAGGCCGTTTCCCTTGAGAAGTTCGAGCATCGGACGGCCGGCAGTTCCCTGCGGCTCGCCGTCGTCGCTGAAACGTTCGAAGATATTGTCGGGACTTCCGATCCGCATCGCAAAGCAGTTATGCCTTGCATCGCGGTTGTCCTTCCTGACTTCCTCGATAAAAGCCTTTGCTTCGTCTTCTGTCCGGCAGCACCGGAGCGAGGTCAAAAAGTGCGACTTTTTCACCTCGACATCGGACGTGCCCGGTCTCGTTATGACATTGTAATTGCTGTATTCCGCCATCTTAAAGCATTATCAGAACCCTGCAGGCTCACTGATCGGTCCCGTAAGGCTCATGGACTGCACCATAAGGAACGGGCCTTCTCCATCATACTCTTTGCGGTTTCTGACCTCAAACTGAGCTTTGATGCGCACCCACGCACCGTCGCGGAAAGCGTCGATCCCCTTATAGTATGCGAGATAACCGAGAAAGGTCATGTCGTTCTCGCAGCAGGTCATGGACATGCGTCCCGGCACGAAGACGCCGCTCTCAAAGCGTCTGGATCTGCGGATCTGGGCGGTGAACTCGATGGTCTTCCCCTGATAGCGCTCCGGATAATCCTTTGCGTCAAAAAACCAGGTGCCGTAATCCTCCGGTTCAAGCACGACGCTGCTTCCGCTCACATCATACGGAAGATCTTCATCCAGCGTTGCCAGCTCGATCTCGCCGTATTTGTTTTCCATGACGATCATGGAGCCTTTCAGCAGCATCGGACGCAGCTGTTTTTTATACTCCTGCAGTTCCTCGTTGGACTTACCGTCGCAGCGGTTCACGATGCAGAGCTCCGAGTTTCGGAGCATCGGGCCCATCAGGGCACGCATATTCGCCAGATACGGTCCGAGCGTGCTGCCGTCCATGACCGTGATCTGCTGATACATGACCCAGCTGTCCGGCATATCCAGCAGTCCCGGGTCCGGCCACATTCCGTTATATTCGATCAGTACCCGCTCTGCCTTGGTCATCGCGCCGAGCTGTGCCAGGTATTCCTTCGTCAGTTCCTCCCGGCTTTCGACCGTCACAAGGGTCGTATGCTCGCGTTTCAGCAGTTTCGCGTCATATTCCGTCTCGCCTTCCTCGCCGACGATGAGGAG
>JAEEGL011024065.1_pt1 | contig 10120 bp, 8 predicted proteins | sample 9134231 | NCBI WGS metagenome assembly JAEEGL01 (sample SAMN16246548, study PRJNA631951) | gut metagenome | biome: gut microbiome; feature: rumen; material: fiber-attached | host: Bos | place: Iran: Karaj | collected 2018-10 | reverse complement strand
CTTGTTGTTTTTTTCATCAATTTCTTTTTCAGTATAATCGCTTTTAAAATCAAAAGATTGATTTTTTAAATAAAGAAAGGCGATATCCATTATTCTTTTCCTTTTCTTTTTCTGATAATCAGGTCAACTGTGCAAAACGTGATGATTGCAAACGGAATGATCATGTACAAATCTCCGATAAATGAGTAAAAAGTTCTTTGACTGTTGAACGTTACTTCTCCGTAGAGAATACCGTCTTTGAGTGTTCCGAGCGTTTTAAGGCAAACTCCGTTTTCATTTATTATTGAGGAAATGCCGGTATTCGCAGCGCGCACTAAATATTTACCCGACTCTACTGCACGAAGTTGAGAGTGAGCGTTATGTATGTATGCTGCGGGAGAATTAAGATACCATGCGTCGTTTGTTGAAACGATCATAAGCTCCGCGCCGTTTCTGATGCTGTCAAGAGTAAGAGATTCATAAATAGAGTCGAAACAGATGAGGCGTCCGACTTTTCCGTATTCCGTATCAGCTACGGCTGCAAAATCCCCGGGGGTGAGCTGGTCTTCAAATACGTTTAAATCTGCAAGAAACGGCAACAGCTTTGAGATTATTTTTTCCATTGGAACGTATTCTCCGAAAGGAACTAAATGTCTTTTGTAATACGGGAAATCTTCTAATGTTCCGTCCGGATAAAACGTAACGTTCGCATTATAGGTTTTGAACTCTCCGTCCGTTCCGAATCCGCAGTCGAATGCTCCTATAAATGCCGTGACTTTATATTTCTTGCAGATATTTCTTATTATAGATCTCGCTTCTGTTCCTTCCGCGGATTTGATATAGTAATTCATAGCAGATTCCGGATACACTATGATATCCGCTCCAGATTTTGCCGCGGTTTCCGTCATTCCGGTATACTTTTCAAGTATGCCGTCAAGTAAAGACTCGTCCCATTTATCAGTTGAACTGACGTTTCCCTGAATAATTGCAACCTTGATTTTTTCTCTTTTACTGTCTTTGCTTTCTGCTATTCCGATTTTTACAAGTCCGAATCCGTAGTTCAGAACGATTGATGAAATTGCGATTATACAGCAGACAGATGCTTTTCGGTAATTCTTTTCATGTATGAAATAATACGTTCCTTCTCCGATAAAACCGTTTATCAGTGCAACAAAAAAGCTTAAAAAGAGCGATCCGAAGAGGGAAGCACTTTGCGCTGCAGGAGCAAATGATACCTGAGATATTGCCAGCCTCAGAAACGGTACGCCCATCCACGTGAAATTCTGAAGCCATTCGAAAATTGTAAATAAAGAAGCGAACAGAAATGCGCCGTGTATTTTTTTACTTGATAATATTGCAAACAGCGGGGCGGTAAGAGCAGTGGCAACGGATTGCAACGCAGACAATCCTACCCAGCAGAACGCAATTATAAATACTGCTTCTGTTCTTGTACATTCGAGAAATTCCATCGGATACATATAGCAGAAAAATGAATAAACTGCCATATAATATACCATAGACCATAAAAAACCGAATTTATAAAACGAGAACGCTTTTTTGCCAGAATTCTTATATCTTTTTAGAAAGTAATAATACGGAACGAGAGATATATAAGACAAAAAATGCAGAGCTTTGAATTGTATTGAAAGCGCTGTCAGAAGTGCGCTGACTGATAATAGAATTACGTTCAATTGATATGCTCCTGTTTAATTCGGAAATAACTCTTTTACAAAATAAATGTTTTCGGGAGGTATTTCGACGTGTTTGCCGTTAAGATAGTTCAGTATACCGCTGTCTGTTGAGAATTTAAACGTTATACTGTAAGAATACAGCGCCTGATAACTGTAGCCTATTGAACGGTCGCTTTTGTTGATTCCGTATTTTCCGTCTCCCAAAAGAGGGTGACCGATATGAGATAACTGTGCTCTTATCTGATGCGTCCGTCCTGTCTCAAGCGTAACTTCCAGCAATGAAAAAACGTTGCCTTTAAAATCTGCTTCTGCTAATACCCTGTAATCGGATATCATCGTTTTCATATCATCGGAAGTTCTTTTATCGAATAATTTTACAGAATTGCTGTCGCTGTCCTTGAGCATATATCCGACGAGTCTGCCGCTTTTTTTACCTTTGAAAGATCCGTGAGCGATGCAGAGGTATTTCTTTTCAACCTCTCTGTCGCGGATTTTTCGGTTCATTATTCTCAGCGCTTCTGCATTTTTTGCAGCTATGACAAGACCTCCGGTATTTCTGTCGATTCTGTTGCATAGCGCGGGCGCAAAGGAATTTTCTTTATCCGGATCGTATTCACCGGAATTCTGCAGATACGCTTCTATTCTGGTAATCAGGCAGTCTTCCTCTCCGTCAGGATCATTGGGTTGTACTGACAGCCCGGGCTTTTTATCGCAAATGATGATATTTTCATCTTCGTATACGATTTTAACGTCGGCATTGAAACTTTTTCGTTTAATGCTTCTTTCAAAAACGTCTTCGGGAAGAAACAACTGAACCGTATCTCCTTCGTTAAGAATAGTTGATATTTCAGCACGTTTGCGGTTTAATTTTATTTTCTTTGTTCTGATTGCTTTGTACATCAGCGATGCGGGAAGGTTTTTGACGGCTTTTTGCAGGAATTTGTCTAATCTCTGCCCTGCGTCATTTTTACCGATAATGAACTCTTTCATATTCGAATCCTAAAAAACAGGCAGAATATATCTGCCTGTATGATTTAAAAAGGCTCAGGCGATTCAATGACTACTTTCTTGATCTGTGCTCCGAGTCCTATTAGTTTGCCTACGATGTTGTCATATCCGCGTTCTATAAGATGAACGTCTTCTATTGAAGTTATACCTTCTGCGGCAAGAGCAGCTATTACCATAGCGGCACCCCCTCTGAGGTCGCATGCCCTTACGGAGGCTGCTTTCAGAGAACCGAACCCGTTGACTGTTGCGATTCTTCCGTTTACAGTTATATCAGCGCCCATTCTTTTAAGCTCATCGATGTATTTGAATCTGTTTTCCCAAACAGCCTCATTTATTCTCCCTGCGCCGTTAGCATAGCAGAGAAGTGCCCCAAACTGTGGCTGCATATCTGTCGGAAATCCGGGGTAGGGCATTGTTTTGATATTGCAGGGATTGAGTTTTTGATCTGGCGTGCGGATTATTCTTATGCTGTCGTCGTTTTCTATGACTGTTACTCCCATTTCTTCAAGCTTTGCAGTAACCGATTCCATATGCTTAGGAATAATATTGCAGAGAGTAACGTCGCCGCAAGCGGCTGAAACAGCGACCATATAAGTTCCCGCCTCGATCATATCGGGAATGATTGTGTAGTTGCATCCGTGAAGAGACTCCACGCCGCGGATTCTTATAGTATCGGTTCCGGCGCCTTTTATGTCGGCACCGCACATATTCAAAAAGTTTGATAAATCAACGATGTGCGGTTCTCTTGCTGCGTTTTCGATTATAGTCTGACCGTCTGCAAGAACAGCGGCAAGAATTGTATTTACGGTCGCTCCGACAGATACGATATCGAAAAAGACGTTTCCTGCAGTAAGTCCGTCAGGAGCTTCGGCAATAATATTACCGTTTTCTATTTCGACTTTTGCTCCGAGTCTGAGAAATCCTTTGATATGCTGGTCAATAGGTCTAACACCGAAGTCGCAGCCTCCCGGGAAGCTTACAAATGCTTTCCCGAACCTGCCGAGTTCTGCCCCGAGCAGATAATAAGAAGCTCGCATTTTTTTTGCGATTTCTGAATTTGCCGGAGAAACCTTCATATCGGTAGTGTCTATAACGACGGTGTGCTCGTCTATCTTTTCAACGACTGCGCCGAGTTCTCTTATGATCTCGATCGCGCCTTTGATATCGCTTACTGAAGGAAGGTTGTGAATTTCACATCTGTCCCCTACGAGGACCGTTGCAAATATTACCGGAAGAGCGGCGTTTTTCATGCCGTCGATGTCTATCGAACCGTATAAAGGCGAGCCGCCCGAAATTACTATTCTATCCATTATATAATAGTTCCGTGTGGAACGTTACCTTTCAAGTTAGTTACACATACTAAATATTAGTATATCTATTTTTCTTTATTGTTGTGTTAACAAACTGTAAATAATAGATAATAAATTAATTGCTGTTTTTAATCGATTCATAGTATGCCGTCATAAGATCCACTACAAGCCCGTATGATCTTGTTCCCTCTGCGACGCCTTGAGAATGCAGATAGTTGTTGTTGATTTTTTCGCTTATTTTTTCGACTTTGTTTTCGCGGTATTTCTCAAAAAATCTGGAGTACGAATAAAATTCTCCGACTAATCTGCTGTCGAATGTTTTGTACATCTCGTTATATTTTTTACTGTTCGCTGAATATAACGCGGACATAACGTATTCAAGCATATTTGAGTTAGCGCTGTATCTAATGTAGGGGTCATCGCTTTCGATACATACGAGATACGCCACAAAATTGGCTTCGTTTTCCTTTGCGATTCCTCTCTGATGTGCAAGCTCGTGCGCCGCAGTGTATGGAATAGAATAATCAGGGAAATTGACGTTGATGTTCGCTTCACCTGTAAAATACGTATATACTCCTGTAATATGAGTATATGACCACGGCTCAGACAGAATAACGTATTTAACGTTTGATCTGAAATTGCTTATGAAAGGATACTTCTTAACCGCTTTTTTATACGCGTCGTTAAGTTTTTTGTTCATCTCGTCAAGGGAATAAGGCATAACGGATTTATCGGAAGTAATAAAGGCTATACTGTCGATATCTTCGTTTATTTTTTCGTTTAAATATTCGGCGGTTTTATAAAGATCGTCTGAAGAGAGCGGATGGGTTGCGAGTCCGAGTTTTTGATCAAGAGTCGAGCCTTTATATCCCGGGGCGATAGAAAAGACAAAAGCAAAATAAAAGAATGAGATTATCGCAAGCATCACGGCAATAAGACGTGAATAACCTCTTGAATTATCTTTCTTTATAAAATAAGCTCCGAGAATGATCAGCAGTATTATGAGGACTGGAATCGATATCACCAGCATTTCTGCAAGCGAAAAAGGAATCCAGGTAGTTGCCTTGGTAAGTATAAATCTGAACCATGTTCCGGGGTATCTTACTATGAAATCCGAAAATTTAACGGAGATGAGCGATATAATATGGATTATTCCGGAAAAGATAGCAAGACCCCAAAAGACGATACACCATTTTGGTGATGATTTGAAGAAAAAAACAAATCCGTCTGCTATTTTTTTTCCGATTGGCTTTTTTACCTTGACCTCTGCGGTCTCGGTGGTTTCATTTTGAATTTCATTTTCGTTCATATTGTAATTCCTTTTGCTTGGAGAAGTGATTTGAAATCATCCGGATAATCCGCATTTATTTTCATGATTTCTTTGGTTTCAGGATGAATGAATTCCAGATAAAAGGCGTGAAGAGCCTGGCGCTTTACGTCTGGATCTGATTTTCCGTACAGAGAATCCCCGACTATAGGATTGCCTACCGCAGAGAAATGAACGCGAAGCTGATGAGTTCTGCCGGTTTTAGGCGTTGCTTCTACGAGAGAAAAATCCTTTCCGCAGGCAATTGTTTTGTATTCTGTAACGGCATTTTGCGCGCCTTCTGCCTCTTTTGTTGTCGCTTCTCTGAAAATTATACTTTTTTCGCGTCTTCTTATGTAAAAATCTATTTTACCTTCGGAAGGAGATATTATTCCATTAAGAAGAGCGTGATATTTCTTGACAATCTGACGCTTTTCCATTGAATCTGCGAGAACAAACGAACTGTGCTTGTCTTTGGCGATGAGTACTGCACCGCTCGTATCTCTGTCAAGCCTGTTTATAGGTCTGAAAACGAAATTTTCATCTCTGCAGTGAAAAGCGATTGCATTTGCAAGCGTATCGTCGTAATGACCGTGAGAGGGATGAGTAGGCATAAAAGGAGGTTTGTTGACTACTATTATTCTGCTGTCTTCGTAAATGATTTTAACAGGAAGATCGACAGGCGTTATTTTGCTGTTTGGAGAATGATCTTTTTCATCTGTTTCGAGGACGTCGCCGGTTTTCAGAATTGCTCTGACAGTCACTCTTTCTCCGTTCAGAACTATCCCGTTTGACAGAGGTTTCAGCCTGGAAATATCTTTATGGGATAGTTTCAGAACGTTTGTTAAATATGATCTGAGGATTGTTCCGTTATGATTTTCGGAAATGGTCAATTTCATTTCTTGCCGTCAAAGAAATTGAGAGCGTTCAATATTTCACGGTCCCAATAAGGCCAGGAATGGTCTCCGTGCGTTTCGCTGTATTCTAATTCAAAACCGTTTTTGATTAAAAGATCTCTGGCTTTTCTGTTGTCTTCCAGAAGAAAATCTTCCAATCCGCACCACATATAGATGCGGGGAAGTTCGGCAGCTGTTTTGGCGCACTTTTCAATCATTGCTAAAACGTCGTCTTTGCTTCCTCTGAGAGTTTCGACGTCTTTGAAAATAGATTTCAGATACGGATTTTCGGGATCTTTTTCAAGTCTTGAAACTACGTCGAAAGCTCCCGAAAAAGGAGCGCAGGCAGCAAATCTTTCAGGATGGTTAAGAGCGATTTTTAAAGAACCGTACCCGCCCATAGACAGTCCGGCGATGAAATTATCCTCTCTTTTATCTGAAAGCTGTGCAAACATAGCGTGACATACGGCAGGAAGCTCTTCAGTTATATATTCATAATACTTGTTCCCGATATACATATCCGTATACCAGCTGAGATCTGCGCTGGGCATGATGACTGCCATGTTTCTGCCGTTAACGTAACGGCCTATAGAAGTCATTGTCGACCATGTACTGCAATCGTCCGACATACCGTGGAGAAGATAAAGAACTCTGCATTTTTCTGCTTTTCCGGTCTTGCGGATCTTTTTTGTATTGCTTATAGGCAATATTACTTTTATGCTCGTAACAAGCCCGAGAACTTCTGATCTGAAATGGATATCGAGTACTGCCATATTGCACCGCCTTATTTTATAATATTTTAAATATTATAACAATTAATGGTTATTTTGTCAATAATAAGAAAAATAACGAAGATACTTGAAAAGACGTATTTGATATGATATAATACTTTGATAATATGATTAATAGGATGGCAAATATGCTCAAAATTAAAAATACCGTTGCTGCTGCTTTGAACGAAGCAATAGCAAAATTGTGCGGAGATTCTGTAGACAGGACTGCAGAAATTGCTGCGTCTCTGGAGTATCCGCCCAGTAAGGACCTTGGAGATCTTGCTTTTCCTTGTTTCAGATATTCTAAACTTTTGAGGCGTTCTCCTCAATCGATTGCTTCCGCTTTGGCGGAAGATGATTCGGTAAAAGATTTGAACGGTGATTTTGCTCCTTTGGTTGTTGGAGGATTTCTGAATTTTAAAATCTCCGGTGATTATCTTTCTTCTCATCTTCTTCCGGAAATTCTTGAAAAGGGCGCAGATTACGGTAAGAGCGATATCGGCAAGGGAAAAACCGTCGTTCTGGACTATTCTTCCCCCAACGTTGCAAAACCGTTCCACATCGGTCACCTCGGAACAACCGTTATCGGTCATTCTCTTAAAATGCTTTTCGGATTCTGCGGATACAAATGTATCGGAATAAATTATCTGGGAGACTGGGGAACGCAGTTCGGAAAACTGATCGTTGCCTACAGACTATGGGGTGACGAGGAAAGGGTAAAGACAATCGGTGTTGACGAACTTGTTTCTCTTTATGTTCGATTCCACGAAGAGGCAGAGAAAGATGACTCTCTCAACGATAAAGCAAGAGAAGCGTTCAGAAAACTGGAAAACAACGATCCAGAAAATATCAGACTTTGGAAATGGTTTATAGATATATCTCTTGAGGAATATCAGAAGACTTACCGCCAGCTAGGAATAACATTTGACTCTTACAAAGGAGAATCTTTCTATACCGACAAAATGCCGGAGCAGGTCGAAAAACTTCGTCAGCTTAATCTTTTGAAAATCGACGACGGCGCCTCGATCGTTGATCTTTCCGCATATAATATGCCCGCCTGTCTTATTTTGAAAAGGGACGGATCGACACTTTATCCGACAAGGGATATTGCAGCGGCTGTTTACAGAAAGAACACTTATCATTTTGATAAAGCAATTTACGTTACTTCTTCTCAGCAGTGTCTGCATTTTGCTCAGTGGTTCAAAGTTGTTGAATTAATGGGATATGACTGGGCGGATCAGCTGGTACACGTTCCTTACGGAACGGTCAGTATCGATGGGCTGAAACTCTCGACAAGGAGCGGAAACGTAATTCTTCTTCGCGACGTTTTCGGAGCGGCTATAGAAAAAGTTAAAGCCGTTATCGAAGAAAAAAATCCCTCGCTTGAGAATAAAGACGAGACAGCTGAATCGGTTGGAGTCGGCGCTATCGTATTCTATTATTTGATGAACAATAGAATCAAGGATATCTCATTCAGGATTGAAGACGCGCTTTCCTTTGAAGGAAGCACAGGCCCTTACGTTCAGTATACTTATGCGAGGACCTGTTCGATTCTCTCAAAAGCAGGCGACGTTTCCGGAAAAGAAATGAAATTCACTTCTCCCGAAGAGTCCGCGCTTGCGCTGGAACTTTCTAAATTTGAAGAAAGCGTTCTTCGCGCGGTCGACGCTTACGAACCTTCGGTCATGACAAGATATATTCTTTCTGTTGCGACAGCTTTCAACAAATTTTATCATGAATGCCCGATTCTTTCTGCAGAAGACGATGATGTAAGATACACTAGAATTGCTTTGACAAAAGCAGTCAATACAGTTCTGAACTCGGCTTTACCTCTTATTTGCATGAGAACGCCGAAAAAAATCTGATTAATAATTAGGAGGACTTATATGTCAGGACATAGCAAATGGAACAATATTAAACACAAAAAAGAAAAGACTGACGCTCAGAGGGCGAAAGTCTTTACGAAAATAGGCAAAGAAATTTCGATTGCAGTCCGCGAAGGCGGTTCTGATCCAGTCGTTAACAGTAAGCTCCGTGACCTGATTGCTAAAGCAAAATCTCTTAACGTGCCTAACGACAATATTAAGAGAATTATTGAAAAAGCAGGCGCAGACGGAGTCATCTACGAAGAGTATACCTATGAAGGATACGGTCCTGCAGGAGTTGCAGTGATCGTAACGACAGCGACAGACAAGAAAAACAGAACAGCCGGAAATATCAGACATTATTTTGACAAATACAAGGGAAATCTCGGTGCTCAGGGATGTGTCAGCTTTATGTTCTCCGACAAGGGTCTGATTGTTATAGACAATGAAGAAGGGGAATATGACGAGGACGAAGTAATGGAGGCGGCTCTTGAATCAGGAGCTGCAGATTTTCTTGTAGACGGCGACATTTTTGAGATTTATACCGAGCCGGACGATCTTGACGCCGTAAAGGAAGCTCTCTCGGAAAAATACGAATTTGCTTCTGCTGAACTTACAAAGGTTCCTTCTTCTTATATCACTCTTGAGAATGAAGAAGATATTGAAAATATGGAGAAACTTCTTGAGGCGCTCGACGATGACGACGACGTCCAGGACGTTTACCACAACTGGGAAACAAACGATTGAAACAAGAAAAGCGCGGACGTAAAGGCGGAGCGGATAAGGGATAATTCAAAAACCATTATCTGAAACGTCTTCAAGCGGGTAAAAAAGAAACAACGGTCACATTGGGTAAAGCCCGGTGTGGCCGTTTTTCTGTCTCAGCGTCAAAAAAGACCGTACCGGTGGAGTGACCCGTCGATACGGACTTTTTTGCCCTGTGGGAGTTTAAAATGGGAGCTCTATCTCAGATTTTTCTTCCGATTTTTTATCATTATCGGATTCCACTATTTTATCTGTATCAAAGTTAAAGTTGGGATATGAACCGTAATCGAAATCAGAACCTAATAATGGAAAAGCCACCTTTGCAATTTCGGTATTTGTTGAATAGTTTGCATTTCGATTATAGATCTGATTATTACCATTTATCTCTGAGATTAAACGTACAAACTGATCTCGTGTCATTTTTGCAAGGAATGGACGTATTGCACTCCAATACCTTTCGTTTGCTCCGTCATATGAACTACTACTCCCAAAATATCCAATACAATAGTCTATGAAAATAGTAGTTT
>JAEEGL010027083.1_pt1 | contig 10120 bp, 6 predicted proteins | sample 9134231 | NCBI WGS metagenome assembly JAEEGL01 (sample SAMN16246548, study PRJNA631951) | gut metagenome | biome: gut microbiome; feature: rumen; material: fiber-attached | host: Bos | place: Iran: Karaj | collected 2018-10 | reverse complement strand
ATATTGAATTTGGTCGAAACATGATGAATTATTATCATTGCATAATAGGGTGCCTGAATTAGAATTTGAAGCTTCAGTAATAAATAAATTAGTTGGATTATGCGTATTGGTATTTGATATGCTTGCATTCGATGGATCTAATCTAAGATTTTCTACGGTCCAGCATTTATTGTCGGCAAGTTTTGCTATTACATAAACGTTATTATCGCGTACATCCGTGAGGGCTGTGATGTCTCCTACGGATAGGGAATTACAACCATTCCAACTATGGAGATTGCCAGTACTTGCGATCCATTTTGCATACAATGAAAGACCAGAGCTGCTTAGGTCCGGCGTAGTAATGGTTTCATTAGGGCCATATGGAGTGGCGTTTTCTGAAGTAGCCCAGCCAGCAAAACCATATCCAGTTCGACTATAGTTGGATGGTATGAGATTGGCATCACTGTTGCTACTAGCGCTTACATTTGCCATAGTGCCACGACCACCATTATTAACATCTGCTCCGTTATCAAAATAGCAAATCTTACCAGATGGACAATTGTTTTGATTGTAGACTGGATATAGTGTTTTCGTGTTTGTGGTGCCGGTGCTTGTGACTGTAATGGTGTCTCCGGAGACATAGTCTACGACAGTACCATTATTGTTGCTATCTGGTGTTTCGCTCCATCCTATAAATGTATAGCCGTAATGAATTGGCGACAGATTTGTAATAATGAAATTATGTGTAGAATCATAATTCGTAATTGTCTCAGTAGCAGGAGCATCTGTCCCGGAGCCAGCATCGTAAATAAGTGTATAAGTAACTTCATCGGCTTCCTCCGCACTGACTGATAGGGTTGTTGTATCGGTAATTGTAAATGTGGTTGGGTTATTATTGGCAGCACCAACAGTACCATTTGCGGAGGTAGTCCAAGCATCTATGTTATAACCATTTTCAAAGGTGGCAGTGATGATGTATTCAATACCCTCACGAAGCGAAACGGTACCACCGTTACTCGCAACATTTTGAGTGCCGTAAGTGGCATTTGTGAATGAGACACCAGTGACATGAGGGCCAAAGTTTACAGTAGTAGTGTAAGATGGGATAAGCATAGATTCGACCGTGAGTATGGCCTCATCCCTTGCTGTGTAAATGGCTGGATTATTATTGTTACTATTTAAAACACCATATATATTGGTATCCCAACTATCGAAGCGATACCCTGTAATAGCTGAAGCTATAATAGTATATGCTGTGTTGTCTACGATATTGACTGTTGGATTTGACGGGGTGGCTAGGACGTTGCCATAAGTTGCGTTGTAAAATGATACGTTTTCAATACCATTATCGGCGAAATCTACTGTTACTTCTATAAATGGTATGTTGCCACCTTGGTAAATGCAGCGTACTGCAAAATTATCCCATTTATTATATGTGTTGATTGGCGTGATACTACTGGCATTATAACCCATTCGATATGACTTTTTGTTGTCATATGCAGTAGCTTCCCAGATGCGCCCCTGAGTACCACGGCCGTCCGGAATGGCCGTAGATGGATTGTAATCGCCTGAGAAGATAAAATTGTTTGGGTAAGCACGGAGAGCAATGGCTCCAGCTGAGCCAGTACCGCCTAAGGTGGTAGTAAGGGCTTGATATTCGCCAGAAGGACCACCGGTAGGTATGCGCCAACCGGCCGGACAAATATCACCATCTACATTTCCGCTACTTTTTGAATAAATGCCGTTGCCAGCAGTGGCCGTATACCAGTTATACATGGTGCCGAATGAATACCAAGCGTAGATATCTTCATTACCAGTAGGTGACTGTATTTTTGTGCGATCCATATTACCTGTATAATAGTTAATTTGGTCAGTACATTGTTCATTATCGTCGGAACATTGTGAAGTAGTGGATGTTGTTGATGAATATGCATTTAAGAAACTGTTAGTAGGATTATTGGTATTATCTGCTGTAATATTTGCTGATGAAAGGTCAAGACGAAGGTTTTCTGTTATCCAACAATTACCATCTATAAGTTTGGAAACGGAATAAACATTACCATCACGAATATCACGTAAGGCTATGACGCTGCCGGTGGCCATCGTATCACAGCCACTCCAGGCTTGAAGGCTGCCAGAACTTCTGACCCATTTAGCATATAGTTTGAGGCCTTCGTTATTTATGTTTCCAGTATTTATTCTGGCATTTGGACCATACGTCGTAGCTGAAAGATTTGTAATATCAGATACTGTGCTCCAACCGGCAAATCCATAGCCACTGCGCGAATAATTGGTTGGAATTAAATTTAAATATGTGTTTGATGCTGTGGCCTGATCATCCATGGTGCCAGCATCTGCACCATTGCCATGATAACAAATGTGTCCTGCTGGGCAAGCTGAATCTGCTTGCCAAATTGCATATAAATCTACTATGCCAGAAAGTTCTCCTTCTCCATTTCCGATTGTGATTTCATCGCCTGGAGAAAATCCGTAGCCGGTTCCATTTTGAGTCGTATTCCATTCTTTAAAAATGTATCCAGTTCTTGATGGTACTTTGTTACTGAGTGTAAGTAGACCTCTAAACGTGTCTAAGGTATTTTCTGAGCTGCTCGGAAAGTTTGTAACTACATCACTGCCAGCATTTGCATTATAAATGATGTCTAACGAGGTGGCACATGCTGGGCTAGCGGTGAGATAGAGAGTGAGGCTACCGTTTTGATTATTGCTGTCTTCTATCATTTGATAGGTACCAACTGGAATAAAACTACCAAATGAAGCGCCATAGTATATTCGAAATGTGTCATCAATTATGCTATCAGAGGCGGTCTGTTGTTCGGTTCTAATAATGGCTGAAGTACCTATAACGGGGACAGGTAAGAAAATGCTACTATCGGTTGGAACTAAATTGTTATTTGAAGAGTAGAAATAGCCCCATGTATTAGGTTGTTGATTAAGGGCGGTGATGCCGTCGCTTGGTGTAAAATAGGTATCTGCGGTATTATTCGTTGAATCGCCGTTTAAATATAGATTATTATCTGAAACCGATACAGAGTGCGTTAAATTATAGCCTGCGTGGCAGTTGGTAACGACATTTATTTCATTTGGTTCGATGGCGGTAATACCGCCTTGAGAGGAAATGTTAATATCTCCACTCGTACTTATTGATAGAGAATAATCGATGGCCGCCGCAGGGTTAGATTGAAATAATGATACCATGACTGGTATTTGGATAAAACAGATGGGGAAAGAAAGAAAAAATGCAAAAACAGAATGGTTTTTATGCTCTCTTGAGCCATGTTTCTTGCGACCAAAAAGCATGGTTTTTTTAGCAAAAATTCTAAAGTAATTTGCCCTACTTTTTACTTTCATTTCTCCACTTCTCAAAATACTCTTTTATTATATTATACTTATGCATATATAGTCAATATTTTATGTTTATTGAACTGTATTACATTTTGAAAATATAATGTGCTGGAGCCTTAAGAAAAGCGTCAAACGAAGAACCCGAAAAATGATGGTCGGCACCACGTTCGATATTTACAATCCCCACTTCTTTAAATAGGTCGATGAAGTCAAAAGAGGGATCTTGGTCGCCTATTAAAAAGAGATTTAATTCTTTCGGGCGTTTCTTGAGTTCATTAAAGCTATCAATATTAAGTAATGTAGCAGGATTAATTAGTAGAACCTTATCAATGTAATCATACATCGATGCTACTTCGCTAATCATATATCCCCCGAGAGAATGTCCGACTATATGTAGCCGTTTTTTAGCCATATCGTAGTTTTTCTCGATAAAATCCAATATTTCAAAAAGATTTCTGAGATGATATCCGGCCATATTATGTGGGTTACTTATTCGTATTACGGTTGCGCCAAACTTAGAGTTAATATTATCTGCTATCCTTTTATACTTATTCTCGTACCCATCAACTGAACCATCAACACCAGGAACGATAAGTAAGATCTCATCACTTGTACCATTGTTAATCGATACATCAATACTGACCTCGTCGTCGAAGTATGCACCTTTTTGAATATATTTAATAACGGCATTAGGCATATTTTCCTCATTTTATCACTTATTGTATAAATAGAGTAATTAATTGCGGCTGTCGGCTCGGGAAAAACTGCTTGGTCCTGTTTCAGCTATTGGGTTTGTCACTCTGACCACAAAGTTGCTACGAAAAGATTGCACTTAGTGGATCTTGGAAAAACAAAAACAAAAACTGCCCTGGATTTTATGCCAGAGCGGTACTCTTATTATTCTAAATGGAGCCGTCTTCGGGACTTGAACCCGAGACCTCATCCTTACCATGGATGCGCTACTACCGACTGAGCTAAGACGGCACTTTGCTTTTAAGCTATTTACATTATGCCATATTTAATTTAAAAATTCAATACTTAGTTAAAAACCCACGGGTTTTCCGTGGGCTTTAGAGTACTACTATATCGCTTCTGATAGAAAAATTATTGATTTTTGCTCCACAAATTATGGCGTGTCCACCAATTATGGATTTGCCGGTTACTTCTGCATGGCCACAAATTACTGTGCGATCAAATATTTCTGAGTTTCCGCCGACTACTGAATCGATTACGATTGACAGATTGCGCACGCTCGCTTTTTCTTTGATGATGGAATTGCCGGTTATAATTGCTTCGCCAAAAATTTTAGCGTTTCCTTCGACCGTAGCGTTACCGCTAACTACGGCTTTTTGAAAAATTGTTGCATATTCTTTAATTATTGCGTTTTCAAATATCTTTGCGGAGCCGTATACCTCGCCTCCGCATATGGCATTACCAAATACTTTTCCTCTTCCATGAATAAATGCTCCATTTTCGATTATTGCATTTCCATATACTTTGGCTCCACCGCATACTCTTGTGTAGCATTTGACTTGCGCATTACCACCAACGGTCGCGTCTTCGTAAACGTATGCTTCTGGGTAGATCCAACATTTGCCAGTTTGCGAGAGATTGTGAACGCTTTCTACGAAGCCACCGACGCACCCATTGAATACTCCAATTTCCGGGATATCAATGAGTGCTTTGATTTGGCGTAGATATTTTCCTTTGTGGTATCTTTTTTCTTCTGTTAGGCAATATTTTAGCATGAAATGTACACCCCCGTAGATAAATTTTCGCTTTGATTGTTGATACAGCGAATTGGGTAATAATTATTTTATACCACGAAAAGTATAAATAGTCAATTATGCAACTTCGTCGATATGTGGCATTGGCGGGTTTTCTTCTGGTTTTTTGCCGTCCTTCATAATATGTACGATGTCTTTGACGTCGTTTTCTGTATTTCTAATATTTTCTCGCGTGAAAGCATTAATGACTTCAATAATGCCTGCAACGGTGGTAAGTGATCCCATTAATATATAGCCGGCTATTTCGATATTTCTGCATCCGATGAGGAAGTATGCGCCCATCGCGAGCTCGATAATGGTTAAAACAAGAATGAATTTCCAGCGAAAATCTTTATTTTCACGTCCTTTTATTGTATTGATTACTCCGAACACACCATTTAGCGTAGTGAAGAAGCCTGACATTATATTTAGGGCGATATTGGTGAAATTTTCGTTCGAAAGCAAGAATACGCCTAACCCCGCTACGGTAGCATAAAGCAGTGTTTCGGCACTTTGCATTAATAAGACTTTACGTCCGATTTTTTTAGCCTCTTCATCTCCTTCAATGATTGCGTCGTAATTTGATTTGAGATAACCAAAACGATATATTGCCCAAACAGACAGAATTACGCCGAGCGAAGTAATAAGAAGGGGAAGAGATTTGAGGTCATTGCCTTTACCCTGTAATCCACCAATCAACATCATTACGCCAGACATTAACATCATGACAGATGAAGCAACTTTATTCTTTAGAAAAATTTTATATGCACTAAAACCACGTTTGACCAATTTGTTCATAATTATATTGTAGCATATATAATATATGTATTTTAGCGGATTATCGTTTTTTGCTAAAACTGAATTTGGCGTTACTGAAGTTGATGGCGTTTTTCTGGAAAGTCTTTACGGCTAAGTAAATCATGATTATCGATGAAACTGTTACTATTGCAATACCAATGCAATATTCAAGTGTAGTAATAGTGCCAAAACCACTTCTTAATATTAAAGCGACTGGTGCCGAGAGAGGGAAATAGGTAAGGAATTGGACTAAAAAGGATGGATCTGACATCATAAACATTTGCATAAAATATAGCGGAAAGACCATGGCAATAATTGCGGGGCCGATAAATGAGGAAGCGTCCTTTGCGGTTGCCGTGAGTGAACCGATAAATGTGCAGGTTCCGGCATAGAATAAGGAAGAAACAATGAAGAGGATTATGCTTAGCGTAACCATGAGTGGATCGATTTCAATTATATTAATTATTGAGCCAATCATTTGGTTGTCTTTATTTAATATAACAATTAGTAACACCGGGATAAGTAAGACTGATATTTGGATTAAACCAAGTGCCAGCATTGAAATGATTTTTCCGATAATTAAATGTTTGGCGGAAATTGATGTTAGAATCATTTCACTAATACGGTTTTCTTTTTCTTCGACTACGGTAAGTAGGAATCGATTGCCGCAAAGACAGATTAACATGAAAAACAATACACCTATGGTGAATGGAATGATAGCCTTTCCTAAGGCGTTGGAATCCTCGCCGGTTTTGGTGAGTTTGTTGTCAACGATTTCATATTTACCAGTTAAAGCAATTGCATCTAACTCTCCGACACGTTCCGTGGCATCTTGAATAAGTAATGTTTTTAAGATATTACCGTCGAAATTGAACATGTCGATTCCTTCGGAAATATGATAAAATTCGGCTTTTTTAGTTTCGGCAAAATCATTTGGTATATAGTAAAATAAATCGACTTCGCCGTTTTTGATTTTTTCGATGCCTTTTTCTTTTTCGCCTTCAATCAGGTAGGGCGCGTTTTTTGAAAATATTCCTGCTTTGTCTATGACGGCGATTTTGGTGTCCTGTTTAATATCGGGGTTTTCATTGACGTTTTGGGATGAAAGAAAACTAATTAGATATATGCCACCAATGAATAACGGAAGAAGCAGCGTGGCGGCCCAAAAAGCCGGTTTTTTTAATTGTCGAATGATTTCGAATTTTGCTACTTTAAATGCTTGACTACTCATCGTTTTCTCCATATATGTCTACGAAGATTTGTTCGAGACTCTTACCTTTGAATTCTTTTTTAATGTCTGGTATTGTGCCATATGCTCTTGCTATGCCATCTTTTAATAGTAATGCGCGGTCGCAGAGCTTTTCCACTTCATCCATGTAGTGCGTAATCATGATGATTGCTGCGCCTTTTTTGTGATGCTCTTCAATTATTTCCATAAGTAGACGACGATTCATTGGATCGAATCCTTTGGTTGGTTCGTCAAGAATGAGGAGATCTGGGTTATTCATTATCGTAATGCCGAGTTGAACCTTTTGTTGTTGACCGCCGGATAGTTTTTCAATTTTAGTGTTTTCTTTATCTAATAGACCTACTCGTTTGAGATAGTTTCTGCACCATTCTTGTGGATTTTTGACACCTTTTAACTCTGCAAAATAAAGCATGGTGTCAATGACTGTTTCTTTACGATACAGCCCTCGTTCTTCTGGTAGATAGCCAATGGTGATTTTGGATTTTTCAGGGTTAAATTTTTCTCCGTTTACCAAAACTTCTCCTGCTGTTGGTTGATAGAAACCAAGTATGGCACGAATGGTTGTGGTTTTACCTGAGCCATTGGAGCCGAGTAAGCCGAATATTTCGCCTTTTTTGACCTCGAACGAAAGGTCTTTAATAACTGTTTTGCCGTCAAAAGCAATTTTAAAATGGTTGACTTCAATTAGATTCCTCATATTATTTTACATTATAACACTTTTTTGTGCTGTTTTAATAGGGTTTGTATTACAGAGGTCAACTTGCTTATGCTTGCAAAATATGTCATAATTTGTTATAATTTGGTGGATTAGTGGGAATAATCAACCCAGGAAATTTAAAAATTAGGAGGTATTATCATGAAAAAGGTTTTCTCACTTATTCTGATCTTGGTTTTGGTTTGCTCTCTGTCGGTTACAGCTTTTGCTGACTGTGCCGGTGGGCAAGCGTGCACCTGTTGCGGTTGCAACGGGAACGGTACCTGTGGCGACACCTCTTATAGCGGAAACTGTGGTGGTTCGACGAATTGTGGCGGCTCGACAAATTGTGCCGTAAAGATTACTCGTCAGCCGAAAGAAGAAACATCCCTGAATAACGAACGTTATTCAACTTATTTCTTGGTTTATGCTGATAATGCGGTCGCCTATGAATGGTTCTGCAAGATTGGCAGAGACGGGGAAGTAATGCGCGTGAGAGATGCTATTTGTGAATATGGACTTCATGCGGAAGGCTATGACACAAATAAGCTCTGGCTTTACTCCAATTGCAGTAATGGTTGGGAAGGCATCAACGGATGGTGGTGGATGTGCAAAGCATATGATTGCTCCGGTTGTGCAGTTTCTTCCGATTGGGTAGCAACTGCTACGGTGGCAAATGTATGTTGTGCACCGCCCGTTTGTGCTCCTGCTCCTTGCACTGGTGTTGCGGTTGCTCCGAGTTGTGTTGCGACTACGACGCCTGCATGCTCAGGTTACGGTTATGGCTGTGGCGGTTATGGCTATCTTGAAACCTATTACGACAGCACAACTACTACCGAAACCACTATTTCTCAGCACGGTTATCATATTCAGCCCTGGTAATATCCCCCTAATCATCTCCTATGGCCCCGGACAGCGGGGCCTTTTTATTATAAATAGATTTTTGTAGTTTTTAATGGATTGGCTATCCAGTTTGAACAAGCGTATTAACAAACCAAGTATATGCTTATTGTGTATAATTTATATTTGATTTTATGTCTATTTGAGAATAATATCTAACGACTTCTTTTGTTTTGTTATTTTTCAATCGATATTTTGATTGTATTTCTTTAATAGATCTTTTTGATGTGATATACTACTTCCTTATTTGCGAACGCAGCGTATGCTTAGGCCAAATACCTTATCCGTGTTCCCAAAATTCATGCCTGATACTGAAACACTATAATAATATGCGTACCTATCAGCGTTACCGGTGACTGAGGTTGAATCCGAAGTCCAATACCAAGAGCCTGATCCTCCAGAGGAAAAAGTTGCGTTGTTCATCATGCCAGAAAGAGTTATTACCCACGGACTGGATGCTAATGTTGAGGCAGAATAATATTGATGGAATAAGTCTAAAGCTTCATCAGAGGTGGGTAATCTCCATCCTTTAGGACAAATGTCGTTTGTAGCTCCATTGCCACTCCCTGGATTTGTTCCTGCGGTGGCAACAATAAATGTATAGTAGCTGTAGCATGGACTACTTGAAGAACATGTTGTGCTACCACTATTAAATACAGTGGCTGTACCGTCTCCATACCAACCCCATCCACTATAATCCGGATTAGAGTTTGGGATGGTATAATTGCTACTTACATTTGAATAAGTAGGTGTAAGAGTAGTTCCTCCTGCAAGATCAAGGTTCTTTGTCATCCAGCACTTGCTAAGAATTGTTGCGGTAGTATATGGCTTACCATCCCTCGCATCTTTCATAGTATTACCGCAAGTAGCAGATGCGTTTTGCAGACAATTTGCGTCGGTACATTGGCCTAAAACATATTTACCATTGAGTGTTAATGTCCCAGCACCGTCCACAGTCATGGTGGTAGAAGCGGTTGAAGTAGATGCTACAGTAACACTACCAGAACTGGCCCAGCTACTAAATGTGTAATTAGATGGATAAGCACCAGAAATATTATAAGTACCGCAATTCAATGAAACACTTGATGCTGTATAGGCAGTATCAGCAATACTAATGCTATTCGCATTGCTTCTACTTAATGTTACTGTCTGGGCCACATTAGATGCAGCACTGGTGGCAGTCACAGTAGCAGCACCTTTACCCATAGTAAATGTTACACTTGCACCAGAAGTAGAGCTAAAGGTACCAGCAGTGCCACTCTGAGTCCAAGTAGGAGTACCGTATGTAGTACAAGTTACATTAGAAGCTTTAGTAACTCCTACTGTAACGGCTTGTCCCCATCTATAAGTACCGCTACCAGTAGGTGAGCT
>JAEEGL016733232.1_pt1 | contig 10121 bp, 8 predicted proteins | sample 9134231 | NCBI WGS metagenome assembly JAEEGL01 (sample SAMN16246548, study PRJNA631951) | gut metagenome | biome: gut microbiome; feature: rumen; material: fiber-attached | host: Bos | place: Iran: Karaj | collected 2018-10 | reverse complement strand
GGTCTGACGGATGTCCCCGGGGGCATAATTATACAGTTGGATATGATCTCATACGTTTCATCGCCCCGGGAGCCCACCGCGCCCCTGACGTCAAAGATTTCGTCGTATCTCACGTAAGATACGGAACCGGTTTTTTCGGCAAGCTCCGTTATTTCACCGTCGGAAAGGGCTCTGCCGTCCCGACGGGCTACGACGACTCTTCCTTCAACCGGGGTAAAAACGTATTTTTTCTCAAAGAGCTGAAGCGCCGCCGTGCTCGCCGACGACAGACCGAGAACGGCAAACGTCCCGATGAGAAGCAGGAAACATATAAAAAGTGAAAGGAGCGGCTTTGACCTGAATATCGCCCATCCGAGAGAAAAACCGTTTGAAAGATTCCCGGCAAAACTTTCCTTTTCCGGCTCGGGCACGGCGGAGGCGCATTCAGCGTGCCCTTTGAGCTCGGTATCCGTCGCGACGGCGCCGTCGTATATCCTGATATGTCGGGTCGCGTACTGCTCTGTTTCATCAAAGCTGTGCGTGACAACTATGACGAGCTTGTCTTTTGACACTTCGCTCAAGAGAGCCATTATCTCACGCGAAGAGGCGGCGTCAAGGTTCCCGGTCGGCTCGTCCGCAAGTATTATCGGGCTGTCTTTTGCGAGTGCGCGGGCGATAACAGTCCTCTGTTTCTGCCCGCCCGACAGCTTTGAACCCTTGTGTCCCGCATGATCCGACATCCCGACTCTGTCGAGGAGCTCGAGAGCCCGCCGTCTGCGTTCGACCCCGGATTTTATATGCATGAGGGAAAGCTCCACGTTCTGAAGGACCGTGAAGCTTTCTATGATGTTGTAGTCCTGAAATATAAAAGAAATATACTTTTTGCGGTATTCCTCCCAGTCGGGCTGGAGAAAATGCGAGGTCGGCTGTCCTTCTATGAAGAGTTCGCCTTCCTCGTACGTATCCATACCGCTTATCACGTTCAGGAGAGTGGATTTGCCGGACCCGGATTCTCCCGTCACGGCGACGAATTCTCCCCTCTCAAAAGAGGCGTTTACGCCGCGTATACCGACAGCCACCGCCCCCTCGGACGCGTAAATCTTGCCTATGTTTTTCAGTTCGAGAAATGCCAAAACAATATGTCCTCCCGTCAGGGTTATTATACCATAACGATGACGAATTATCAATACGGAAAAGCCGGGGCGGAAATCCGCCCCGGCAGGGATTATCCGTTATCCCGTGATTTCGGCCGGAATCATTACCGTGCCGGAACCGTCCCCCATCATCATGCGCGGGAGTACTCCGTCCCATACCGAGAGATACTCGATATATCTGAGATAGTCCGAAACAAGTCTGATCTCATCGGGAGTCTTTCCGTTAAAATCGATTTCGTATGAGGTCTCTTCTCCGTTTTTCACTTCGTTTATGGTGAAACCGAGCATGCGTGCGACCTCTACCGATTTGAGCGCGATTGATTTTGCTTCAGCCACGGCGATCTCGATCTGCGCCTCTGCCTGACCTTCTGCCGACGCTATCTTCGCCTGGGCGTCGAGACGGGCGACCTCGAGCTCCTTCTCCGCCTCTATTATAGCTTTTTCTTTCTCATATTCCGCCTTGAGCTTTTCCTGTTCGGCGATCATTTTGTCCTCAACGGTCGACTCGAACGCGTCGCTGAACGAAATGTCGGTGAGAACGACGGTGACTATGTTCACGTAATAGGTGTCCGAGATACTGTCCTTTATGACCCGCTCGACCTCGGGTGAAATGTTCGCCCTGGTTTCGATTATCGTCATCGCTGAATACTGTGAAAGAACGGACTTCGCCTTTTCGATGCATGCGGAATTGACCCTGTTCTGCAGGAGCGAGAGATCTCCGTATCTTACGGCGATATCCATCGCGTACTCGGTGTTGATCATGTACTGAACCGTCATGTTGATATCCATGGTCTGCGCGTCCTTTGAGTACGCCTCGGTACGGATATCAATGTTCTGGACCTTTGCGTCGTATATCTCGTATTCCCGGGATATCCAGAGATCAAAGTACGTGCCGGCGGTCCTTACGTATTCCGCTTTTCCCCATACCTTCACAACGGCTATTTCCCCGGCCTGAACGGTATGTATGCTCGACGGAACTATGAACATTGCGACAAGCGCCAGCGCCGCTATCACAAGCGGGAGCGGTTTCAGGCCGTTCCCCTTCCTTCTGCTGAGGACGATCGAGATCACCGCCACGGCGAATATCGCCGCAATAATTACCCATACGATATTTTTCATTTCGTTCACCTCTTTGAGTTTATTCGGCGATTCCTTCGCCATTTTCGCCGCCGGAAACGGAGCCGGCGGCTTTTCCGCCCGCAAATCCGGCGATGAGCGACGTGATGTCTATCCCCGTCGATTCTTTCACGCCCTCGATAACCTGGTTGGCGGTAGTCATGACGTCCTTCACGACCTTCGTTGCGTTACCGTCGCCGTACATAACTATCCTGTCTGTCTGAGCGAGGGGCTCCGCCGCGTTCTTCACTACCTCGGGAAGCGCTTTCAGATACATTTCAAGTACCGACGCTTCGCCCATTTTGCGCTGCGCCTCAGCTTTTTTCTCGATCGCCTCGGCTTCCGCGAGTCCTTTTGCGCGGATACCCTCGGCTTCCTGTTCCATTGCGAATCTCGAGGCCTCCGCCGCCACGCGCCTCGCCTCGGCTTCCTGCATCGCCTCGTACTTTTTCGCTTCGGCGTCCTTTTGCCTGCGGATGAGATCCGCCTCCGCCTCTTTTTCCGCCTTGTATTTCATGGCGTCGGCCTGTTTCCTTATTTCCGCGTCGAGTTTTCTCTCACGGAGAGCGATCTCTTTCTCGGCGAGCTCTGCTTCCTTTTCACGGCGTGCGATATCGGCGTTTGCGCGGGTGACTTCGATCGTCTTGCGCTGCGCCTCCTGCTGAATATTGTAGGCCGCGTCCGCCTCTGCGCGCTTGTTGTCCGCCATGACCTTCATATCGGATTGCTGTACCGCAAGCGCCGCGTCCTGCTCTGCTATGAGCTTTTCGGCCTCAACCTTGACGGCGTTCGCCTCCTGCTGAGCGTTCGCGGTAGCTATCGCTATGTCGCGCTGGGCGTTTGCTTTGGCGATCTGCGCGTTTTTCCTTATCTGCTCGACGTTGTCGATACCCATGTTTTCGATGGTACCGGCCGCGTCCTTGAAGTTCTGAATGTTGAAATTGACGACCTCGATGCCGAGTTTTTCCATATCGGGGACGACGTTCTCCGTGATCTTTTTGGCGACCCCCTGCCTGTCCTGGACCATTTCCTTAAGCCCCACGGACCCGACGATCTCGCGCATATTTCCTTCGAGGACCTGAGTGACGAGCATTACGAGCTCGTTTCTGTTCATCCCGAGAAGCGATTCGGCCGCTTTTTCAAGGAGCTTCGGATTCGAGCTGACCTTGACGTTTGCGACGCCGTCGACCGTAACGTTTATAAATTCGTTCGTCGGCACGGCCTCCGATGTTTTAACGTCGACCTGCATCACCCGAAGCGATATCTTGTCGACCCTTTCAAAAAACGGCACGCGCCAACCGGCTCTGCCTATAAGTATTCTTTTTTTGCCGAGACCGGAGATAATATATGCAACGTCGGGCGGCGCCTTCAGATATCCGGCTGCAAAGAGCATTACTGCAAGCAAGATCGCTGCTGCTATTATTGTGATAAGAATGATGGGCGGCATTTTATTGTTCTCCTTTGCCTTTAATTTTGTCTTTTATTTTTTCGAGCAGATCGTGGGCGATTCTGCTCATTTCAGCCGAGCGGTATGCGTAAAACATCGTTTCAAGCACCTCCGCGACCGTTTCCCTGTCTTCCCGGCGAAGGAAGGTAAGATCTTCGGTTATGTAGGCGGCGTCCGCCACGATCTTTGCCGGTTTAAGCGCGCCTTCGTTCATCGCGCAGAGCTCGGCGAAGCATCCGTAAAGCACGTCGTCGGGAATGAGATCGTCCCCTTCGTCCGAGAGATCGCCGTTTACGCTTGAAAGCATGTCGGTTATCTCGCCTATCTGGAGAGTTTCGCTGAGCATGTTTATTATGATAAACCTGCACAGCTGCCTTTTTGAGTACTGTTTGTTTTCGGAGTGCGATACGAAGCCCCGGGCGATCCAGTTCTGGATCGAATACGGCTCAATGCCGGTCAGCGCGATCACCTGGGATCTGTATATATCCCCGCCTGCAAAAATATGATCGAGTACTTCGTTTATCCTTCGTCGGTTCACGAGATCGGTCGCAATCGTCGTACCGGGAAAGTATCTTTTCTTTTCCGATTCCATTTTTCCACCGCCTTTCCGCTGTCGTTTACATGATTATATCACGCAATCATTTGATTGTCAATACCCTCCGCATGATTTTTTAAAAAAATTTTCCCGGCGCACCTGCGCCGGGAAAAAAATCAGTCATTTGTCGTCGCTTTCCGATACATGGATATTTATCGTCGAAAGGCGGCGGTATTCCTTGAAATCAAGTTTTTTGAGAATCATTTCAAGTTCCTGGTCGCCCATCGCGGTATTTCTGCCTTCCTCGTAGAGCTTATCGACCTGCTCTTTGATTTTAGCGACTATCGGGGAGCGTTTGTCGATCACGTCGTCGCCTTTCAGTCTGAAATAACCGTTCAGCCAGTAAGCGATCCCGGCAAGTCCGCTGTGAGAATCCACGGCCACGGCCGCGGGTCTTCCGAGGATCTTTTCCGTGTCGAAAATGCTGTAAATCTCCGGGTCCTTGAGCATTCCGTCAGCGTGGATGCCCGCCCTTGTAACGTTGAAATTCCGCCCGACGTAGGGGGTGCGCGGCGGGATATCGTAGCCGATCTCATTCTCGAAGTAATCCGCGATCTCGGTTATCACCCTGAGATCCATTCCGTCGGTCGTCCCGCGGAAAGAGGCGTATTCTATCGCCATCGCCTCAAGAGGACAGTTTCCCGTTCTTTCGCCTATCCCGAGAAGAGCGCAGTTGACCCCGGAGCACCCGTAGAGCCACGCCGTGGAGGCGTTGTTCACTACCTTGTAAAAATCGTTGTGTCCGTGCCATTCGAGCAGATCGCTTGTGAATCCGGCGTAGTGCTGGAGTCCGTAAATGATGCCCGGAACGGATCTCGGAAGCGCGGCGCCCGGGAAGGTCACTCCGTAACCCATGGTGTCGCAGGCCCTTATTTTTATCGGAACGCCGCTTTCGTCCATAAGAGAATGGAGCGCCTCTGCAAACGGAACGACGAAGCCGTAGTAATCCGCCCTTGTAATATCCTCGAAGTGGCATCTCGGACGGATACCGAAGCTCAGCATTTCCTTGATTATGCCGAGATATTTGTCAAGTGCCTTTCCCCTTGTCAGACCCATCTTGTTGTAAATATGATAGTCCGAACAGGATACGAGTACGCCGCTCTCCTTTATTCCGAGACTCTTTATAAGTTCGAAATCCTTGGGATTTGCCCTTATCCAGCTCGTCACCTCGGGGAATTCGTATCCGAGAGAGAGACATTCCTCGACCGCGCGCCTGTCCTTTTCGGAATAAACGAAAAACTCGCTCTGTCGGACAAGTCCCTTTTCTCCCCCGAGACGGTGAAGCATTTTATAAATGTCAATGATCTGACTTACGGTAAACGGAGACGTCGACTGCTGTCCGTCACGGAACGTGGTGTCGGTTATCCATATCTCGTCCGGCATGTTCGTCGGAACGAAGCGGTGGTTGAACGATATTTTCGGTATGCTTTCGTAGTCAAAAAGATACCTGTAAAGATTCGGCGTTTCCCTTTCCTGGAGCTGATATTTGTACGCCGACTGTTCGAGAAGATTCGTGGCCCGGGAAAATTCAAGTCTTGACTGATCGCGGTTATTCGGATTTTTTTCGTTTTCCATTTTCATTTTTCACCTTGCAAAACAGACTTCGCCGGGTATTATATCACGAAAAATGAATAATTGCAAGATTAAAATTTCATCCGCCGCAAAAAAAGAGCGGCTCACGCCGCTCCCTTGTTTATTTTTCGGTTCCGAAAACGTATTTTGTGACGGAACGATATTTTTTTCCCGCCTTTGTGAAGCGCTGTCTGAGCGACTTGCGGTTCGGCAGATCGGGCGCGTTCTGCGTTTCAAGGCAGAGCGCGTGGAGTTTTCTCTGAGGAACGCCGCCCTTGAAATCGGTCGGCCCGTTCATCCCTCCCGCGGTATAAAGCTGAACGCACGGAAGGTCTGTGTAAACGTCGAGTGTTCTTCCCGACGCGGGATCGTAATAGCTTACTCCGTGCCTGAGCTCGCCTTTTTTCGATACTCCGCGGATATGGAAATTGTGGTCGTAAGGCGTCGCGATTTTTCTGAGTTTTCTGAAATCGAAATCAGTTCCGGCGACCGAAACAGGTTTGTCGTAAGGAATGAGATTTTCATCAACGTCGTCGTAGAGATCTGCGTCGATCCGGAGTTTCTGATCCATAACGGAACCGCCGTCGTACCCGTTCAGGTTGAAATATGCGTGGTTTGTGAGATTTATATACGTATCGGCGTCCGTACGCGCCTCATATCTGATTTCAAGCGAATTGTCATCCGCAAAGGTATATCTGACCCTGACGTCAAGATTCCCGGGATATCCCTCTTCCATATCAGGTGAAAAGAGGGAGAGATAGAGAGAATCGAAGCCGTTTCCCGGTTTGACCCTGACGTTCCATATTTTTCTGTTGAACCCGACGTTCCCGCCGTGAAGATGCGCTCTGCCCCCTTCGTTGTTGGCGACCGAATAATGCTCTTTACCGATGTTGAAACCGCCGCGCGAGATCCTGTTGCCGCATCTGCCGATAAGACTTCCCGTATAGGACGCCCTGTCCGCGATATAGTCCTCCAGGGTGTCAAATCCGCATACGACGTCCCCGGGTTTACCGTTCTTATCCGGTACGACAAGACTCTGTATAATCCCGCCGTAGTTGAGAATAGTGACATAACTGCCGTTTTTGTTCGTCAGACGGTATGCGTAAACGGATTCTCCGCCGTACTTGCCGAACAGCCTTTTTTCAATGCTCATGTAAAAAATCCTCCTTCAAGTGATGGTAAGGCTTGTTACTATTATACTAAAAAAAGCAAGTATTGTCAATCGCTGAGCTATGCTTTCTTGACAAAAACGGGTTTTGATGATATACTGGTCCAGTTCTTTCGGGAGGCGGTTCGATGCGGCAGTATTCAGCTCTTGCAAATTATTACGATATACTGAACTCAGATTTCGATTACGCCGGATACGCGCGCATGGCGGACGGTCTTTTCCGCCGGAACGGGGTCGTCCCCGGCGACCTTGTTCTTGACCTCGCGTGCGGAACCGGCAATCTGACGATCCGGCTCTCGGAGCTCGGATACAATATGATCGGAGCCGACGTTTCCCCGGAAATGCTCGGCATCGCCCGCGAAAAAGCCGGGAATGAAATCCTGTTCATCAATCAGGACATGAGAAGCTTCGAACTGTACGGAACGGTCAGGGGCGTCGTTTGTTCCCTTGACAGCGTGAATTATCTTCTCCATCGCAACGACCTGCGGAACTGTTTCTCCACGGTGCACAATTATCTCGAACCCGGCGGAGTTTTTATCTTTGACGTCAATACCAGATATCGGTTTGAAAACGTATACGCCGGCAGGGACTATATCCTTGAGGATGACGGGATCTTCTGCGGATGGAGAAACGAATATAACGAAAAAACGGGCATATGTGATTTCTACCTGACTCTTTTTGCCTCAGAAAACGGGATGATCAGGCGATATGACGAGCGTCAGAGAGAACGGGCATGGTCCGAAAGAACTCTCCGCCGCTTACTCGACGAGACCGGTCTCCCGGTCACCGACGTTTTTTCCGGCTTCGATCTTTCGCCCGCTTGTGAAAAATCAGAGAAAATGTTTTTTCTCTGCAGGTGCCTGAAATGAAAAAAACGCTTGCGACGATTCTGATATTTGTATGTCTTTCCTTCGCGGTTTCGTGTTCCAGAGCGTGGCAGGGATATGAAAATGAAAATCTGGACAGTTACATCGCCTACGGAGAACTGAGAAAGATCTCCTACGGTTCGCCGTCCGTCACGGACGGCGACGTCGAAAAGGAGCTCTTCCTCCGGCTTGAAACGCTCGCGACGGACAGCCCCGTCGCCGAGCCATTCGGAGAAGGGCGCTCCGCGCTCATAAACGCGTTTCCGACGGTCGACGGAGAGCCGTACCCTCAGGCGGCGCTTTCAAACGTACTGATCGTCCCGGAATATCCCGGCGATCCCGTTAAAAAAGCGATTTCCGGTTCAGTTGCCGGAAAATCGGCGGGAGAGGAAAGCAGCGTCACGGTAACAGTCCCGGCGGGATATTTCAGAGAGATACCACGGGAATTCACCGCCGAGTATTCCGTCAGTATACTTCAGGTTTACGTACACGCCGTCCCCGAACTCAGCGAAGAGACGTGTCAGAGGATCAACCCCGGAAGCTCCGGACCCGATTATATCAGAGACGAAATACGCGATCAGCTTGTTTCGGAAGCGACAAAAGAGCTGCGCGAGGCGGCCGCCTACGCCGCCTGGAACGAATATCTCGCCGCCGCGTACATAAAAAAGCTCCCGTATGAAGTGTATATCGGCTTTTATAACCGCCTCGAGTATCCGTATGAGGTCCTCGCGGAGGCGGCGGAAAAGACTCTCGAGCAGTATATCGCCGAGGACTGCGGGATGGAAAAGAGCGAATTTGAGCGCGATCTTTCCGCAAAAGCCCTTGAAAAGACAAAAAACGCCCTGCTCATTAACGTAACTGCAAAAAACGCCGGAATCGTATGCGATGAAACCACCCTTTCGGCATACGCGGACGCCGTCGCCGAGGGATCTGACGGCGAATTTGAAAACGGAGAAAGCTATATCGATTACGTCGGGGAAGATCAGGCGAGATGCGACTGTCTCCTTGAGATGATTTTCGACTACTACACTGAGAAATGACGTTTACAGGAGACAAAAACGAAATAAACAAATCGCGCACCTGGCTTGAGATCGACATCTCGGCGTTAAGACAAAACGCGGAGATAATAAAAAGGATCTCGAAATGCGGCAGGTTCACCGCGGTGGTAAAGGCAGACGCATACGGTCACGGAGCGGCGGAGGTCGCCTGCGCGCTGTCTGACATCGCCGATTCTTTCGCGGTCGCCGCGCCCTGCGAAGCGTTTGAGCTGCGTCGTTCCGGCATTGAAAACGATATTCTCATACTGGGCGGAACCGCCCCTTGTATGATACCGGAGATCCTCGAATACGGCGTCACGCCGACGGTTTTTGATGTTGAAACGGCGGAAATCATTTCTGATGAGGCCGGAAAACTCGGTATAACGGCGGGTGTTTTTATAGCGGTCGACACGGGAATGAGCCGGATCGGGGTAACTCCCGACGAAAAAGGGGCGGAGAACGTCAGAAGGATTTCGGAGCTGAGCGGCGTCCGTATCGACGGGGTGTTCACTCACCTCGCAAGAGCCGACGAAACAGACAGGAAGCCGACCCTTTCTCAGCTTGACAGGTTCTCGGGCTTCTTATCGTTTCTTTCCTCCCTCGGGGTCGAATACGGACAGACCAGCGTTTCAAACAGCGCCGCCGCGCTTTACGCTGACGTTCCACGCGACTCCGTGCGGGCGGGGATCGCCCTCTACGGCATATCGCCGTCAGACGAAACGCCTCTTCCCGAAGGGATCAGACCGGTAATGTCGATGCGTTCGAGGATCGAGCAGGTAAAGGAGGTCCCGGCGGGAACCGGAGTAAGCTACGGACACACCTTTGTCACCGGGCGGAAAACAAAGCTCGCGACAGTATACTGCGGTTACGCGGACGGTTATCCCCGCGCGCTTTCCGGAAAAGGGAGAATACTTATAAACGGGAAATTCGCGCCGATCGTCGGCAGGATCTGCATGGATCAGCTAATCGTCGACGTCACCGGGATCGAAGGAGTAAAAAAGAACGACGTCGTCACGCTTCTCGGCAGGGACGGAGATAACGTAATTACCGTCGAAGAGATCGCGGATCTGAACGGAACCATCACATACGAAAGACGCGCGGGGCTTTCTTCCCCGCGAGTACCGAAAATCTATTTTTGAGCCCCTGCGGACAGGTGACTCGCCGGTTCGTTGTCTGCTCATCTCGGC
>JAEEGL015721971.1_pt1 | contig 10121 bp, 7 predicted proteins | sample 9134231 | NCBI WGS metagenome assembly JAEEGL01 (sample SAMN16246548, study PRJNA631951) | gut metagenome | biome: gut microbiome; feature: rumen; material: fiber-attached | host: Bos | place: Iran: Karaj | collected 2018-10 | reverse complement strand
CTCGTTCGCATCAAGTTCCTTTGCGAGATAGCTTCTTAATCAGCCGCGCATGATTCCCCAGGAGACCGTCGAACAGATACTCGATACCGCCCGCATCGAAGAGGTGGTAGGGGATTTCGTGACCCTCAAGCGGCGCGGTGCCAATTTCGTGGCGTGCTGCCCCTTCCATAACGAGAAGACCCCGTCCTTCTATGTCTCCCCCTCCAAGGGTATCTACAAGTGCTTTGGTTGCGGGAAGGCAGGTTCCGCCGTGGGTTTCGTCATGGAGCAGGAGCACTGCTCATACGCGGACGCCCTCCGTTATCTGGCGCGCCGTTACCACATCGAGGTGCGTGAAGAGGAGGAAAGCGCGGAAACCATCGCCGCCCGCCAGCGGAGCGAGAGCCTGCTCCTGGCGAGCGAGTTCGCCTGCAAGTTCTTCCACTCCCAGCTCCAGACCGAGGAAGGGAAGGCGGTAGGTTACGCGTACCTGAGGAGCCGTGGCCTTGAGGACGAGACCATAGACAAGTTCTCCCTCGGATGGGCCCCCTCGGGCAGGACCGCCCTCCTGGATGCCGCCACTGCGGCCGGTTACAAGCTGGAATACCTCCTCGGTGCCGGCCTGGTAGTGCAGAAGGAGGACGGAAGTTATGCGGACAAGTTCCGCGAAAGGGTGATGTTCCCCATCCATTCCGTGAGCGGCAGGGTAGTGGCCTTCAGCGGCAGGACTCTCCGTTCGGACAATCCGGCGAAGTACGTGAACAGTCCGGAGACGGAGATCTACATCAAGAGCCGCAACCTCCTCGGAATCTGGTTCGCGAAGTCGGAGATCTCCCGTGAGGACTGCTGCATACTCGTGGAAGGCAACGTGGACATGGTCACGATGCATCAGCTCGGGATCAGGAACGTCGTCGCCTCGTGCGGCACCTCCCTTACCGTGGAGCAGGTGAGGCTGATCAAGAAGTTCACGTCCAACGTCACCATCATGTACGACGGGGACCCCGCCGGCATCCACGCCGCGCTCAGGGGCATAGAACTGGTACTGCGCGAGGGGCTCGACGTGAAGGTGGTCCTGCTCCCTGAAGGCGAGGACCCCGATTCCTATGCGCGCAAGCACACCCTGGACGAGGTCCGCGAGTACATTGCTACCCGTCAGAGGGATTTCATAGGGTTCAAGTCGGACCTGCTGGCCAGCGAGGCCGGGAACGACCCGTTGAAGAGGGCGCAGCTCATAAACGACATAGCTGACACCATCGCGGACGTGCAGGATGCCGTCAAGCGCAGCATGTACGTCGAGGACGTGGCGGTACGGTTCAAGCTGGACTCCAGGCTCCTCTTTGAACGTATTTCCGCAACCCGCCGCAAGGCCAAGGAGGAAGAGATGAAGGCGGAAGACAGGGCACGCCGGCGCAGGGATGCAGGCCTCCCCGAGGAGGAAGGATCCCCTTCAGGGCAGGATCAGCCTTCGCAGGAAGGCGGCGCCGTTCCCCAGGGACCGCTCATCGCGGAAGAGAACCGCACCCTGGGTACCGCAGAGCGGGAACTTCTCGCGCTGCTGCTCCGTTACGGCACCACCGAACTGGATTTCGAGAGTGATTCGGAGTATTACCCCGGTTCCGAAGACATGAAACCGCAGGTGGCCTCCTTCATTGCGGATGCGCTCTCCTCCGACGGGGCAGCCTTTGCCAACAGTGCGTACCGCCGCACTTACGACGCGTACCTCGCCGCCTACGACGAAGGTTATTCCCAGGAAGAGATACTGCGGCGCCTGCTGGACAGCCCTGACAGGACGGTCGCAGCCGTGGCAGCGGAACTGTCGACGGACAAATACCGGCTTACCGTGAAGAATTTCGAGGATGCCCTGACCACCACGTCCTCGTGGCTCGTGACATTCGTGCCTAAGACCATACTGGTCTATGGACAGAAGCGGCTCAAGTACAGGATAGACAGTATCTGCGAGAGCCTCGGCCGCCTTCCCGAAGAGGAACAGGCCGCTGCGATAATGGAGCTGGAGCGCCTCCACAAGGCCCAGCGCCGCATCAATATGAAGATAGGAAGAGAAAAAGTACAGTAGAAATGGAAAAGGAATTCAAAAGGACACTCGTGACCTGCGCCCTGCCGTATGCCAACGGCCCGGTGCACATAGGCCATCTTGCCGGAGTTTACGTGCCTGCGGACATCTATGTCAGGTACCTTCGCATGCGCGGAGAGGATGTGCTGTATGTCTGCGGCAGCGACGAACACGGAGTGCCCATCACCATAAAGGCGCGTGAGCAGGGCTGCACTCCCCAGGATATCGTAGACCGCTACAACAAGGTGATCCGGGAGTCCTTCAACGGTCTGGGAATCAATTTCGACATCTACGGCAGGACTTCTTCCGAGATCCATGCTCAGACCTCTTCCGACTTCTTCCGCAAGCTCCTTGACGACGGGAAGTTCATCACGAAGGAGACCGAGCAGTACTACGATCCCGAGGCGAAGACCTTCCTGGCCGACCGTTACATAGTCGGGACCTGCCCCAGGTGCGGTTTCGAAGGTGCATACGGGGACCAGTGCGAGAAGTGCGGCAGCACCCTCAGCCCCGAGGAACTGATCAATCCCAAGAGCAAGCTCAGCGGAGCCGAACCTGTTAAGAAAAAGACCACGCACTGGTATCTGCCCCTCGACCAATACCAGGAGTGGCTCACAAAGTGGATACTTGAAGGTCACAAGGAATGGCGCAGCAACGTCTACGGGCAGGTGAAGAGCTGGCTTGACGCGGGACTTCAGCCTCGCGCCGTCAGCCGCGACCTGGAATGGGGCGTGCCCGTCCCCGTGGAAGGCGCCGAGGGCAAGGTCCTCTATGTCTGGTTCGACGCTCCCATCGGCTACATCTCCAACACCAGGGAGCTCCTGCCCCAAAGCTGGGAGAAGTGGTGGAAGGACCCGGAAACCAAGCTGGTGCACTTCATAGGCAAGGACAACATAGTGTTCCACTGCATAGTATTCCCTTCGATGCTGAAGGCCCACGGCGGATACGTCCTCCCGGAGAACGTCCCCGCCAACGAATTCCTGAACCTCGAGGGCGACAAGATATCCACTTCCCGCGGATGGGCGGTGTGGGCCCACGAGTTCCTGAGCGACTTCCCGGGCAGGCAGGATGTGCTGCGTTACGTACTCACGGCCAATGCCCCCGAGACCAAGGACAACGATTTCTCCTGGAAGGAGTTCCAGACCAGGAACAATTCCGAGCTCGTGGCCATCTTCGGCAACTTCGTGAACAGGGCAGTGGTGCTGACCCACAAGTACTTCGGGGGAGAAGTGCCGGAAAAGGGCGAGCTGCAGGACATCGACCGCGAAGCCCTGAGCGAGATTCCCCGCCTGAGGGAGTCGCTCGAGCGCAACCTCGAAGGGTACCGTTTCCGCGAGGCCCTCAAGGACGCCATGGGCATAGCCCGCGTCGGCAACAAGTACATTTCCGACACTGAGCCGTGGAAGGTCGCGAAGACCGACATGGAGCGCACTGCCACCATACTGAACGTATGCCTTCAGGTCTGCGCGGACCTTGCGATCGCGTTCGAGCCGTTTACCCCCTTCGCCGCCGAAAGGCTGCGGGGCATGCTCGGGGTGGGCCTCAAAGCCGGGGTTGATCACCGCAAAGGTGAAGCACAGGGCGGAAACTGCTATTCCGACGGAGAAGGCGAGGCCATCCATACCCTGCCTGCAGGAGCTACCGTTTCCTATTCGGAGGGACTTATCCTTGAATGGGATATGCTCGGAAATGAAAGCCTTATCCCCGCCGGTCACAGCATAGGCGAGGCTGAGCTTCTTTTCGCGAAAATCGAGGATGAGCCCATCCAGGCCCAGATTGACAGGCTCGCGCGGATTCGTGCCGAGAAGGAAGAGGCCGCCCGCAAGGCCGCTGCCGAGGAAGCCGCCGCTAAGATTGCTCCCCAGAAGGAGGAGATCACTTTCGATGATTTCGGCCGTATGGACATCCGTACCGCGACGGTCCTTGAGGCAGAGAGGGTGCCGAAGACCGACAAACTCCTCAAACTCACAATCGACACCGGGATAGACAAGCGGACTATAGTCTCTGGCATCGCCGAGTACTACTCCCCCGAAGATATGCTCGGGAAGCAGATCTGTATCCTGGCCAACCTGGCCCCGCGCGTCATCCGCGGGATAGAGTCAAAGGGTATGATACTGATGGCCCGCCAGGGCGACGGCAAGATGCGCTTCATCACTCCCCAGGAGGCCCTCGTCAACGGCGCCGAAATCGGATAGGCTGATTAATTCCGTTTTTCATGCTCCGCCTGGGCGCGTTCGACGGAGACTGAACGCTTGAGGACGAAACCGCTGCCGAGGTACTTGGTCCTCACATCGTCGTCTGAGGCGAGTTCTTTCGGAGTTCCCTGCTGAAGGATGGTCCCTTCATAGAGGAGATAGGCCCTGTCGGTGATGGCGAGGGTTTCGCCGACGTTGTGGTCGGTGATTATCACTCCGATATTCTTGTATTTCAGTTTCGCGATGATGTACTGGATGTCTTCCACTGCAATGGGGTCGACTCCGGCGAAGGGCTCGTCCAGCAGGATGAACTTGGGGTCGATGGCAAGGGCGCGGGCGATCTCGCAGCGGCGCCTTTCGCCTCCAGAGAGCTGGATCCCGAGGCTCTTGCGCACCTTGGACAGGTTGAACTCGCTGATCAGGGACTCCAGCCTCTCGCGCCTCTCTTTCAGGGGGACGTGCTTCCTCTCCATCACGGACAGTATGTTGTCCTCCACGATCATCTTGCGGAAGACCGATGCGTCCTGGGGGAGATAGCCTATGCCTTTCTGGGCGCGTTTGTACATGGGGAGCTTGGTGATCTCCTCGTCGTCAAGGAAGACCTTGCCGGCGTTAGGGACTATCTGGCCCGTGATCATGTAGAAGCTGGTGGTCTTGCCTGCGCCGTTGGGCCCGAGGAACCCAACTATCTCTCCCTGCTCGACTTCCATCGAGACTCCTTTCACGACGGTCCTGACACCGTATTTCTTAACCAGGTTCTCGCAGCGTAGTTTCATCCCTTATCATTTAATGTCAAGGCCGAGGTCCTTGATCAGGTGTTTTACTTCGTCGTTCTTGGACATCAGGTCGCGTGCCTTTTCTTCGGGCATGTAGATGGCGGCCTTCTGTTCGCCGTCCGGGAGCACGGATACGCTGAGGTGCAGGGAGGAGGAGCCGGTGAGTTTGCGCATCCTGCCTTCGAGTTCGTGCAGCATCTTCTCTTCGATCCATCTCTTCTGGGCTTCGTTCACAACCGTGAATGTCAGCATCTGGCCGCCTGCCTCCATTGCTTCAAGGCTCAGTCTGGCCTTGGACAGGGCGATGGCGAGTCGTGGCTGGGAGGTGCCCTGGACTATCTCATCCCATTTCTGGCGTGCGGTATCTTCGCTCACTTCGACTTCGGCCGCAGGGGTTTCGCCGGCGGCGGGATTGTGGTCTATTTCGTCCATCACCGAAGAAAGTGACAGGCTGGAAGCACCCTTGGGAGTGCGCCTGCGGGGGGCGGGAGCTGCCTGAGGGGCAGGTTCTGCCTCTTTGGGAGCTTCGGCCTTCGACCCGGAGGGCAAAGAAGATGCCCCCTGACGGGAAATGCCCTCCGGCTCTGCAGGCACTTCGCTCCTGCCGGTGGGTCCAGCCTTGGCATCGTTCGCTCCCGCCGGGGTTTCCGAGGGCAAAGAAGATGCCCCCTTACGGGAAATGCCCTCGGAAATTCCGGGCGAGTCGCTCTCCTTGGAAGCTTGCTCCGTTGCAGCTTTCGCCGCAGGGCGCTGAGCGGCATCGGAAGGGGCTTGAGTTAGGAAACTCAGGCGCATCAGGGCATATTCGATGTGCAGACGCTGGTTGGCGGAAGCCTTGAATCCCGCTTCGCACTGGGTGGTGATGGAGAGGGCGTCGTAGATGAACTTCACGCTGCATCTGGCAGCCTGCTCCGCGTAGCGCTTCTTCAGCGATTCGGGGTAGTCCAGCAGCGGGTCCAGTCCCGCGGTACGGCTTACCAGCAGGTCGCGCAGGTGCTCTCCCAGCGCCGATACGAAGTACAGGGAGTTGAAGCCCTTGGAGAGTATCTCGTCGAAGATGAGCAGAGCGCTGGCATAGTCTCCCGAGAGGAAGGCGTCCACGAGGCGGAAACTGTACTCATAGTCAAGGACGTTGAGGTTGCGGATCACGTCTTCGTATCGTATTTCGGTGCCGCAGAAGGCCACGGTCTGGTCGAAGATGGTGAGGGCGTCCCTCATGGCACCGTCGGCCTTGCGCGCTATTATGTGCAGGGACTCGTCGTCGGGATGGATGCCCTCCTTGTCGGCTATCTGGCGGAGGTTGCGGACTATGTCGCTGATGCCTATACGGTTGAAGTCGAAGGTCTGGCAGCGGCTCAGGATGGTCGCGGGAATCTTGTGCTTCTCGGTCGTCGCCAGTATGAAGATGGCGTGTGCAGGGGGTTCCTCAAGCACCTTCAGGAAGGCGTTGAACGCCGCGAGGGATAGCATGTGGACCTCGTCGATTATATAGACGCTGTAGCGCCCGACCTGGGGCGGGATGTGGACCTTGTCCGTAAGGGTGCGGATGTCGTCGACGCTGTTGTTGGATGCGGCGTCGAGCTCGTGGATGCAGTATGAGCGCCCTTCCTGGAAGGACTGGCATGACTCGCATTCCCCGCAGGGCTCCATCTGGGGGCCCGGGTTGGAGCAGTTGATGGTCTTGGCGAAAATGCGCGCAGTGCTGGTCTTGCCCACTCCACGGGGGCCGCAGAAGAGGTAGGCGTGCGCAAGCTGCCCTCTGGTGATGGAGTTTTTGAGGGTCTTTGCTATGTTGTCCTGGCCGATCAGCGTCTCGAAGGACGAGGGCCTGTATTTACGTGCCGATACTATATAATCTGACATAATGCACAAACTTAATGAAAAACTTGAAATTTTCCTCACATCGGCTTGCTTTTTGCTTAACTTTGTGCCTGTGAAGAAGGCTTTGGCGTACATATTCGTCTCGCTTGCGCTGCTGCTCATCCCCGTCGCGGCAGACGGAGAGGGCAGGGTCTATACCCGCAAGATGCGCCTGAGCGATTTCACCACGCGCACGACGAAGGTGGTCCTGAGCGGTTCCCCCATCCTGGATGCCGCCCTCAGGGACGAGGTTACGATGCGGTGGCACCTTTCCCCCTACGAATTCTGCACTGTCGATGAATACAATGCCTTGAAATCAAAGCCTGAGTATTATTTCCTGAGGCTTTTGAGGGCTACTTCCCAGGACAGCCGCGATGCGGGGCTGATGTTCATCTCCCTCATGAAGGGCGGAAAGGAGAAGAATCCTGATTCACTTGACAAGACCTTCGAGGTGATACGCGTGCCCTTCGCCCCTACCGAGTATTCCTCGGGGCGGGAGTTCCTGTACATGTCGGCCCTCATCGACATCATCCAGGAGTACGTAGAGGATGCCATGGAAGCCGATACCAAGGGTTACGCCGGCCTTTCCAACTACAATATCCGGGTGATGAAGGACCCGCGCAAGAGGGTCTGGATAAGCCGGGAGGACCTTGGATTCGAGCTCACCCCGGCCCAGAAGGACCGGTACCTGGGGGACAAGCTGCTCATCGCTTCCGAAGACGATGTGGACCGGGTCTTCAAGTACGGTACGCGCAATGCCCTCGTCGGGATAGTGGTCGCTCCGGTGTCCGCCCGCAAGGGGGACTGGTGCTACAAGATGCTCATCTCCGCGGATACGCACCAGCTCTATTACTACCATCGCCACCGTATCAGTTTCAACGCGTGGAAGGGTTTCCAGCTGTCGGATATAAAAGCCATATCGAAGAGGAGTTCCAGATGAGGACGGGGGTGGCTGCAGGCGGGGTCCGCTACGCCGTAAAGAACAGCGGAGGACGGGTCGCCTGCTGCTCTGTGAGCATCAAGGGAGGGACTGCCGCCGAGGGCGCGCTTCCTGAGGGGACCGCCCATTTCGTGGAACATACCGTGTTCAAGGGGACGACCCGGCATCCCGCGTCCTGGATCAACAGCCGCCTGGACCTTCTCGGCGGCGAACTCAATGCCTACACCACCAAGGAGGAGATAGTCCTGCACGCGACCGTCCTGAAAGAGGACCTGCGGGTTGCGATGGACCTGCTTCTGGAACTTGCGACCGAGGCGTCGTTCCCGCAGAAGGACATAGACGTCGAGAGGGGAGTGGTCATAGACGAGATCCGTCAGGTCAAGGACTTGCCGGCAGATGATATCTATGACTCATTCGAGGGCCTGCTATTCGAAGGGGACCCCCTTGGCCGCCGCATACTTGGGACCGCTCCTTCCGTGCGGAAGATACGCCGCTCCCACCTTCTCGCCTTCAAGGAGGAGACCTTCCGCCCCGAAAGGATGGCGATAGCGATCGTTTCCGGCGACGACGAGGCCCGCACCGAGGCCCTTGTCGGGCGCCTTACGGAAAAATACTTCGGGACCTTGCCGAAAGCCGGCCCGGCGGAGGCCCGCCAGGCGGAGCGAAGTGTCGGGGGCCTTGAGGGGCCTTTCCCGACAGGGGGGATCTATTTGGCCCCTCAAGGCCCCCACCGAAGCGATATGGCGGATTCGCTAAAGACCCGCCGCTTCGACAAGGTCGTGGACAAGCGCAACCACGAGGTGAATGCCATCCTGGGGGGACCGGCCCCGTCACTCTACGAGGAGAAGGACCGCATCTGCGCCGCGGTGCTCGCCAACATCCTGGGAGGCCCGGGCGGAAACTCCCTGCTGAACGCATACCTGAGGGAAAAGAAAGGCTGGGTATATGGCGTTGAATGCACCTACACCCAGTATTCCCGGGGTGGGGTCATGGCCGTGAGCCTTGGCTGCGAGCGGGAGAACCTTGAAAAATGCCTCAAGGCTGCAAGGGACATATTCGCCAAACTGGCGGACCGTCCGCTCTCGGAATCCAAGCTCCGCCAGGCCCGGCGCCAGATACTCGGCCAGCTCGGAATAGCCTCGGACAATCCCGAGGCGCAGTGCCTTTCGATGGGAAGGAGCCTCCTGGCCTTCGGACGTGTCTACAGCCCCGAAGAGGAGAGGCAGGTCATCTGCGAAGCAGGGGCGCAGGCGCTTCAGGAAATGGCGGCCAGACTGTTCAGTCCGGACGCCCTGTCTTCCCTGATATTCCTATAATACGTAATCCTTTACGTTCTGCGCCGTGACGGGGGAGTCTCCGAGGATGAGGAGTCTCTCCACTACGTTGCGCAGTTCCCTGATGTTGCCGGTCCACGACTTTTCCTGGAGCGCCTTGACGGCTTCCGGGGTGAAGGGCTTGCGGGCCATGCCCCCTTCCGTGACTATCTGCTCGGTGAAATAGTCGATGAGCAGGGGGATGTCGTCTTTCCTTTCGTCCAGGGTGGGGACCTGTATGACTATGACGGAAAGGCGGTGGAAGAGGTCTTCGCGGAAACGCCCCGCCGCAATCTCCTCCTGCAGGTTCTTATTGGTGGCGGCGATGACGCGTACATCCACCTCTATGTCCTTGTCCGAGCCGACTCGGGAGAGCTTTTTCTCCTGAAGGACGCGCAGGACCTTGGCCTGGGCGGCGAGGCTCATGTCCCCGATTTCGTCGAGGAAGAGGGTCCCGCCGTCGGCGACCTCGAACTTGCCCTTGTGCTGCTTGACCGCAGAGGTGAATGCTCCCTTCTCATGGCCGAAGAGCTCGCTTTCAATAAGTTCGGACGGGATGGCGGCGCAGTTCACTTCCACGTAGGGTCCGCCGCTGCGGGTGCTCTGCTCGTGCAGGCTCCTCGCGACGAGTTCCTTGCCCGTGCCGTTGGCGCCCATGATGAGAACGCGGGCGTCGGTGGCGGCGACTTTGGCGATCATCTCGCGGATGTGCCGCACGGGTTCGGACTCGCCGACCATCTTCTGGCCGCCGTACACCTTTTTCTTCAGGAGGCGCGTCTCCTTGACGAGCGACACCTTCTCGGTGGCGTTTTTGATGGTGATCAGGATGCGGTTGAGGTCCAGGGGCTTCTGGATAAAGTCGAAGGCGCCTTTCTTGATGCTTTCCACGGCCGTGTCGATGTCGCCGTGGCCGGAGATCATCACCACCGCGGCGTCAGTCCCTTACGAGCTGAGTTTGTACCGCACTTCCCTGCCGTCCCTCCCCGG
>JAEEGL014599087.1_pt1 | contig 10121 bp, 10 predicted proteins | sample 9134231 | NCBI WGS metagenome assembly JAEEGL01 (sample SAMN16246548, study PRJNA631951) | gut metagenome | biome: gut microbiome; feature: rumen; material: fiber-attached | host: Bos | place: Iran: Karaj | collected 2018-10 | reverse complement strand
TTCTGAGTATGCCTGCGCCTATGTCTATGGCGGCAGTCCTTTGAAGAACGCAAGGAAGCATCTGAAGCAGGAGATGATCCTGAAATTGGACATCCGGAAGTATTTCGATCATGTGACCTATCCTCTGATCAGGGAGAAGGTCTTTACACCCGATCTTTTTTCCGAAAGCAACCGGATTCTTCTGTCTTTGCTGTGCAGCTATGATGAAGTACTGCCCCAGGGTGCACCGACTTCGCCGGCCATATCCAATATCCTCTTATATGATTTTGATAATAAGGTTGGTGAATGGTGCAGACAGAGAGATATCATATATACCAGATATTGTGATGATCTGACCTTTTCTTCCAAAGAACTGGATAAGGACGAAGTGATTCGAAAGGTTGCCGACGAATTAAAAGTCTACGGCCTGTTCATCAACAGGAAAAAGACGAAGTTTATTCAGGATGGTCAGCGGAAAAAGGTTACCGGTATCATCGTCAACGAGCGGCCTTCCGCTCCGGTCGAATACCGGAAGAAAATCCGACAGGAAATGTACTACATAAGAAAATACGGCATTGATGACCATCTGAAAAAGATCGGCTGTACGGATTCAAAAGAGAAATATCTGCGCAGCCTGCTGGGAAGGGTCGATTACGTTCTTTCGATCGACAGAAACAGCGGACCGTTTCAGCAATATAGAAATGAGGTCATAGAATACCTGCAATAGCTGCAGGTATTTTTGTTGTCATCGTATACCGAAGGTAATATGTTTTACGGTTATAATGAAACCATGAACACCGCAAGAAGAGATCATGTATACAACAACTTTTCCAGGGAGAACGCGCCGGCTTTGAAGGTGAAGGATCAGGAGACCTTTCTGGTCGAGACCGAACTCAACGGCGGCACCTGGCTGAAAGACAAGGAAGACCTTTGGGATCCTTCCAAGTCCAGGGGGCCCAATCTCTGCACGGTCATCGAAGTGGAAGGCGCAATGCCCGGCGATACCCTGGCTGTGGAGATCATCGATGTGAAACCGGGGAAACTCGGCTATACCGGTTTTGCGGGATGGCGGACCAGACTGTCCCAGCTGATCTATCCCAACGACTGGGATGTCGTGACCAAGACGGTCGAGATCAGAGAGAATCACATCGACTGGTCCGATGAACTGAAGCTGCCGATCAGGCCGATGATCGGCACGATCGCCACCGCTCCCGCAGAAGGGAGGCAGAACGCCTATTACGCCTATGAAAACGGCGGCAACATGGATGTTCAGGAAGTGACAAACGGCACGACCATCTATCTGCCGATCAACGTGGAAGGGGCCCTGCTTCATGTGGGCGACTGCCACGCGATCATGGGCGATGGCGAGATACCCCACGGCGGGGCGATCGAGTGTCAGGCACTGGTGACGCTGAAGGTCAGACTGATCAGGGGCTACAAAGCTCATAAATGGATCAGGATGGAAAATGACGACTATATCATGACCGTCGCCAACAACATAAAGATCAAGGACTCATTCTGCGAAGCCTGTCATGAACTGATCGACTGGATGGTCGAAGACTACGGCTTCACTGCGCAGGAGGCCTACCTGCTTCTTGGCCAGGTGATGGAAGCCAGATGCACGATGCTGCATGGCGATGATGAACCCTTCTCGCCCTACATCTGCAAGATCGCGAAAACGTATCTGAAACCCGAAAGGAATTCGAAATGGAAAAAAGACTAGGCATCACGATGGGAGACGTGGCCGGCATCGGCGCGGAGATCATCCTGAAGATCATGGACGAATATAAAAATGACGTTGTCATCTACGGCTCCTATGATGTGCTGTATTACTACAACGAAGAATTCGGATATGGATTTATGCTTAACAGAATTGATGATCCGTCTGAAGCCGTACATGACAGAGTCAACGTTGTGGATCACGGCGATCTGAAATTTTCTGATTTTGAGGTCGGCAAGGTATCCGCCTTGTGCGGAAAAAACGCTTATCTCTATCTTGAAAATGCGATCAATGATGCGATGAACAAGAAGATCCGGGCCATCGTCACCTGTCCCTTAAACAAGGAAGCTCTGCGTGCCGGCGGCTATGACTATGCCGGCCACACCGAGATCTTGAGCACATTGACTGGCACGAAGAAGTACGGGATGCTGCTGTGGTCGGATCATCTCAAGACGATCCACGTCTCGACCCACGTGGCACTTTCAGAAGCGATCAGAAGAGTCAGAAAAGACAGGATCACAGAGGTGGCGCTGCTGGCTTATGACATTCTGAAGAGGGCAGGCTATGAAGATCCAAGGATCGCCGTTGCCGGGCTCAATCCGCACGCCGGGGAAAACGGACTGTTTGGCGATGAAGAGATCAGGGAGATCATTCCGGCAATCGAAGAGCTGAAGGAAAAGGGCATCGATGTCTGCGGACCGATCCCGCCGGATACCGTTTTTCTGAAATGTTACAAAGGCGAGTATGATCTGGTCGTTGCCATGTATCACGATCAGGGCCATATTCCGCTCAAGCTGATGGATTTTGACGGAGGTGTCAACATTACCTGCGGTCTGCCGATCATCAGGACTTCCGTCGATCACGGTACGGCCTTCGACATTGCCGGAAAGAATATCGCCAGTCCTGATTCTCTGAAAAGGGCGATCATTATCGCGGACATGATATCAAAGATCTGAAGAGGAGACGGATATACTCCTGCGCCTTTTATGCTTGATTGACAAATAATGATACTTTCGATATGTTTTCAATCCTCAGGCTTTATTATCAGACAGGGTGTCTTTGGCAGGATGATCTGCCACGCGGCAGAGGGTTTGCCCTTGTTAGAGGAAAAGTGATAAAATCAAGCTGGCTATCACATCAGAGAACGTCATAAAAAACGCATTAAACTGATAGATTGAAAGAACGGGATAAACAAACGAAGAAGATGAAACGGTTTGGAATAATAGGTCTGGAAGGAATCAGGGGCAAGGTCCTGAACCTGATCGTTTTTGCGGTAATCACATTGACCGCGGCCTTTCTGATCCTTTCGACAGTGAGAAGCAATATACTTACCAATCTGGTTGCACAATCCAGCAAAAAACAGCGGGAATCCATAACGGAAACGACTTCAATGGTGATGGATGCGGTGGTCGAGCTGACGCTGGAACGTTCCAACAGGACGGAAGCCAGAATTGCGGATCAGATGTTCGATGCCGTAAGCGACCGAGTGACGTTTCTGGCAGACTGTGCTGCCGATCTTTTTGATCATCCGGGAAAATACGGCGCTATGCCTTATGCGGAACCCGATCCTGATAAAGATGGCGAATGGACGGCCAAGGTGATCTATGCGGATGGTACGGATCCTTCCGATGATGCAATCAGAGCCAAGCTTGGCCTGCTTGCAAATCTGTCTGACATGATGATCAATCTGTGCAAGTCCCACAACGCCTCAACCATCTATATCGCTTTACCGGAAGGTGTCCATATCTCTGTAAGCAAAGAGACCTCAGACTGGTTTGTGGATGGCAAGGTACGAAGCTACGATCCGCGGACGAGAGGCTGGTATCAGAAAGCCGTGGAAGCAGGAGAGCTGATATATACCGACGGAGAGAGAGATGCCGTAACAGGTGTTTATTGTATTGAATGTGCCAAACCGATCTATGATTCAAACGGCAATCTACAGGCAGTAATCGGAACCGATCTGTTCCTGGACGAGATGCAGAAAGTCATGCAGGAGACTTCGATAGAAGGCGAATACAATCTTCTTGTCAATCAAAGCGGACATGCCGTTCTTGAACCGCAGGAGGAATCCTTTCCGATGGCAGATACAGACAGGGGAAGTGATCTGCGTGATTCAAAGTTTGAGGTCATCTCCGGCCTGGTGGAGGATGCCCTGAACGGAAATTCCACAGGCGTCAAAATGGGAGATCTGAATGACGGCACGTACTATATTACCGCCAGTCCGATAGATACGACGGGCTGGGTGCTGATTTCAGCATACAGCAAGGAAGTCACCGGACAGCCGGCAGTTCTGCTTCAGGACAGCCTTGATCAGATTCAGGAGGAAACCGTGAGTCTCTATCACGGTATGAAGGATCGTTCCAGATATATTGCGATCGGCATACTGCTTGTTCTGGTTACGATTATTCTTGCCGGAGCTTTGCTGATCAGTACAAGAATCGTTGGACCGCTCAACACCATCACCAAGAGGATTTCCGAAATCAATGAAGAGAACATGATCTTCAAGATGGAAGATACATACCGTACCGGAGACGAAGTGGAAAAACTGGCTGAGTCTTTTGCGGATATATCCGAGAAGACGGTCAGATACATGGATGAGGTCCTGAAAGTAACCGCAGAAAAGGAAAGGATCGGCGCCGAGCTTTCCCTTGCGACGCGTATTCAGTCGAATATGCTGCCGCATATCTTCCCGGCTTTTCCAAACCGCTTTGAATTTGATATTTATGCCAGTATGGATCCGGCAAAGGAAGTCGGCGGTGACTTTTACGACTATTTTCTGATCGACGATGACCATCTGTGCATGGTCATGGCGGACGTTTCCGGTAAAGGTATACCCGCCGCACTGTTTATGATGGCTTCCAAGATCATCATTCAGAGTGTAGCAATGCTGGGGAACTCTCCATCTGAAATACTGAACAAGACCAACGAGGCAATCTGTTCCAACAATGAGGCAGAAATGTTCGTGACTGTCTGGCTGGGCATTCTGGAGCTCTCTACCGGAAAGATGGTTGCCGCAAATGCCGGACATGAATATCCGATCATCAAGGAACTGGACGGCAGGTTCGAGATTTACAAAGATATTCACGGACTTGTTCTGGGTGTCGTCGACGGTACCACTTATCAGGAATATGAGATAACGCTAAAACCCGGAACGAAAATGTTCCTGTACACGGACGGCGTTCCGGAAGCATCCAACTCCAAACAGAAGCTTTTCGGAATGGAACGCATGGTGAATGCTTTGAATCAACAGACGGACGCCGCACCGCAGCAGATCCTGAAAAACGTAAGAGGAGCTGTAGACACCTTTGTGGATGAGGCGGAGCAGTTCGACGACCTGACCATGCTGTGTTTTGAATACCGCGGCTCATCTGCGGAAAATAAAGAAGAATAGTTTCTGTCATGAAATTCTCTTCTGCTTGATTGACAGATAATGAGTGAACATGAAATGAATCCTGTCAGATGCGGATAGCTCGCTGTATTATGGTGCGGTTGAAGGTTTTGCACAGTTGATTGGGAAATAGAAATGGAACGTTTTTATTTGGAAGTACCCGATATCAAACGGAAAGAGGACGCGATCGCTTTCGTCGATGAGTTTTATGAATACGGGTCACAATTGAACGGCACCGGCGGACTGGTCAGATATCGCTATGAATATGAGAAGTGGCTTGAAAAACTGCAGGCCGACTGCATCAGGATAGCCGATGAGGAAAAGGTTCCTGCAAGAACCTACTTTTTTGTTCGGGAAAATGATGACAGGATCATAGGGATGATCAATATCCGGCTTGCATTGAACGAGAAACTGAGAAACTACGGCGGACATATCGGTTACTGCATCCGACCGGCGGAAAGAGGGCGCGGCTACAACAAGATCAATCTTTATCTGGGGCTGAAGATCTGCGACCTGTACGGCATAGAGGAAGTTCTGATGGATGCCGATCTGAACAATCCTGCTTCATGGAAGACGATGGAAGCACTGGGAGGAGTCCGCAGCAGAGAATGCTTTAACGAGAATTCCGGCGGTATCGTCGTCGATTATCTGATCGATGTGAAAAAGGCACTGGCCGAACATGCCGAATATGAATCTTTCATCTGTAAAATGAAGCAATAAAAAGAAGACCGATCCATTGCGCCTTATATTCGACCGTGATCGGTTTTTCTGAGGGAGAATCATTATGAATGCAGAGATTGATATCAGCGATACAACACTGAATACAAAACGCCTGAAGCTCCGTCCCTGGAGGCAGTCCGATCTGGAGGATTTCTATGCATATGCTTCGATCGACGGCGTCGGACAGATGGCGGGTTGGAAACCGCATGCCAGCAGGGAAGAGTCTCAGGAAATTCTGAACCGTTTTATAAATCGCAAAAAGACTTTCGCGGTGGAATATCAGGGAAAGGTCATCGGTTCTCTGGGCATCGAAGAATACGACGAGAAAGAGTTTCCTGAATTCGATGAAATGCAATGCAGGCAGATAGGATACGTCCTGTCGAAAGAATACTGGGGACAGGGTCTAATGCCGGAAGCAGTGAATGAAGCCGTTCGATATCTCTTTGAGGAGGTCGGACTTGATGTCATTTTATGCGGGTGCTATCTTTTCAACAAACAATCTCACCGAGTTCAGGAGAAGTGCGGCTTCAAACACTATGCTTATGATGCGTGTCAGACGCAGTTTGGCACGACTCTGGAACACGAAACCAATATTCTGACAAGAGAAGACTGGCTTTCCGACAGATGATTCAGAATCGGATGATTTCAAAAGGTTTTCCGGATCGATTCTTAAAAAATGTAAAAGCAACAGCGAATCGGAAATCATGGAGTCATAAACCAATGTGAACACCGTTGTAAAAAAACAGCCTGTTTTACACGGTTTATGATCTGCATGGGGTTTTTCCGGCTTGTGAAACAGATTGGCAGGAAATTCTGCCTAAATAGAGCCATAGTATCTATAATGAAAACAGGAAGGCAGATCGAAATTTTAAATCGGAACCATATATGGCAGAAGACAAGAAAAACAAAACAGGCATTGTCCATCGCGATGACTGGAAAACGAAGCCCATGCCAAAACGGCATGAGACTTTTGTGTTTAACAGATCTTTCAGCGAAGAGGAAATGAATGCGTTACGCTGCGGAAATATTCCAAAAGCCATGGAAGATAAGTGGTTCTGGTATATGGAGGGATCAACTCTCTGGGCACATCGCAGCTGGACAGGGTACTGTATCTATCGAATCAGGTTTAAAGAAGATGGCAATCATCTCGTGACGGTCAACCGTGATCCCGGGCAGTACAGGTGCACCAGCATCGAAGAAGAAATTATGTCTTTGAACAGTCTTTTGGACTGGTGGGTAAAGACCCCCTATGATCACTATAATGAGTGGTTGTCGGAGACGTACGATGTATTGAAGAAAACCGGCAAGGTCTAGTGCCGGTTATATTTCGGTTTAACCATTTCCGACAATCAAAAAATCACTGTCATGTGATAGTGATTTATTGACTGATTCCAAGTCGATACACATAGATGACTGCGGTGACATCGGCTTCGGTCGTTTGATTGCCGCCGTTGAAACAGCAATCATACGATAAATGATCTTTACATAATGAATATTGAAGACGATTGATTGAATTCACTATTCATTGGCTGCAGAAACAGGAAAATTTTCAACTGTAGTGAGGTGAAAGCTTATCTCCTTCTGTCAAAGATATATGATCCATAACGGAATCATGAGATTAGAAAAGAAATGTATCATCTGGTATATAATGGATACAATGATTTCTCTTGATTCCGGTTGGAATTGATGAATATCATTCGGTAGACAACGCAGACATATGAAAACACTGATTTTACTTAGCGGCTCCCCTTGCGTAGGAAAAACAGCGGTCGGCAACATACTGCTGGACAGCTATTCAAACAGCGCCTATCTTGACGGCGACTGGTGTTGGTGTGTCAATCCTTTTGATGTGACTGATCCGAGGCTGAGAAATGGCGACAAATCGATGTCGTTTGTGCTGTCAAATTATCTGGACAGCAATTTTGATTACGTCATTTTCACATCGGTTGTCCTCACTGATCCCGAAATACGGCGCAGCATTCTGGATGGAATCACAGCAAAGGATTATAAAGTGCTCGGCTTTACGCTCACCTGCTCTGAGCAAACACTCATGCAACGTCATAATAAGCGGGGCGATAAGGGAAAGACGTCGTTTTATTGGCTGCGCCTGCCTGCCATCGATGGTGATATCGTGATAGATACTGACGAAAAAGCCATCGCTCAGGTGGCGGAAGAAATCATGAGAATAATTGAGACATTCAAAGAATCTTAGATTAGATTGAGTTACTGATCGGCTTTATTGCGACAAGAGAATTACAAATTCAACTTTTCTCTTGATTCATCCCTTAAGGATAGAACAGAGTGTCAGATGTCGAAAGGACGCAAAATAAAGAGGGCAGGTTTTTTGTACAGTCGCTCTGATAAACTATTTTCATAATGGGAGGACTGTCTATTGATATTGGAACATTATCGGGATGTTAAACTGAAACAGCTTTATCAAATGCTGACGAAGAGCGACTTCAACGGAAACTTTGAAGACGACTACATGCTGAGCGTCATGTATGCGATGAGATGCATCGACTGCAATCAGGGCAAAGGGATCACGATTCCCGAGAAGCACTATGTTGCTTTGGCGAAGGAGATCATCCGGGTCTACGATACGAGCGAGAAGGATCTGGAAGACCTGTCGATCATGGTCTTTACCAAAAACCTGCTCGACTACATGAAGATGAGTGACAAGAAATACTGCGATATTCACAAAATGAGCACCGTCGATCTGATGAACGAGATCAGAAAGATCCAGAGCTGAAATATCACAGAGGCTTCAGTTGATGAAGCCATTTAATATAAAAAAACCATTCCTTCATGTGAAGGAATGGCGTCTGTTATGGAATGGGTGGAACGGTGGACTACGCCTTTGTGATCGTCTTGCGGTAGGAATCGTCTCCGCTGTCGTCATGATCTCTGTTGATGACGACTTCCATGCGCTCATCGAGGTAGTAGTGGAAAGTGAGCTCAAAGGGACGGTTGAGGTAGCGCCAGAAGATCTTCTGCCTTAACAGCGCCGCAGCGTGGGTGCCGATAATCTCGGCCTGTTCGTCGGTGGGACGCTTGGCGGAGAACTTGGTATAACCGGAAGATCTTTTGATTCCGATCTCGCTCAGATAGGCGTTGAAGGAAGACTGCAGGCATCTGATATCGAAGCTCGGCAGAAGGTCATACGAGATGAACGTATAGGACAAGACGACGGGTCTGTTATCGCCGGTCCTGAGCCTGACGAAGTAATGCATGTAGTCCTCGTCGGAGAGATTGAGCTCTCTGGCGATCTTGGGATTGTCCTTGCCCTGAATGATCCGGTATTCCAGGAGTCTGGATCCCGGCTTCCAGCCGAAGCTGCGGATTTCATCGGAAAGGGAATGCTGGGAGATCATGACACCGTTATCCGTTTCGGAATATTCGTCAGAGACAAAACTTCCGTTTCCCGGGATGCGCCGGATATACCCTTTGCTTGACAGATTGGTCATCGCCTTGTTTACAGTCATTCTGCTGGCAGAGAACTGGTCACAGAGCTGAGCTTCACTTGGTATCTGCTGGTTGGGGAGGAGTTCCCCGTTTTCGATCTTACTGATAAAAAACTGCTCGATTTCGATATACTTGGGATTGCTTTTCATTTCCATATATTCCACCTCTATTATAACAGGGAAAACAGCGCCGGACTCATGTCGGCGCTGTTTGTTTTTTAATCGTGTCTTGGCATGTGGCCGGAGATGCTTCTGTCCTTGATCGGTGAGACGATCGTGTCGATGCCGGCGGCATCGCACAGCAGTGCGGACAGCACCTGATACGGCGTAACATAGACGATCGTCGAGAGAAGATCGTTTGTCTTGACCGAGTACTTGAGATCTTTTTCAGTTGTTTCGATATCTTCAAATGTTGTGACAAAGACATGTTCCGTAAATACGCGTCGGTAGTAGGCTGCAACTTCAACGGCTCTCTTGAGTTCGAAGCCGCCCTCGGAAGCGATCATGAAGATGTAGTTTTCCGGGCCATAGGCACGAAGCGGTCCGTGCAGCTGCTCTTCCTGTTCGTAGTACATGCAGGGCTTTCTGTAGGTTTCGAAGAATTTGAGTCTTCCTTCCTGGGCTGTCGGCCAGTTGTGGCCGTAGCCGCAGATCGATGACTTCTGCATCTGAAGGAATTCATCCATATTCCTGTTGACCCAGACCTCTGTCTCTTCAACGACAGTCGGCATGTCTTCGATGAGCTTTCTGGCATCGGCGTCGAGCTTTTGGTATTCCTCTTCGCTGATTTTGCCCAATGCCTTTGCGACTTCGATCGCGATCAGATAGAACTGGAAGAGCGTCTCGCTGTAGC
>JAEEGL014476094.1_pt1 | contig 10121 bp, 9 predicted proteins | sample 9134231 | NCBI WGS metagenome assembly JAEEGL01 (sample SAMN16246548, study PRJNA631951) | gut metagenome | biome: gut microbiome; feature: rumen; material: fiber-attached | host: Bos | place: Iran: Karaj | collected 2018-10 | reverse complement strand
GGCAAGAACCGATCCGTAAAACGTGGTAATAAGGGCGACGGCCATGTTCGGTCCGAGCGAACTGACGTCGTCCATATGATAAAGCATCATAACGAGTCCCAGCAGTGTTCCTATCATACCCCAGGCAGGACCCATGGCCCCGAGGTTTTCCCAAAATCCTATATTGGTACGGTGTCTCCCGTCTATGCTTACAAGCTCAGTCTCCATTATGCCCCTTACAAGATCGGGGTCCGTTCCGTCGACTATAAGCATGATACCCTTCTGCAGAAAAGCATCATCCAGTTCGCCTGCAGCCTCTTCCAACGAAAGAAGCCCTTCCTTACGCGCGACATTCGAAAGATCTATGATCTTCTGGATGACGTTCCCCGCGTCAAGGGATGGCACCTTGAAGGCAATCTTGATACTTTTTAAACCTCCGAGGAAGTCTGCTATGCTGTAGCTTGCGAAGATCGCTGCAGCAGCTCCTCCGAACGTGATCATGGCACTGGGTGCATCAAGGAAATACGAGATGCCTGCGAAGCCGTCCGCTCCCAGCCCGATCGAGATAATCATGAATACAAAGCCGGCAATGATACCGACCAGTGTAGCAATGTCCAATACTCCCACCTACCTAATGAGCATAATAAACCCTTTTAATGATTTTAACTGATTTTTCACTTCTTGTCTATGAAATTTAGAAAACTTTTACAATTCAGACAACAATAAACAGCAGTGGCAAGAGATATCCCTTGCCACTACCGTTAATATAAGCTTATCTCTTAAGATTTGTAAGTTCCTCAAGCATCGTATCGGATACGGTGATGATACGGCTGTTGGCCTGGAAACCACGCTGTGTCGTGATCATATCGGTAAACTCCGCCGAAAGATCAACGTTTGACATTTCGAGCACGCCTGTCTTGAACGAACCCGATCCGTCCGAAGTAACGTCCTTGCCGATTCCGTCGAACTGTCCGGAGTTCATTGTAGTCTGATAGAGGTTCTCTCCGACTTTCTCAAGACCCGAAGGGTTCGAGAAGGAAGCAACTGCTATCTGCCCTAACAGCTTTGTCGTGCCGTTATCGTAAGTCGCATATATCTTTCCGTCCTGCTGTACCGCAACACCGGACATATCACCGACCTTACGTCCGCCGTAATTGCCGTTGTAATCGCCGTATGTACCGTAAACGGTGGAAGTTCCGTTATTGTCATACATGGTCGACGTATCGAACATTATGCTGATGTCCTCGGGCATGCTGTCCATGTTTACGCTGAGCATTGCGGGTACTTCACTCGCATTATCGTAGGTGTTTGATGCGGGCGGAGTATCAGAAGCGGTATATCCCTTGTACTCACCGGTCTCGGTATCATATGTGAGGAAGATGTTCTGAGCTCCCGCTATGGAAGCATACTGGTCGAGGGTCTCCCCTTCCTTAACGATCGACTTATTTGTCGTTCCATCTACGATATCGCTGAGCTGGAGCCTGTATACACCGGGATCGTATGTCGTCTTGGTATCGCCCGAACCTTCGTAATTGAACAGCGCGAACTTGGCAACATATGAATATCCGAGCTCATCATAGAAGGAAATGTTCATAACCTGACCGCTCGTTGAAGATATCGATGTTGAATTCTTATCAATGATACCGGTTATGTAAGCAGCCGTTGTCTGTTCCGGTTCAGAAGTCATGTTGGCCGGTGACATTATCTTAAGCGGTGTTACGGTATCGGGCTTGATGGTTCCGGGTGCATCCGGATCTTCCTGCCAGCCCATTACGTTAAAACCGTTGGATGTCATGGCCAGATTGCCCGCGCCGTCAACATAGAATGAACCGGCACGTGTAAAGAAGTTGTTTGAACCGTCATTAACGATAAAGAAACTGTTTCCGGATATCTGGATATCGAACGGATTACCCGTTGACTGCGATGCTCCGGCGGTAGTGATATTTGTATTGATCGCACCGGTCGTAACGCCGAGACCGATCTGCTTTGCATTGATACCGGCCCTGCCTGTTGCCTCATTGGCGCCTGATGCGTTTGAAGTTGTCTGATACATAAGCTCCTGGAACGTAACGTTCTGGGACTTGTAAGCTACAGTATTAACGTTTGCGATGTTGTTACCTATAACATCCATCTTGCCCTGGTGAGTCCTAAGACCTGCAACACCAGAAAAAAGTGATCTCATCATAACTTTGACCTCCTTTGTTGTATCCCTTCAGTCATTCCGGGATATCCAAGCCTCCCTAAGGTCCGGCTTACTAAACTATGACGGCTCCGTCTATGTTCGTGAATACATTTTCCTTGATCTCCTGCTCATTTAAGGCTGTGATCACCGTATTATTTTTCACGTTCACTATGAAAGCCATCTGATCCATCAGTACCAGCGATTCATTGATTCCCTTCTCGTTAGCCTTCTGCATCCCTGCATTCAATCTGCCTATCTGGCTGTCAGACAATTCTATGTTCCTGTCCTGAAGCCTTGTCGACGCATGTTTCGAAAACTTCACCTCATCGAATACGTCTGCAAATGACCTTCCGCTATCTTCCTGCCTGCCTGCATTGCCGGGCTGTTTCAGATAACTTCCGGCCGCCTGTCCAATGGAAGGGAATGTTCCGTTTGTTATATTCATCGGTATTCCTCCTTCACACTATGATCCCGGGCTTTATACCGGCTTACTCGGCAGCCGTGGCCTCCTGTGCTGCGAGTATCTGTTTCATCTTCTCGACATACTGATTGTATTTGTCGATCGTTTCCTTGCTCAAATAACTCTTCTGGTATACGGACATATCGTTATATACGTCGGTCAGGTTCTGCAGAACGTCCTTATACTCGCTTGTGAGATATGCAAGCTGAGGAAGCTTTCCAAGGCTTGTCGTAAAGTCATTCGCAAGATTTACCGCATTCATGTATTCGTCATCTACCACAGAATCAAGATCTTCAATGCTGTACTTGCTTCCGTTGATGGTAAGATACGCCTTGCTGCCTTCCATGGATACGAAATCCACCTTGCCCTGAACGTATACGGGTTCGCCCGATGCTCCCGTCGTTTTCATGATAACTTCCTTACCTACAAGACCGGTCGCCCTCTGAAGGTCCATATTGGATGACAGATTCTGCATGGCCTCAAGTTCCGAGAACTGTGCATACTGTGCAACGTATTCGGTATTGGATGTAGGTTCCATCGGATCCTGGTACTTCATCTGTGCTACAAGAAGCTGAAGGAATGAATCCTTATCCATGGTGCTTCCCGAAGCCTGTGACTTTCCGTTCGCGTTTCCGGTCTGTGAAGTCTGCTGTACCAGTTCGCCGTTTACTACGGATGCTGCCAAACTCATTTTACCACTCCTTTCTTTTATAGTTCTAAGCCAGGTAATCCACGCTTGTTCCGTTGGCGTTCATCATTTCCGCCGCCAGTTGTTCTTCTTCAGTTAAATCCTCGATATCCTCTTCGTTGAGCTCGTTTAAGTTAAGCCTGCGTCTTGTGGTCCTTCCGATCCCCTGTGTGCCGTTATCCTTACGGTCGTTTCCTTCGTTTCCGCCTTCGCCGCTTAAGCTCCTGTCAAGATCGTAGCCCGCAACCGAAACCTCGATCGCCTCTACTTTCTGACCCTGTTCCTCGAAGGTCTCAAGCAGTTTTACCATCTGGCTCTCAAGCGCTGCCTTTACGGCTTCGTTCTGAACGAGCAGATTGGCTGTGATAACGCCGTTTGTTGATGCTATCTGGAGATTGACTGTGCCTAGGCTTGCCGGATGGAGCTGAAGCTCCATTGATGTGGAATCCGTTCCTATGTTGACCCTGATATGGTCTGTGACCTGCCTTAGGATATTCTCGGTGTCGGTGTAAGAAACCGGCATCTGAGTTGATGTTTCAGGGACTGCGTCCACCGGGGCCGCTTCCTGTGTAAATCCCTGTCCCGACATAGCGTTCTGCGTTCCGTCGTCCTGCTTTCTGTCGGTCATCATCTGTGTGACTTTGCGTTCCATTGACGCTCTCTCGGCTGATACTTCGCTGCTCCTTACTCCTGTATCCGTATCATCCGTTCTGTTGATCTCGACCCTTACCGTATCACTGATCGGCTCGTCGTCTTCATCTTCTTCCGAAACCGGCTTTACTTCGGTTTCTTCGGGCTTAACATCTGCAGTATGCATTTCCTCGATGATACTGCTTATTTCCTCCTGCGAGATACCGAACTCTTCGCTGATCTCATCTACCGTTTCCTGTACAAGACCGATTATGTTATTGATCCCTGTAAGGAGTTCCTCGTTGGTAATGAGTGCCATCGGATCTGTCTCGCCGGAGATATTTAACATGAGCTCCTTGATGTTGTCCGGATTGAGAAGGTCTGTCATTACGAGTCCGAGTGCGGCCATAGCCTCCTCAAGTTCCTCGTCTGTTATACCAAGCTCATCCTTGATCGCATCGCCGATCTTTACCGCCTTTTCTTCGATGGCCTTCCCCGCATTCGCCTTATTCTCGGCTGATACGGTTTTGTCGTTGCCGCTGTCAGCCTCAGTCGATGTGTTCCTGCGGTCAAGCTTCGCTATCTCCGCATTGTCGGGCTTTCTGATCCTTTTGCCCGCATCATCGGGCTGCTTTACGGCATCCACTGCGTTGTTCGGATTGTTGGCTGCACCTGTCTTCACTGCCGCGTCACTCATGGCCTTTGCGAAAACCTCGCCTGCCTGAGGAGCCTTTCCCGGAGCGTCGACTCCCGTGTTCGAAGGGAAATAGGACATAACGTCTTTTATCGGTGCTGTTCCCATATTTTCCTCCTTTCTTTAACAGCCGGGGCTGCTTTTTGGCAATAATTTACCTGCCAATATTTATATCGACCGCATTTAAAAATAATTTAGGGGAAATTTACTGATCCGGATCCATTATCTTCGTAAGCGACGAAGCTATGTCGGGATCCATTACGTTGAGTATCTTCGCCCTGCTTGAAGCATCCATCTTGCCCAGTATCTTGGCAACAAGGTCAAGGTTACCCGACATTTCCTCGAAGACCTTGGCCGCGCTCTTGGGCTTCATCTCCGTATAGGCCTTTACATAATCGGACAGTTCCTCATCCTCTGCCATCTGCTGGACAACCTGCTTATACAGATATGCAGCGTTCTCAGGATCGATCTCCTCATAATATGACTTGTAATTCGCTATATCCGGAGCTTCGTCCGAGAAGACGATCTCCTCATAGAATTCGGTCTTAAGCTTCTGAAACTCTATCTGTGAATCCTCAAACGTCTTAAGACGCTTTATCTCTTCCTTAAGGGCATCGAGCTCCTCCGTAGGTGCGGATGCTTCTCCGGACTCAAGACGCGCAGTCAGCTCCTCGTTCTCCGCGCGCAGCCTTTCTATCTCTGACATCGCTTCATTGAGGTCCTTGAATTCCCTCTCTTTTTCCACATAGACATCCTTGTCCGGAAGTATCTTGTTTATAACGGGCACATTTTTAAATATCGGCGCCATTATTCCGGAGCCGAAACCGCCCACGTCGAGCTTTAGGAGAAGGCACAGTATGGCAAGCCAGATTATGACGATGAAAAGGGTGATGAGCGCCATTGAGAGAGACCCCTCGTCCTCTTCATCCTCAGCGTCTAAGTACATTGTTCCGGAGTCTGTTACGGCAGCATCAAAACCGCCCTGCTTCTCGCGCTTCTTAAGCTCCTTTTTCTCCGCCTTTTCCCTTTTCTTTTTTTCCTTCGGAGATTCCTCTATATCGGTAATAACCTCATCGTTCTTGGCCATATTATTCTCCTTATGATCATTCCTGTCCGTGGCGGTAGCTTACCAGCTCATCTATTTCCTTGCTCTCGGCCGCGGCGACCTCCATCTTGAACACTTCGAACGCGTTCTCTTTGAGTTTCTCGTGCGTTTTGCGCTCCTGCACGGCTTCCTGCAGCTTCTCCCTCGCAGCCTCGACTTTCTTTTTCGCCTTTTCAACGTTTATCTGCTGAAGGTTGATATGATAGTCCATTATCTTTACGGCTTCCGCCGTTTCGCTTATCTTGAGAAAATCAAGCTTATCCGAATAAAGTTCCGTGAGCCTGTTTTCATATTCGGACTTCCGCCTTTTAAATGTCTCCAGCTTCTCCTCTTCTTCAGCAAGCTCCGCATTTGCGACCGCGTACTCGTTCTTTGCCTGTGTCTCGAGTTTAAGCTTGATATTCAGGATGTTCTGCATTTTGTAGAAGAATTTTGCCATACATCATACCTCAAAAGATTTCCTGAAGCATCCTTATCTCTTCATCAAAAGAAAACTTCGCGTCAACATCCTGGCACAGATATTCATTAACGCTGTCTATCTTCTCTATCGCATAATCGATACTCGGATTGGCTCCCGACTTATATGCGCCTATGTTGATCAGGTCCTCGGCCTCATTGTATGTCGCAAGTACATTCTTCAGCTTACCTGCGAGAGCCTTGTGTTCCTTTGTCGCTATCTGGCTCATGCACCTCGAGATACTCTGCAGTATGTCTATGGCCGGATAGTGATTCTTATGAGCAAGCTTTCTGTTGAGCATTATATGGCCGTCTAAGATACCCCTGGCCGTATCGGTGATTGGTTCGTTAAAATCATCACCGTCGACAAGTACCGTATACAATCCGGTTATGGATCCCTTATCCGAATTACCGGCCCGTTCCAAAAGCTTCGGCATCTCCGCATACACACTGGGCGGATATCCTCTTGTGACCGGCGGTTCTCCGCTGGCAAGACCTATCTCACGCTGCGCCATGGAAAAACGCGTAAGGGAATCCATCATTAAGAGTACATCCTTTCCCTGGTCCCTGAAATATTCCGCTATTGCGGTCGCCGTGAGCGCCGCCTTCTTTCGCATAAGGGCAGGTTTGTCGGAAGTTGCCACTACTACTATCGAACGGCGCATTCCTTCCTCACCCATATCCCTCTCGATGAACTCACGTACCTCACGGCCGCGCTCTCCGATAAGGGCGATGACGTTTATGTCAGCCTTTGTATTTCGCGCGAACATTCCAAGCAGCGTACTCTTTCCCACACCTGAGCCCGCAAAAATACCGATACGCTGGCCTTTGCCTATGGTCATTATTCCGTCCACGGCCTTAACTCCGAGCGGTAGCGGCGTGTCTATTATTATCCTGTCCATGGGATCCGGGGGCATCGCTTCCACCGGATATGATATGGCTGTCTTGATCTGGGAACCGTCCGTAGGCCTTCCGAGGCCGTCCAGGCACTGCCCGAGCATTTCATCCCCCACGCTCACGGACAGCGGATAGCCAAGGTTCTCGACAATGCATCCGAATCCGATACCTTCGGTGCTGTCACAGGGCATGAGAAGTGTCCTGTTATCCCTGAAACCCACGACCTCCGCAAGGACATAATTACCTTCTTCCTCATCAATGCTTATCTTGCACAGATCATTAAGGCTCGCGTCCGGTCCGAGTGATTCTATGGTTAGACCCACAACATTTACGACCTTGCCGAGCCTTTTGTAAAATGTTTTATCTTTAAGCTTCTGGTATTTATCGATGTTCAACCTGTCCGCTCCTTACAGTCTCAGCTCTTCTGATAGGACAACAGCATGAGTTCCTTCTTGAGGAGTTCAAGTTCGGTTCCTATTCCGCAATCGTATATACCGCCTTCAGCCTCAATAAAGCACTCGGACTGACGAAGCGTAAGATCCTCGATGACTTCGATCGTATCCGTGCTGCCAAGGCCCTCCGTCAGCTGATCCTTCCTGTCGTTGATATATTCAAAATCATCCTTTGACACATGAACTATAAAGTTCTTGCAGCCTTCAACATTCCTCACGGTATCATGCAGAAGATTCAGCATTATCTCACGGTTTGATGAAAGCGACACATGAAAAATATGCTCGTATATATCCGTTATCGCATCGACGAGAAGAGGCTCCATCTCTTCCATCTTTTTATCGTACTCGTGGTTTAACTCTTCTTCCTTTACTTCCAGTTCCCTTGTCTTTTCATCTATGACCGAAAGCGCTTCCTCCCGGCCTTTTTCGTAGCCCTCGCTGTAACCCTGATCGCTTGCCGCCTGCCTTATTGATTCGGCCTCCTGCTTTGCGGCATCCGTGATCCTTTCAGCTTCCTCGCCGGCATTCTTAAGTATTTCCTCTGCCTGTGAATTTATCTCCTCAAGGGATACCGACGGCTCGCTGCCGGCGCCCGTATCTACGTCTTCGGCCTCGGCATCATAGATTATGTTCTCCTCGCCTTCCCTTTCGGGATTATCTTCAAGGAGCAGCTCAAGCTGCTCCGCGTTTAAGCCTTCACTGAATTCTTCAAACCTGACACCCTCGACCTTCTCGGGTTCCATGGCGGCCGCCTCGCTCAGCTTGGAAAGTTTGGTGGCGATCAGGTCATTTGAATCAATGACTCTTGTTTCCTCCTTCTTGACAACGTAATTCGACTTAAAAAGATTAGACAATTATCTCATCACCTCCACCCCTGGAAATAACGATCTCTGCCGAGTCTTCAAGTCTTCTGATTACGTTTACTATCTTCTGCTGGGCCTCTTCAACATCCTTCATACGTACAGGACCCATGAATTCCATATCCTCTTTGATCATAACCGCCAGACGTTTACTGAGGTTATTGAATATCGCATTCTGCACTTCTTCATTCGCACTCTTTAATGCGACCGCAAGATCTCCGTTGTCAACATCACGCAGTACACGCTGTATCGCACGGTCATCAAGCAGCAGTATATCCTCGAATACGAACATCTTCTTGCGGATCTCGTCGGCAAGCTCGGGCTCGTCGATCTCGAGTGTTTCCATGATGTGTTTCTCAGTACTGCGGTCAACGGTATTAAGTATATCCACAACCGAATCCACACCACCGATAACGGTGTAATCCTGATTTACGAGTGATGACAGTTTCGACTCCAATATCCTTTCCACTTCCTTTACAACGTCCGGTGATGTACGGTCCATCAATGCTATACGCTTGGCAACATCGGCCTGTCTGTCAGGCGGCAGCGCCGACACTATAAGGGCTGCCTGCGAAGCGTTAAGATACGAAAGTATAAGTGCGATGGTCTGCGGATGCTCGTCCTGGATGAAGTTGAGCAGCTGCGAGGCCTCCGTTTTACGTATGAACTCGAAAGGCTTAACCTGCAGCGACGCGGTCAGCTTGCCGATAACATCATTTGCCCTCTGCTCACCGAGAGCCTTTTCAAGCAGCTCCTTGGCATATCCGATACCGCCTTCCGCAATATACTGCTGCGCAAGACATACCTGATAGAACTCCTCCATGACCTGTTCCTTGACCTGCGGAGTGACACTCCTTGTATTGGCTATCTCAAGCGTGAGGTCTTCGATCTCCTCTTCCTTGAGGTGTTTAAAGATCATCGCCGATCTCTCCGGCCCGAGAGTTATAAGCAGTATTGCCCCTTTCTGTACGCCAGACAGCACGTTTTCGTTATGCTGTGCCATATCCTACCCCCAATCTCCGTTCAGCCAGTTCCTCAGCAGTGCTGCGGCCGCATCCGGATTGTCATCAACAAATTTCTCGACGGCAAGCCTTACTTCCGACTTGGTCTCGAGTTCTATATCATCAAGCATAGGCTGCTGCTCCTGAGTTGTCTGGAGCAGATCCTCAACCGAAAGTTCCTCCTCTTTTTCTATGGCAGGCTTCTCCTTTCTCAGGCTTGAGAATACCACTACCGCAAGCAGTGCGAGTATGATGACGATAAGTGCTATCTGCGCGATATCCGAAGCGCTCATTCCGCCGTTCTCATCAGCCTGGAATATGGGAACGTCATAAGCGATTATCGAAATATTGCTAGAAGGTATACCCGTTGCATTTGCCACGAGTGCGATCATTTCCTGATCGACTTCCTTCTTCACCATGTCGCTGTTGCCGGCTATGAATTCATCAAAGGATATGCCGTCAAGAAGACCCTGCTTCTTGAGTTCACTCTCCTTGTAGATCACGTAATGCGAAGCGGTTATGGCGATAGAGGAATTGTTGTACTGTATCACGCCGCCCGGAGTGACTTTGTCCGTTATCTTCTCACTCGGAAGGTAATCCCTTGTTTCCTCGGTCACGCTGTAGTCGGAATTCCCGCCGTTCTCCATTACGTACGTGGTCTCTTCGTTGTTCGAGTCCGTTCCCGGCACTCCCGCAACGCCTCCGGAGCCCTCGGCT
>JAEEGL014039164.1_pt1 | contig 10121 bp, 6 predicted proteins | sample 9134231 | NCBI WGS metagenome assembly JAEEGL01 (sample SAMN16246548, study PRJNA631951) | gut metagenome | biome: gut microbiome; feature: rumen; material: fiber-attached | host: Bos | place: Iran: Karaj | collected 2018-10 | reverse complement strand
TCATTGTTTACAACCTTTATTCCGTTTGTCTTTTCTGAGTACCAGCCTTCGAAGTTGTAGCCCTCTCTTGTAGGGGTAGGAAGACCTGAATATGTACCATACAGAGAAAGAGATGTCACTGAAGAGGTTCCGCCGTTGGCATCAAGGGTTACGGTATAAAGAATCTGTGACCACTGCGCGTAAATAGTGTGAGCAGCGAAGGTTGCCAGCGCATCACCATTTTCTACCTTTGTTCCACCGGTCTTAGCTGTATACCAGCCTGTGAAGTTATAGCCGGTTCTGCTGGGAGTTACAAGGCCTGAATAAACCAGGGCCATGCTCAGCTTACTTGTAGAGCAGGTTCCGCCGTTAGCGTCGAGGGTAACCAGATAATGTACAGTTTCCCACTGGGCGTACAGATTGATAGTTGCATTATTTGTGTGAGACAGGTTCTTGATAGTGCCTGAGTTTACATAGCTTGTTCCTGTGCCATCGGCCTTAGTGTTCCATTTTGAAAATTTATATCCTGCAGGTGCCGTAAATGCGTTGGCAGTGAGGGTATAGGAAGTGTCGTAGACGCATGACTTAGAAGCCATGGTTCCCGATCCACCGTTGGCGTTAAACTTAACTGTATAACTAATAGGATTCCAATGAGCATGGATTGTATGGTCAGCGCTGGTAATAAGCGCGTCAGTGTCATCAACTCTGGTTCCACCTGTAACAGCAGAGTACCAGCCGTCAAATGTATAACCGGTTCTCTGAGGAGTAGGCAGCCCTGAATAATAACCAAACAGGGACAGCGAACTTACAGAACAGGTTCCGCCGTTGGCATCCAGGGTTACAGTATAGGTAATCTCTGTCCAGTGTGCATAAAGAGTATGATCTGCACCGGAAACAAGGCTGTTGCCGTTGCTTACTTTTGTTCCGCCTACAGCTGCGGAATACCAGCCATCAAAGGTGTATCCGGTTCTGGTAAGTGTAGGCAATCCTGAGTATGTATTATAAAGCGTGAGGGTGCTTACGGAAGTTGAACCGCCGTTTGCATTAAGAGTAACTCTGACGGGGGCAGGAGCACCTGCTTCCTCTGCAAAATCGTCTGTAAAGGCCTTAATTCGGATATTTCCAAAGCCTGTGGGCTGCATATCAACCCAGTTTTTACCATTGTAATAGAAGCTCTGTCCCTTCTTTATGGAGGCAATACTCTTATACCAGTTAGAAGAGGAACCATTTCTTTCTGTTTCAAGAGTTATAGAGGAAGAATTTGTAGTTGAAACTACTACAGAGAATTTCTTGCCTTTTTCTATGGTAATCTCTTTTTCCATAGGAACAGTGTAATAGCCGGCAAATTCGGTGCTGCCCACTAAGGTGGCTACCAAAGTACCGCTCGTAGGATTTGTGGAGCTTGTGAGGTTTGTGTAAACCTGAACCTGATAAGGCACATTACTGTCTGTGGTAGAGAAAGAAACCGCTCTGATAACTTCCAGATCAGCGCCGGAAGATGCTGTAAAAATATTGGCCAGCTTGTTGATGGTAATGCTGGAGGAAGCCATGGAACCATCGTACTGATAGTTGTTGTCATAATCCCAGGCAGCCTCAAAGTCTGCTGCGTAAACTGTATCACTGATGGTTGGCTCATAATATGACATCCAGAAATAGCCATATAAGCTGTCTTCTGTGTAGCCTTTATTCTTGGCACTGGTGCCGTACCAGCTGTTTCTTACGAGCCATGCGCCATCTCCTGCAGGCTTCTTGGTGAAATTATCTTTGGAGAAATTATCATCCCACCCAACAACGGTTACTGCGTGGCCGCCGGAAGCTGTTCCGGAGTTGTAATAACAGTTGTTATCTTTGTTGTATATGCCGGTATTATTTGAATGCTTGTAACTGATGCTCATGGCGCCGGTTCTCATGATGAGTTCCTTCATAGGGTTGAGATTCAGCTCGCCATCAACTTTATACTGTTCTTTATAGAAATTCTTTACGTGATAATTGTCATCATATGCAAGATCTTCTGACAGTCCGTTCTTGATTACTATAGCTGCTCTGCTATAAGGTACTCTGGACTCATTAAGTGCTCCCTGCCAGGAAGAAAGAACATGGAGGGCAAAGTTGACGTTTCCGCCAACATCCATGAAAGATTCGGTGGAATTCAGGGCATTACTATCACCGCTAAGACAGCCAAGGGGGTCAGTAACGAAATTGTAGGAAAAATATGCGAGATGAACTTCAGACAGGTCGGCTGATAGATTTATTCCCTTTTTCATGAGGTTGATTTCAGCCAATGCCAATGTAGCATGTGCCCAGCAGCTTCCATAGGGGTTCTGATCCCTCAGTGCAGGAAGATCAGGGGTAATATACTGAGCAGGGTAGGAATAGCCTGATGAGGGGCCATAACTGATATCTTCGGATGCGCCGTCAAGGACGCTCTCAAAGTCATCTTCACCCGAGAAGTTGTGATAATTCAGTTTGATGTCATCCATTATGTCAAGATCATCTTCATTTAAATCAGATGAAGTAGGCTGTTCGGAGCCTGATTCATCAATGATATCTATAACGTCCTGACTTTCATCTTCTGATTCAATTATTATAGAATCATCTTCTGAGAAATCGTAATTATCCTGATCAATAATTTCAATAGAATCCTCATCAGAATAATTATCAGAATTCAGAGATTCATCTGAAATAATAATGTCTGAGGTGGCATAAACATTTGTGGTCGTTCCAATTATCATGGACAAAGAAATTAAGTAAGATAGCAGTTTTTTCATCTCGTCGCCTCCAATTCTATACATTCCCAAAGCTCATAAATCGTATCATAATAACGGAAACTGCTAATTATTAATTGATTAAAAATTTATGAAAAAACGTTATAAATGAAAGAAAAATTCATTTTTCCATAGGAAATTTTGAATGATAATTTCGAAGCGAACATGTGTATGGAGAATATTTATTTCAATTCAGTTTTCTATATGATTTTTTAATTTATACAATTGTTATAAAATTTTAACGGGTTGCCGTTCATTTTGACACGTGATAAAATTTTTTTACAGTATTAATATGATTAAAATATAAGAAGGAGACGCATATGGGAGACACAAGAACTGATCTGATAAATCAGCTAGCAGCCAGCATGGGCGCAGGTGATTATGCCAAGACAAGATTTGAAGAATCACGTTTCGATCCGGATACAGGAACACTTTATTGTGATGGATATGTAATCTCCAAATCTGTGATAGATGAGGCATTGCAGCATTTTAAGCTGATGCAGAACAAGTGCGATATGAATGATCCGGCTTCAAGACACATGGCATTGATATATAAAACTGCAATTGAAGGAATCAAGAAGCTCAGAGAGACAGAGAAAAAGGGATAAATGTATTAACGCTACTATAATAATATGATCAGGTGAGGAGGTTGTTTTATGCAGGGTTATCAAAAGATTGGATATTCCAGAAATAGCGATGTTATTTTGAGAGTTAACAAGGGACATTTTATAACTCCGCATTCACACGTAAACTACTACATGGACCTTTGTGATACAAAGGCGAGAATGAAAGAGGCAAGAGCCACAGGTGAGGCGCTGGCTGAAATGTATCTGGCTTCTGATGTCATCGACACAATTCTATGCCTTAACGGAACAGAGGTTATAGGTTCATACTTGGCTAACAAGCTTACAGAGGCAGGTATTATCTCGATGAATTCCCACAAAACCATGTATATCACCAGCCCTGAGTACAATGTAAATGGTCAGATGATGTTCAGAGAGAACAATCAGCATATGATAAATGGAAAGAAGGTACTGATCCTCATCGATTCAGCTACTACAGGCGGAACTTTGAAGACAGCCCTTGATTCAGTGAGATTCTATAGAGGAGAGATTGTGGGAATATCAGCGGTATTTTCTATTGCAACTCAGATTGAGGATATTCCTATCAGAGCTCTTTTTACAAAGAGAGATTTCCCTGATTATGCAAGCTATACACACGATACCTGCCCTATGTGCAGAGACGGTATTGCAGTGGATGCTATTTGTAACGGATTTGGATATTCCAAACTGTAAGCCTATATTATATGGAGATTTTTAATGCCGGGCATACCGCCCGGCATTAAATAACGGGTGATATCATGTTCAGGGAAAGCGAAGACAGTGGGTCAAATCTGCATAGATACTTATCCCCAATCGGAGCCTGGGCACTGGCTTTTGGCTGCAGTGTAGGTTGGGGTGCTTTTGTTATGCCCGGAACTACTTTTTTGCCTCTGGCCGGGCCCATTGGTACAGCTGTCGGAATGCTGATCGGCGGCGCTGTTATGCTGATCATAGCGGTTAATTACCAATATATGATGAACAGATATCCTGACTGTGGAGGCACTTATTCTTTTACCAAAAGTGAGCTGGGGTATGATCAGGGCTTTATGAGCGCCTGGTTTCTGATTTTGGTTTATATGGCTATTGTTTGGGCTAATGCTACGGCAATACCTATTATTTCCAAAAATCTGTTTAACGGAGCCCTGGAAATCGGGCCGCATTACACTGTGGCAGGATTTGATGTTTATCTGACTGAAGCCGGCTTTGCTTCTTTTATGATAGTAGTTGCCAGCCTCATATGCATTTATGGCGGGAAATTGCTTTCCTGGATCCAGACTATTATGGCGATTGTTCTGATCGGTGGAATTGTGATATGTGCTGTAGGTATAACTCTTCATAATGGCGAGCTTCTGACAAATGTCCGCCCGGCCTATGCTGAAGGCGGTTCGGGATTTACTCAGATTTTCAGGATAGTTGCTCTGGCGCCCTGGGCTTATGTGGGATTTGAATCTATTTCACATTCCAGTGAAGAATTCGTTTTTTCTCCCAAAAAGACATTAAAGATATTTATTTTTGCGCTATTAGCCGGCATTGCAGCATATTCATTGCTGGCACTTATTGCTGTGGCTGCTCTTCCGGAAGGCGTAGGCAGCTGGCCGGAGTATATCAGCAATTTAAAGGATTATTCAGGACTGGCAGGGCTTCCGACTTTTAATTCTGTCAGTTTTTATCTCCACAAGCCCGGAGTGGTAGTACTGGGCGCTGCGGTTGCAGCAGGAGTTATAACAGGTCTTATTGGAAACATGGTAGCTGCCAGCAGATTGATCTACGCTCTTTCCAGAGATAATCTGTTTTCTGAATGGCTGGGAAAGACCAATTCCCGCCGAATACCGTATCAGGCTATTATACTGATGACAATTATTTCGCTACCGATCCCGTTTTTTGGAAGAACTGCCATAAGCTGGATTGTGGATGTAAATACAATTGGAGCCACGCTGGCTTACGGATATACATCTGTGACAGCATACAGCAGGGCCAAAAAAGAAGGAAATGTGTGGATCAAGTTTACTGGAATTGTGGGCTTTTTGATTTCTGTTATCTTTACATTGTATTTCCTGGTGCCTAACTTCTGGTCGGTTGAAGCTCTTGCACCTGCTTCATATCTGATACTCATTACCTGGAGTCTGGCAGGATTTGTTGTTTTCTACTACGTATTCAGAAGAGACAGGGATAATCGGTTTGGTCATTCTACAGCGGTTTGGCTGGTGCTTTTGTTTATAGTCTTCTTTATAACCATGCTGTGGTTCAGGGAGGTTTCTCATAATTCCTCTGAAAGAGCCATGCGTGAGCTGAATGAATTCGGTACTCTGAGGCTGGATGAACGAGGAATTACTCTGGATAAAGAAGAGAGTGAGTATATTGAGTTATTTCTTGAGGATAAGATCAAGCAGGTCAATGATTCGCTGCTGAAAAACAGTGTAATCCAGATGGTAATCATCTTTGTTGCTCTATATATTATGTTCAATATCTATGCGTCTCTTACAAAACATGAGAGACAGATGGAGCTGGAAAAGATCAAGGCGGAGGAGAACAGCAAAGCCAAGACCATGTTCCTGTCCAATATGAGCCACGACATCAGAACACCCATGAATGCTATCATTGGCTATACTGAGCTGACTAAAAATATGGAGGGGCTGCCGGAAGAAGCCAGGCAGAACCTGGAAAAGATAGATTATTCCAGCAAACATCTTTTGTCCCTTATTAATGACGTGCTGGATATGGGCAGGATAGAGAGCGGAAAGATGGAGCTGGAGCTGGGATCCTATGACCTATTAGAGATTTTTAAGGAATTAGAGGCTATTTTTGAACCTCAGATGAAGGGGAAGGGCATCCATTTCACAGTTGATACATCTGCAATAGAAGATAGATTTGTCATGTGCGATGCCAATAGATTAAACAGAGTTCTGCTTAATCTTATAAGCAATGCGTTTAAGTTTACTAAAGAGGATGGAACTGTATCCGTCACACTTGTACAGAACGGCAAGTCGGCCAAGACAGGCAATTACAGGATTAGCGTAAAGGATACGGGAATAGGTATGAGCCCCGAATTTACCAAAACTGTATTTGAGGCATACACCAGGGAAAAATCAGCCAGCAAGATCCAGGGAACAGGCCTTGGAATGGCAATAACCAAGAGTATAGTGGAATTGGCGGGTGGAACTATCCGCGTAGCCAGCGAAAAGGGAAAAGGATCTGAGTTTGTTATTGATATCTCTTTTGACCTGGTTCCTGCAGAAGAATACGAAAAGACCAGGAAAAATGAGCAGAAGGAAGAAGTCATTGATTACAGTAATCTTACGATTATGGTCGTAGATGATGTGCTGCTTAACAGAGAGATTGCCTGCAAGATTCTGAAGAAGGCAGGAGCAAACGTAGATATAGCTGAAAATGGCAGAATTGCAGTTGACAAGGTGGCTTCCTCTGAACCGGGAACTTATGACCTGATCTTGATGGATATTCAGATGCCGATTATGAATGGATTTGAAGCAACGAAGGAAATCAGAGAGATTGCTGATCCGAAGCTGTCATCTATCCCAATTATTGCCATGTCTGCCAACGCTTTTGAAGAAGATGTTACTAAATGCAGGGAATGTGGCATGAACGCCCATATTGCCAAGCCAATTGAAGTTGCCAGAATGATGGAAACAATCAAAGAAACCTTGAGAGCCTAGAGAATAGGCTCATTGATTCATGGAATAGATTTCATAGAGACCTTTCATCAAAAGATCAGGTTCATAGAATGTCTTGTGATCTATCCAGGGGCGCACAAAAACACTAAGGCCGCCTGTTACAACAACCTTAAGATCATCAAGACCATATTGTTTAGATACTTTATCTGCTATTCCGGAAATGAGTATGCCGGTTCCGGACACTGCTCCGCTTATCATATTGGAAGCAGTGTCCGTACCAAGCAGATTATTGTTTTCTGAAGCTGTTAGCTGCGGAAGCTGGGATGTCCTCTGCGCCTGCGCGTCGAGCGATAGTTGGATACCGGCGCAGATCATGCCGCCTAGCAGCTTTTTATTTGTATCAAGTACAGAAATTGTAGTACATGTTCCCAGGTCACATACCATGACAGGAGTACCATATATAGAGGACGCGGCCACAAGATCAACGATTCTGTCTGTTCCAAGACAGGAGGTGTCGTAATCCGTAGTATCAATACCAGTATTAAGGGACAGGCCGGCAAGTAAAGGTTTCTTACCTGTTATGGTTTCCATGACATTTAAAACAACACCTGTTATTTCTGAGACTACAGAAGTCAGAATTGATCCGCTATAGGGCGAAATTGCCAACTCACTATTCTCTGACAGAGCATCATGAAAAAGCTGAAGCAATTCCGGGTAGTCGTAGTCGCGTCTTGTCAGTATTCTGCCGGAAAAGACAAGTTTCTCGCCGTTGTGAATACCGATTACTATATTTGTGTTGCCGATGTCGACCAAAAGAACTTTTTCCATCTGAGACGTTACCTTATCAGTTTCTGTGAAGCACCTTTGAGAGAACAAGACCTACTGTTCCTGCAAGGAGACATCCGATAACTGCTTCGATTGTAGCCTGAACACCAACCATAGCTACTACAAAAGCAAAAGGACCGTTAGCGTCATATTTTGCAACCAGACCCTGTACATAATCTGTGTTGTAGAAGAAGAGGCACAGAGAGGTCATGAAGAATACTGTGTTGAAAAGAGGCATAAGAGCGCCTGTGATGTAGTATGAAGCAGCCTTAAGCTTGCCCTTGTTGATAGCCTTGAAAATAAAGCTTACAAGTGCAGCATCAAGGAATCTTGCTACAACAGCAGTAACAAATACACCAAATGGGTTGATAGTGAAAAGAGTGGATAACATTCCACTTGCGCCTGTGAGAGCGCCTGAAAAACTGTTAAGACCAAATACGATACCGCAGATAATACCTGCAGCAGGTCCAATAAGCATTGCTGCCAAAGCAACGGGAACAGTTACGATAGATACCTTAAGAAATGGGGTTGGGATTGTACCCAGGATTGTGTTGCCCATGATGAGAGTGATTGCGATCATAAGCGCAGTCTCCACCATGTACAGTGTCTTCTTACCAAGTCCGGTTGACGCAACCGCCTTACGGCTCAGTGATGATGTGTTTTCCATATTAAATTCTCCTTTTAAATAAAAGCTACCGTTTCGAACTATTCGAATACAGTGCATCATAAATATATCAATAGTGTACTGATTTGGCAAGGATATGTTATTATGAAGAAAAAAGAAATAGTGGAGATATGAAATGGACTCTCTTGACGGTAAAAATATACTACTCGGAGTAACCGGCGGCATTGCCGCTTATAAATCTGCGGATCTGGCTTCAAAGCTCATAAAGAAGAAGGCAAAGGTAGATGTCATCATGACTGAGAATGCGACTCAGTTCATTGCCCCCATGACTTTTGAGGCGCTTACCCACACCAGATGTGTCACTGACACTTTTGACAGGAACCATTACTGGGAAGTCGAACACATTGCTTTGGCGGATAAGGCGGATGTACTTGTGATTGCTCCTGCCACTGCAAATTGCATAGCGAAGCTGGCTGCAGGAATAGCAGATGATATGTTAACAACAACTGCGCTTGCCTGCGTATGTCCCAAGATCATAGCACCGGCCATGAATACAAAGATGTATGAGAATCCGGTTACGCAGCGCAATATCGAGACTTTAAGGAGTCTTGGATGGAAGATCGTTACTCCAAATGACGGCTATCTTGCCTGCGGAACAGTTGGAAAGGGCAGAATGGAGGAGCCGGCAGAGATTCTGGAAGCCATAATTCATGAGATTGCTTCTCCCAAGGATATGGAAGGAATTAAGGTACTGGTTACGGCAGGCCCTACCTGCGAAGCCATTGACCCTGTCAGATATATAACCAATCATTCCTCCGGAAAAATGGGATATGCCATTGCCAAGGCTGCTGCAAACAGGGGCGCGGAAGTAACTCTTGTAAGTGGACAGACCAATCTGAACAAGCCCAAATACGTCAATGTTGTGGACATAGTATCAGCGGAGGATATGTTCGAGGCTGTTACCAGCCGGGCTTCAGAGCAGGATATTATCATCAAGGCTGCTGCGGTGGCTGATTATACACCCATGGAATGTGCCGAGGACAAGATCAAGAAGTCAGAAAATGACCCGGATATGTCTATTCCCCTGAAGAGAACCAAAGATATTCTTAAATGGCTTGGGGAGCACAAGACTGAGGGACAGTTTTTGTGTGGATTCTCAATGGAAACCAAGGATATGCTGGAAAATTCCAGGAAGAAGCTGGAAAAGAAGAACCTTGATATGATATGCGCCAATAATTTAAAGGTAGAGGGAGCAGGTTTTGGCGTTGATACAAATGTTTTGACACTGATATCCAAAGAAAAAGAAACTCAGCTGGAGCTCATGAGCAAGGATGAAGCTGCTGACAGATTGTTAAGTGAGATCCTGAAAATAAAAAAATAAATATTTTTTGCCACTTTGATTTCTGAGTCGTATAAATAAATGAACACAAAATGCGAATAACAATTTGGAATAAAGAGTGAGGAAAATTTGGAGGTGTATCATGACAGATAACAGAGTAGAACTTAACTTGGATGAACTTAATGAAGTAAATGGCGGGACAAATCTTGAGAACGTTAAACAGCGCAAGAAAGCCAGTAGCACAGTAATGGGCGGCGTAGCTCCCAAGGGATCAAGCCTTGTAAAGAAGGGCGGATCTGTTGCAGCTGCCAAGCTGGGAAGCGTTGATATTTCTTCCAGTCCTGAGGTAAAGGATGT